>OGRI01002047.1_pt1 | contig 15345 bp, 12 predicted proteins | sample 1553391 | NCBI WGS metagenome assembly OGRI01 (sample SAMEA2580052, study PRJEB22360) | human gut metagenome | reverse complement strand
GAAAGCCACTACGGAAGTTATGGTAAATACGGAGCTTACGGTCACTATGGCAAGATGGAAAAAGGTTCGACGGACAAGTTTGGCCGTGTGATCAAGGACTAGGGGGACACAGACAGATGAAGTTTTTTCGAAAACACAAAAAACGTAAGATTGCAGGAATTATAATATTATTGATCGTATTGCTGATTGGCGGTATCTACGGGTCGATCTGGTGGAAATTCTACGGGGACTCTGTAGGGGTTGTGTCGGCAGACAAAGTAGATCCGAAAGCAAAGAAAGTTAAGATCGCCAAAGAAAAGAGAAAAGACAAGGATGTATATAATGTCCTTCTGGTAGGTACGGATTCCAGAGATCCGGATGCGGACCGGGGACGTTCGGATAGTATGATGATGGTATCCTTTAACAAAAAAGAAGGAAAATCAACAGCAATCTCATTCCTGAGAGACTCGCTGGTTGATATTGACGGACATGGAAAGAGCCGTCTGGGCCATACTTATGCATACGGCGGAGTGGGATTTACGATCAACACGATCAATAAGACATATGATCTTGATATTCAGAATTATATTACGATCAGCTTTGATGATCTGGTAAATGTAATCGATGAGATTGGCGGTGTGACCGTATTCATCAGTGAAGAAGAGGCTGCTTATTACAGAGAGAATGGTATGCCGGATATTCAGGCCGGAGATGTGACACTGACCGGATCCCAGGCACTTGCGCATGCGAGAAACCGTACACTGGGCAATGATTTTGAAAGAACAAGACGTCAGAGAAGTGTAATGTATGGAATCTACCGTAAGATTATGGAGAAGAAGGATCCAAGTGCGTTACTGCCTCTGATCAATTACGCTGTAAATCATGTAAGGACGAATATGAGTGTATCGGAGATGTACTCTATGGCAAAAGATGTTCTGTCGGTAGACGATCTGAAGATGCAGCAGACATGCATTCCACAGGACGGAACGTATACAGATATCACTTATGAGGGTATGCAGGTACTGAAGGTTGATTTTGATGCGAATAAAAAGAAGATCGAGCAGTTGTTATATTAAAGTGATTTACAAAAGATGAATATAAGGGGACAGTAAACGGGCGAGTATAATGAAACAGAGCAAGAAAGTTGTGGCCAGGATTATAATATTGATCTTGGCCTTATTTACAGTAATACCGGGAACGGTAAGCCAGAAAGTATATGCGGAACCTGGCGGCAGTGAGAGCAGTCAGGCGGCAGACGCATCAAAAGATGATTCCAATAAGAAGGAAGAGAAAAAAGAAGAAGACATGACGCCGGAAGAGCGGGAAAAGAAGGCAGAAGAAGATGCCTATAAGATGGAGATCCAGTCGAACGGTTGGAAGAACTGGCCAAAAGGACCGGGCACATACGGTGAAGCTGCAATCGTGATGGATGCGGGAACAGGAAGCATCTTATATGCGAAAAATATTGATGAACATGAGTACCCGGCAAGTATCACAAAAGTCCTGACCAGTCTTATTGCTTTAAAATACGGCAATCTGTCAGACAAGGTAACATTTTCCAATGACTGCATATCTTTTATGCAGCCGGGAGATTCTTCGGTTGGATTAAAAGAAGGTAATGTGATCTCGCTGGAACAGGCATTATATGCGACGCTGCTTGCCTCAGCGAATGAAGCAGCTTATGCGGTGGCGGAAAATGTCGGGAAAAATGCCGGACATGATTACAACTGGTTCATCCAGCAGATGAACGAAGAATGTAAAAGTCTTGGCGGCAATAATTCCAATTTCGTCAATGCGAACGGGCTTCATGATGACAATCATTATACATGTGCGCGCGATATGGCTTTGATCGGCAGAGAGATCTGGCGCTATCCGGAATTCCTGAAGATCTGCCAGGAGCAGAGTTATAAGATCCCGGCATCCGATACGACGGAAGAACATGTATTTCCACAGCATCATAAGATGCTGATCAAAGAAAATAAAAATTATTACCAGTATGCGGTTGCAGGAAAGACAGGATATACATCGAATGCATTATCTACGCTGATTACATTGGCCGATAATGGCAATATGAAACTGGTATGTGTCGTACTTCGGACACATGGTGTGAATATATATCCGGATACGAAGAATCTGTTCGAATATGCATTTAACAATTTCCAGAAGATCCAGGTGGCAGATGAGAAGAAACCGGATGAAGTAGAGAAATTTATATCGGCTGCGGATAGCCAGAGTGACGTATCGGCACAGTCAGATGGAAGTGAGGATACAGAATCCGTGCAGACAGGCGGAAATGAATATCAGCCGCTGGAGGACGGATATGTGATCCTGCCGAAGGATGTATCATACAAAGATATAGATTATGAAATTACGGATGTAGATGAAGATACCGGAGAGGGAACGATCCGGTATATATATGACGGCCATCAGGTTGGAAGTGCAACGGCAGAATTTACGGATAAGTATTTACAGAAAGTAAGCACCAGGAAAGAACGTGTGGACAGTAAGCCGAAGGATGTGGATAATTCCGGTGATTCGAAGAAAAACGGTGGAAAATCAAGTGCAAAGAGTATCTGGAAGAATTTTTTGCAAAAAGTAGAAGCAGTATGGGATTTCGGACAGAAAAAATTTGCCGGAAAATCAACTACAGAAAAATATGTGATCGCCGGAGGATGCGTAGCACTGGTGATTCTGATCTTCAGTCTGATCGTGCTGCTTATACGCCGTAGAAGATAAAAAATAGAAAATATATGAAAAATACGGAGAAAAACCGATTAAAAAAGGTAAAAACCCTTGACGGATTTTAGGATTACTGCATATAATAAGGAATGTGAAAAACGCTGACGAAGACAGTAGGATATAACAGAACGCAATAGCGAGCCGGGGATGGTGGAAGTCCGGTACAAGTAAGATATATCTGAATATCACTTCTGAGTTGCAGATTTTGAACGGTTTCAGGGTGTGAACAAAAGCCTGACTGCCAAGTAAAAACTGACGGCATTCCTCCGTTACAGGGAAGACATATGATGGTATGTTAGGTGGTTTATAAACGTAAGTACAGCTTTCGTCCTATACAGGGCGGAAGCTTTTTTTATTCTATGTTTTAATTTTATGGAGGTAAATATGTATAAGAAAGTTTCTACGGATCTTAATTTTGTAGACAGAGAAAAACAGACAGAAAAATTCTGGGAAGACAATGACATCTTCAGAAAAAGTATGCGTGACCGTGAAGGCAACGAGATCTATATGTTCTATGACGGCCCTCCGACAGCCAACGGAAAACCGCACATCGGACACGTTCTGACACGTGTTATCAAGGATATGATTCCAAGATACCGTACAATGAAAGGATACGAAGTTCCAAGAAAGGCCGGATGGGATACACACGGACTTCCTGTAGAGCTCGAAGTTGAGAAGCTTCTCGGACTGGACGGAAAAGACCAGATCGAAAAATACGGTATCGAACCATTTATCAAGAAATGTAAAGAAAGCGTATGGAAATACAAAGGTATGTGGGAGGATTTCTCTAATACCGTAGGCTTCTGGGCTGACATGGATGACCCATATGTAACATACGATAACAACTTCATCGAGTCTGAGTGGTGGGCACTCAAGAGAATCTGGGACAAGAAGCTCCTTTACAAAGGATTCAAGATCGTGCCTTACTGCCCTCGTTGTGGAACTCCGCTTTCCGCACAGGAAGTAGCGCAAGGGTATAAAGATGTAAAAGAACGTTCTGCGATCGTTCGTTTCAAAGTAGTAGGAGAGGATGCATACTTCCTCGCATGGACAACTACACCATGGACACTTCCATCCAACATCGCACTCTGTGTGAACCCGGAAGAAGACTATGCGAAAGTAAAAGCTGCTGACGGATATACTTACTACATGGCAGTAGCTCTTCTTGATACAGTACTTGGAAAACTTGCAGAAGAAGGACAGAAAGCATACGAGATTCTTGAGACATACAAAGGTAAAGATCTCGAATACAAAGAATATGAGCCATTATACCAGTGTGCTTATGACTGCGCTTCTAAGCAGAACAAGAAAGCATTCTTCGTTACATGCGATACTTATGTAACACTGACAGATGGTACCGGTGTTGTTCATATCGCGCCTGCATTTGGTGAAGACGATGCCAAGGTTGGACGTAAGTATGACATGCCATTCGTACAGTTAGTAGACGAAAAAGGTAACATGGGAGAGACGACTCCATTTGCCGGATTATTCGTTAAGAAGGCTGACCCGGAAGTATTAAAAGACCTCGACGGACGTGGACTTCTCTACGATGCACCGAAGTTCGAGCACAGCTATCCACACTGCTGGAGATGTGATACACCACTTATCTACTACGCTCGTGAATCATGGTTCATCAAGATGACAGAAGTAAAAGATGACCTGATCGCTAACAACAACACAATCAACTGGATCCCGGAAAGTATCGGTAAAGGACGTTTCGGCGACTGGATTGAGAATGTTCAGGACTGGGGTATCAGCCGTAACCGTTACTGGGGAACTCCACTGAATATCTGGGAATGTGAGTGCGGACACCAGCATTCGATCGGAAGCATCGAAGAGCTGAAAGAAATGTCTGACAACTGCCCGGATGATATCGAACTTCATCGTCCATACATCGACGATGTAACAATCAAGTGCCCATGCTGCGGCAAACAGATGCACAGAGTACCGGAAGTTATCGACTGCTGGTTCGACAGTGGATCTATGCCATTTGCACAGCACCACTATCCATTTGAGAATAAAGAATTATTTGAAAAGCAGTTCCCTGCAGACTTCATTTCCGAGGCTGTTGACCAGACCCGTGGATGGTTCTACTCACTGCTTGCAATCTCAACACTGATCTTCAACAAAGCGCCATACAAGAACGTTATCGTACTTGGACACGTGCAGGATGAGAACGGTCAGAAGATGAGTAAGTCCAAAGGAAATGCAGTTGATCCATTCGACGCACTGGAGAAATACGGCGCAGATGCGATCCGCTGGTACTTCTATGTCAACAGTGCACCGTGGCTGCCGAACCGTTTCCACGGAAAAGCCGTTGTAGAAGGACAGAGAAAGTTCATGGGAACATTGTGGAACACATATGCGTTCTTCGTACTGTATGCAAATATCGATGATTTCGATGCAACAAAATATACATTAGACTACGACAAACTGTCTGTTATGGATAAATGGCTTCTGTCTAAGCTGAATTCAGCAATCAAGGCAGTAGACTATGATCTGTCCAACTACAAGATTCCAGAGGCTGCAAAGGCACTTCAGAGCTTCGTAGACGACATGAGTAACTGGTATGTAAGACGAAGCCGTGAACGTTTCTGGGCTAAGGGAATGGAGCAGGATAAGATCAATGCTTACATGACTCTGTACACAGCACTGGTTGAGATCTGCAAGACAGCAGCTCCGATGATCCCGTTCATGACAGAAGAGATCTACCAGAACCTGGTAAGAAGCGTTGATGAAAGCGCACCGGAAAGTATCCACCTGTGTGACTTCCCTGTTGTAAATGAAGCACATATCGATACAGAGCTGGAAGCTAACATGGACAACGTTCTGAAACTGGTTGTTATGGGACGTGCATGCAGAAATACAGCCAACATCAAGAACCGTCAGCCAATCGGACAGATGTATGTAAAAGCTGATTTCGAAATTCCGGAATTTTACAAAGACATTGTAAAAGATGAATTAAATGTAAAGAATGTAACATTTACACAAGATGTTCGTGACTTTACTTCATATACTTTTAAACCTCAGTTAAAGACAGTCGGACCAAAATATGGTAAAATGTTAGGAGGTATTAAAGCAGCACTCGAAAACCTCGAAGGAAATGCAGCAATGGATGAGTTAAATGCTACAGATGCCCTGAAGCTTGATATCAATGGACAGGAAGTGACACTGTTCCGTGAGGACCTGCTGATCGAATCCGCTCAGATGCCGGGATATGTATCTGAGAATGACAACGGAATCACAGTTGTTATGGATACAAACCTTTCCGAAGAACTTCTGGAAGAAGGATTTGTTCGTGAGATCATCAGTAAAGTACAGACCATGCGTAAGGAAGCCGGATTCGAAGTTATGGATAAGATCGCGGTAACTTACGAAGGAACAGAGAAAGCAGAGAAAGTATTTGCAGACAATGCATCTACGATCGCAGATGAGACACTGGCACTGGAAGTTACAAAGGCAGCACCTGCCGGCTACACAAAAGAGTGGAAGATCAATGGTGAAGCCGTAACGATTGGTGTAGAGAAGAGATAATCAAAGCCCAGTTTTTAAGAAGGGAAGTAGAAAATGTATAATCCAAGATTTGAAAAAGACGTATTTAAAAGAGATGTGCGGAACAATGTGAAGACATTGTTCCGTAAGGAAGTAGAAGAGGCAACTTCACAGCAGTTGTTCCAGGCAGTATCTTATGCTGTAAAGGAAGCCATCATCGATGACTGGCTTGCAACACAGAAACAGTATGAGAAAGACGATCCGAAGACCGTATATTACATGTCCATGGAATTCCTGCTCGGAAGAGCTCTCGGAAACAACCTGATCAACATGACGGCATATAAGGAAGTAAAAGAAGCTCTGGAAGAGATGGGAATCGACCTGAACGTGATCGAGGATCAGGAGCCGGATCCGGCACTTGGTAACGGTGGACTCGGACGTCTGGCAGCATGTTTCCTGGATTCTCTTGCAACACTGGGATATGCATCTTATGGATGCGGTATCCGTTACCGTTATGGTATGTTCAAGCAGAAGATCAGAGACGGCTATCAGGTAGAAGCACCGGATAACTGGTTAAAAGACGGCAACCCGTTCGAGCTTCGCAGACCGGAATATGCGAAAGAAGTACGTTTTGGCGGAAATATCCGTGTGGAATACGATGAGACAGGAAAGACACACTTCGTTCAGGAGAACTATGAATCTGTAATGGCGATCCCTTATGATTATCCGATCGTAGGATACGGCAACCATATCGTGAATACACTTCGTATCTGGGATGCAGAAGCGATCGTAGACTTCCAGTTAGATTCTTTTGACCGTGGAGATTATCACAAAGCCGTTGAGCAGGAGAACCTTGCGAAGAACATCGTAGAAGTGCTTTATCCAAATGATAACCACATCGCAGGAAAAGAACTGAGACTGAAACAGCAGTATTTCTTCGTATCAGCAAGTATCCAGGCTGCAATTACAAAGTTTAAAAAGAAACATGGTGATATCAGCAAACTGCCGGAGAAAGTAACATTCCAGATGAATGATACACATCCGACAGTAGCAGTAGCAGAGCTGATGCGTATTTTTCTTGATGAGGAGAATCTCGGATGGAATGAAGCATGGGATATCACAACAAAATGCTGTGCATATACGAACCATACGATCATGGCAGAAGCACTTGAGAAATGGCCGATCGACCTGTTCTCAAGACTGCTTCCGCGTATTTACCAGATCATCCAGGAAATCGACCGCCGTTTCATCGCGCAGGTAAGAGCACAGTATCCTGGTAATGAAGAAAAGGTTAAGAAGATGGCAATCCTGATGGACGGCCAGGTGAAGATGGCACACCTTGCAATCGTTGCAGGTTATTCTGTCAATGGTGTTGCAAAGCTGCATACAGAGATTCTGAAGAATCAGGAACTGAAAGACTTCTATCAGATGATGCCGGAGAAGTTCAACAACAAGACAAATGGTATCACACAGAGACGTTTCCTCATGCATGCGAACCCGCTGCTTGCTGACTGGGTAACAGAGAAGCTCGGCACAAAAGAGTGGATTACAGACTTGTCCAAGATGAGCGGATTAAAGGAATGGCTGGATGACGAAGAGGCTCTGAAAGAATTCATGACGATCAAGTTCAAGAACAAAGAGCGTCTTGCAGCTTACATCAAAGAGCACAACGGTGTAGAAGTAGATCCAAGATCGATCTTCGACGTACAGGTAAAACGTCTGCACGAGTACAAACGTCAGTTACTGAACATCCTGCATGTAATGTATCTGTACAACCAGATCAAAGAACATCCGGAAATGTCCTTCTATCCTAAGACATATATCTTCGGAGCAAAGGCTTCTGCAGGATATATCCGTGCTAAAGAGATTATCAAACTGATCAACTCTGTTGCGGATGTGATCAACAATGACCGCAGCATCAACGGCAAACTGAAAGTTGTCTTCATCGAAGATTACCGCGTATCCAACGCAGAGCTTATCTTCGCGGCAGCAGACATCAGTGAGCAGATTTCTACAGCTTCCAAAGAAGCTTCCGGAACAGGTAACATGAAGTTCATGATGAACGGTGCACCGACTCTCGGAACAATGGACGGAGCAAACGTAGAGATCGTAGACGAAGTTGGAATCGACAATGCATTTATCTTCGGACTGAGTGCCGACGAAGTTATCAACTACGAGCAGAACGGCGGATATAATCCATATGACATTTACAACAATGATCCGGATATCCACAGAGTGGTAGACCAGATGGTAGACGGAACATATTCTAACGGCGATACAGAGATGTATCGTGACCTTTACAACAGCCTTCTGAATAATCAGGGGGGGTCAAGAGCAGATATGTACTTTATCTTAAAGGACTTCCGTTCTTATGCAGATGCTCAGGCTCGTGCAATGGAAGCTTACAAAGATAAAGAAAAATGGGCTAAGATGGCTCTTAAGAACACTGCTTGTTGTGGTAAATTCTCTGCCGACAGAACAATCCAGGAATATGTAGATGATATCTGGCATCTGGATCATGTTGTGATCGATGAGGATGAATTAGAATATTAAGAGAAGTTGTCAGTGGCAAGTTCTTTTGTATATGAATAATAAGAGAAGCTCTCTCATACATTGAGGTATGGGAGGGCTTTTTTATGTGGAACAGAAGGTATTATTATAGAGAAAAAATAAAAAAGGCAGCCTGCTGGGCGCTTATCATAATATTATTGCCGTATATTGTAACCGTATTTGTAAATGGTCCAAAGATTGTAACTGCATCGAAAGTGGATGAGATGACAATAGATGTAAAGGGCGGTGGGAAGATGCCGGTGGAAAAATATTGCATTGGAATATTGGCGAGGGACATGCCGGCAGAATATGAAGAAGAAGCATTGAAGGCCCAGGCAATCCTGGTGCGGACAGAAGTCTACCGGGCAATCCGGGATGCGGGGGAAGGACAGAAGCTTGAGAAAGAATTCTGGACCGAGAAACAGATGAAGTCGGCGTGGGGGATGCGATATGCAGAAAATTACCGCAAGTTAAAAAATGCGCTGGAATCCACGGCAGGACAAGTGCTATTCTATGAAGACGGTCTGGCGATGACACCATTTTTTAATCTGAGTAATGGATATACCAGGGATGCGAAAGAGGTTCTTGGAAAGGAGGAGTATCCTTATCTGAAGATTGTGGAATGCCCGGAGGATGTGAATGCAGAAGATGAAATACAGACGGTTGTATTGGGAGAAAAAGATATAGGGACGATGGATGTGGAGGTAGTGGAAACAGATTCTGTAGGATATGTATTAAAGATCCGTGTGGGAGATAATACCATCAGCGGGGAAGAATTCCGAAATAAATATAACCTGGCATCCAGCTGTTTTACCCTGCAGCGTTATAACGGCAAATTGCGGGTGACAACAAGAGGAACCGGACATGGGATCGGAATGAGCCAGTATACGGCAAATGAGATGGCGAAGAAGAAAAAAAGCTATAAAAATATTTTAAAATATTTTTTTAATGGAACGGAGATAAAAGAAGTGACAGAAATCGTAAAAGGTGTATAACTATATCACAATCTGGCAAAAATATGGTCAGAGGTGGTGATGAAATGAATAAAAATCAGAAACCGTCAATGTCAAAACGGCGTGCTACCGTAGCAGCAGTATTATGTTTTGTGGCAGCGATTGCAATAGCAGGAACATATACATTTAATGATTACAGAAAAACGCAGAAAAATGAATTGGCGAAGGCGGAAGAAAAGGCGAAACAAGACAGCGAAGCGGCAAAAGAAACCGGAACATCCAAGATTAAAAACGAAGATATGACAAGTGATACGGATGAAAGTGACAGTAACGGAACCGGGAAAGACGGAACAACAACGGGCTCTGGGACAACAGATTCCGGGACAACAGATTCCGGGACAACCGGAACTTCAGGATCAGAAGGAACCGGAACATCCGGATCATCAGGTCAGACCGGAACCCAGGCAACGGCAGGAAAAAGTCACAATATCAACTTTACGGAAGACAGTTACATCCTGTGGCCGGTGAACGGAGCTGTGATCATGAGCTACAGCATGGATAAGACAGTATATTTCCAGACGCTGGATCAGTACAAGTATAATCCGGCTGTGATCATCGAAGGCGCAGAAGGCGACCAGGTACTCTGCGGTGCGCCCGGAATTGTCAAGTCGATCGATGTCAGTGCACAGACCGGAACAACGGTTAACGTAGATATCGGAAATGGATATGAGCTGTTATATGGACAGTTGAAAGAAGTCCCGGTGAAAGTTGGGGATTATGTGGAAGCAAAGAGTGTGCTTGGTTATGTGAGTCAGCCGACAAAGTATTACAGCAAAGAAGGCTGTAATGTGTATTTTGAGATGCGAAAAGACGGACAGCCGGTGAATCCGGTGGAGTATACGGCGGATCAGGATTAACAGAAAGGGACCGGAGATTCTTAAGAAATTTTCCGGTCTTTTTTAGCGTTCTGCCGATATCAAAGTATGCGGAAAAATCTATGAACAGGGGATAAAATTGACTTTCCGTGGGATAATGGATAAAATAAAGTGGATTATTACAGGAAAAATCGGACCGATTGTGGATAAGTGGGGACAACTACATGAATTATACATACATCGTAAAGTGTGCGGACAGCACGTTATACACAGGGTGGACAAATGATCTGGATAAGCGGATAAAAGCACATAACAGTGGAAAAGGCGCAAAGTATACAAAGACCAGAAGACCGGTGAAGCTTGTGTATTATGAAGAGCATGAGACAAAAAATGAGGCAATGAGCCGGGAATATGCGATCAAACATTTGACCAGGAAAGAAAAAGAGATATTGATCAAGGGTAATGGAAACTTATGCGGAAACTGGATGGTAAAGGGAGATATGATTAAAGCCGGTGAATTTGAGAAGATTAAGAAACTTACACGGGAAGCAAAAGAACTGGCAGAATAAATGAAAAAAGAGCTCACATCAAGTCGGGAGAGATATTATTTAATATCCCGTGTGTGATGCGGGCTCTTTTTTATCGCCATGTGTTCGAAAGAAGCTGCTAAAGTATGCAAGAGATGTTGCCGGCAGCAAGTTCTCTGTATACCGGAAATATAAGGATAAATGGATATTACTTAAAGTACAAATGCATACATCACTACGAAGTGGCAGGCACTTCCGGCCATTACAAACAGATGAAAGATCTCATGGCTTCCGAAATATTTGTGCTTATTGTTAAAGATTGGAAGCTTCAAAGCATAGATCACGCCGCCAACGGTGTAGATGATACCACCGGCCAGCAGCCATCCGAAAGCTGCCGGGCTTAAGGAATTCAGTAACTGTGTAAATGCCAGGACACAGGTCCAGCCCATGCCGATATAGAGCACGGAAGAAACCCATTTCGGACAGAATACCCAGAATGCTTTGATCAGGATTCCGGCAATGGCAAATGCCCATACGATTGCCAGAAGGATGAGTCCGGTTCTGCCGCCAAGTACCAGCAGACAGATCGGAGTGTAACTTCCGGCAATGAGTACGCTGATCATCATGTGGTCGATTTTTTTAAGGATTGTATTTACTTTTCTGGATTTATCGAATGTATGGTAAGTTGTGCTTGCGGCGTACAGTAAGATCAGGCTTGCCGCATATACAGCAATTGCGATAATGTAAATTTTACTCGGTTCGCGCGCCGCTTTTAAAAGCAATGGAATTGCTGCGAAGATTGCCATCAACATTCCGATAAAATGTGTGATCGCGCTTCCCGGATCTTTAATGTGTTCTTTTAACTGCTCTGCCATAATCATGCACCTCCTGAATGTCGAAAATATGACATGTAGTTTTTAATACTACGTTTGCTATATGTGTATATTATACCCGAAACTGAAAAAAATCAAGTAGAAAAACAAAAATATTTTTAAAATCAAAGTATTATATAAACTGGCCTGTGCGAAAATAGAACAACTGGCTGTATGGACACATCCACTTTCGTGATAATATATTATGCGGTATTAAATTATGGCAGATGAGAGATTCATCTGTTATACACACGATGGAAGTGTGCAGGAAGGGAGAGTACAATGAGTACAAATATAACAGCAGGCAGGACAATGAATGATAATAAAGTAAAGAACCTTGTGATCACGGCATTCTTTACCGCAATTACATTTCTTGGAATTCAGTCGTTTAGGATTCCACTTCCGGCAGCAGTCGGAACACCATTTCTCCATTTTGGACATATATTTGTCGTAATGGGACTATTACTTCAGGGTGGCAAGAGAGGAGCTGTATCAGGGACACTTGGACTTACAATCTTTGATATGCTGAATGGTTACATGCAGGATGCGCCGAAGACATTTGTGGAGACAGCAGTAAAATGTCTGATCGTCGGAGCACTTTTCATGATGCTTAAGAAGAAAGCAGACGGAGACAAGAAGAAAGAATACGGAGCAGCAGTTGTCTGCGCATTTATCTATGGATGTATCAACGTAATCATGGAATTTACTATGAGCACGATCGCAATGATGATGGTAGGAAGTGGATTTGCAGCAGCTGCAGTGGCAGCATTCACATCACTTCCGGCGACTGTGATCAATGCAGTATTTATGGTGATCGCAATTGCGATTCTGTATCAGCCGGTGAAAAAGATCTATGTGCGCATGGCATAGAAGGGGATATCACAGACTTTTTCCTTTGGAAATTGGCAGATACTTATGAAGTATGGTGATATAAAAAGGCAGATATACCTTAAGTGGTGTATCTGCCTTTTGCGATTCTGAATCATTATTTCATCCGGAAGATATCGGAATAAAAATTCTTGTTATATCAGATCGTTCCTATCCAAAATATCTCTTAAGAAGTCCTTCGAATGCTCTTCCGTGACGTGCCTCATCTCTTGCCATCTCATGAACTGTGTCATGGATTGCATCCAGGTTAGCAGCTTTTGCACGTTTTGCAAGGTCGAACTTACCAGCTGTAGCGCCGTTCTCAGCGTCTACACGCATCTCAAGGTTCTTCTTTGTGCTGTCTGTAACAACTTCGCCAAGAAGTTCTGCGAATTTAGCAGCGTGCTCAGCTTCTTCCCATGCAGCTTTTTCATAGTATAATCCAACTTCAGGATATCCTTCTCTGTGAGCAACTCTTGCCATTGCAAGATACATTCCAACCTCTGAACATTCTCCTTCGAAGTTAGCTCTTAAGTCAGCTAAGATGTCTTCGCTTACACCTTTTGCCACACCTACAACGTGCTCAGCAGCCCATTCTCTTTCACCTGTCTGCTCTTTGAACTTGTCAGCGCCTACGCCACATACTGGACATTTCTCCGGTGCAGCTTCTCCTTCATAAACATATCCGCATACTGTACATACAAATTTTTTCATAGTGTTGTTCTCCTTTTCTTTTATAATAATTTTTTTGTTATTGATTGATAAGAGAGTAGTTATAATCTCTTAAGTTGCACTAAATTGATATTAGTAATTGTTACTGATATTAATTTAGCATAATCTTATGTGTTTGTCAATTAGTTTTTGATAAATTTTATTATTTATTCTCGTTTAATTTTTTGGCACATTCGCCACAGAGACCGTGGAAAAGTGTAGTGTGTGATTCGATGATTCCATCGAAACATTTATTCGCATCTTCATTAATCTTCTGGATATAGGAATCATCCATTTCCAGATCGAATACATTTCCGCAATTGGTGCATACTACATGATAATGAGGTTCGCAGCGTCCATCAAAACGATCGCCGCCATCCGGTGTCGGAATCCGAAGCGCTTCTCCGATATCTGCAAGCAGGTTCAGGTTGCGGTATACGGTTCCGAGGCTGATATTAGGAAATTCTTCTTTAATATGAAGATATACGGTATCAGCAGTCGGATGAGAAGTCGTGTGCATCAGGTAATCTTTTATAGAGGCCCTTTGCTTACTATATTTTAAACCGGCCATAAATCCTCCCTTCAATAATGATAATAATTACTATAATTGATATATCTTTAGTATAATTCGGATGATATATTTTGTCAATATAAAAGAATGAATGTAACAAAATGTAACAAATAATAAATATAAATCGAATATTAAATGTATTATAATCAAAGAAAACCTTGACAAAACGTGTTGTAATGTTATAATAACAAACGTAACATATGTAACAATTCTGTAACAATTACAAAAGATAAGAAAACATAAAGGAGGGAGTTTATGGATTCTATTCTTAAAAAAGGATTGTTCCTGGTTACTGTGACAGGAGCCATAACGGCGTTTCCGATTATGGCGCAGGCTGCAGATATAGATGATACGCAGGATATGCCGACAGCAGGAATTGAGCAGGTACTTGGAGAATGTTACACGTCAGAGAAGACAATTTCGGTAAAGGATTACCTTGTACCGACACAAAAGGGAGAGTATTTAGATATGGCATTCGCCAATGTACAGTCATTTCTTTATATAAGAAGTGAACCGACGACAGAAAGCGAATGGGTCGGAAAATTATATCCGGATTACGCGGCAAAAATCATAGGCCCGGTAGGAGAATGGACGAAAGTGCAGTCGGGTAATGTCACCGGATATGTATATTCCGAGTATATAACAGTAGGAAATGAAGCACAGAAAAAAGCAGAAGAACTTGTGCAGAAGAAGGATACGGAAAATGCTAAGGAAGCATTTACGTATGCAGAATCAAAAGAAGAAGAGGCCGCAAGGCTTCAAAAAGAGGCAGAACAAAAAGCCGAGGAGGAGAAAAAGGCAGCAGAAGAAGCGGCCAAACAACAGGAAGAACAACAGACGCAGGCGGCACAGACCGGACAGGCTATTGTAGATTATGCATGCCAGTTTATCGGTAATCCGTATGTATGGGGAGGTACAAGCCTGACAAACGGAACAGACTGCTCCGGATTTACACAGTCTGTCCTGGCAAACTTCGGAATCAGCATTTCACGTACAGCTGCATCTCAGTCAGGCGGCGGTACTGCAGTAGATATGAGCAATTTACAGCCGGGCGATCTGTTGTTCTATGATAACGGAAGCGGTATCGGACACGTATCCATGTACATCGGCAATGGTCAGGTTGTTCACGCAAGTAACGAACAGACCGGTATTATCGTATCAAGCGTAGATTACAGAACCGCTTGTGCAGCAAGAAGTTACTTTTAAGAA
>OGRI01002031.1_pt1 | contig 15458 bp, 15 predicted proteins | sample 1553391 | NCBI WGS metagenome assembly OGRI01 (sample SAMEA2580052, study PRJEB22360) | human gut metagenome | reverse complement strand
CCTTAATCACTTATCAGGTGATGCAAACATAAATGTCATCGCCACATTAGAAGATTTATGTAATGGACAACATACATCTTCTATAAGTACGAAGAACTTTTCTGAAACCTTTGTTGGGTTGCCAAGTAAAAGTGAACAACAAAAAATTGCAACCTTGCTAAAGTTAATAGATGACCGTATTTTAACCCAGAACAAAATCATTGAGGATTTGAAGAAATTAAAGTCAGCCATTGTTGATAAACTCTATTCATCCGCAAAAGGCGAAACTTATTCTTTTCGCCAGCTCTTTGATGTGGTTAATGAGAAGAACAAGAAACTTACCTATTCCAATGTTCTTTCTGCCAGTCAAGAATTTGGTATGATTGAACGGAGCGACATAAATATAGACATCAAATTTGAACAAGATAGCATCAGTGGATATAAGATAGTCCGTAAAGGCGATTATGTGGTTCATCTTCGTTCATTTCAAGGTGGCTTTGCTTTCTCTGACAAAACTGGAATATGCAGCCCTGCTTATACAATCCTGCGTCCAAACGATATAGTTGCGTATGGTTATTTATCTCATTTCTTTACGTCAAAGCCATTTATAAAGTCACTCAAACTTGTTACATACGGTATTCGTGACGGACGCTCCATCAATGTAGATGAGTGGTTGGATATGACTGTCACACTTCCAACAAGGCAAGAACAGTTACACACTATTGCTATCATAAATACTATTGAAAACAAATTACACAATGAAAATCGGATATACATCTGTTTGCATCAACAAAGAACATTCTTACTCAAGATGATGTTCATATAAATAGTTGGCTTAATAGATATTCCTTTTGCTTCGTGAAGTATTTGGTGATGGTAATTTCACACGACACCTTTTCCTCTATAGTTGATAGGATTGATACAATCTTATTCTGTTGGGTTATTGTAGGTAATATAATAGGAAAGCGGAGTAAATCTTTCTTTTGTATATTGGGCAAACCTGACCCTATACGAAGTGCCATGATATTCTTCTCTTGCCATTTGAGAAAGTGGTAGAGATACAAGTCTGACGTTTCCTGAGGATGTAGTATCTTCAGTGAATAACAATGACCACCGCTCCAATAGCGAGAAGTGTTATATTGCACATAGCCACAAGAATTACCACCCTCACTAATAGAAATTGTATTAGCTTCTGTATTGTATTTGTTTAGCCATCCAGAGGGTAACGTTCCGCCATTCATCACATAATACTCCCCTTGTTCCAGCAATTCAGTGCCATTTACTTGCTCTCCTTTGATAATTTCTGCTATCTGACCCAACTTTAATGTTTGTGCAACAAGGTTTCCAAACATTTCTTGATAAAGGGCTGACATTGCCGTTAAATTCTTCCTTAATTAAGGGGATTATCGAAACTGTCATTTCTTTGCAAAAGCCTAATACATTTATAAAAGATTGCCTTGAATGTAGTTCATCCATATTGCAAGAAAGCCAAGTTGCAGAATATGGCGCTTTCCCTGTTTATGGAGCAACTGGTATAACAGGCTATACAGAAGCAGCAGATGTAAACGGTGAATCCATTTTGATAATCAAAGATGGTTCTGGGGTTGGTACGGTTAAGTATGTGACTGGAGAATACAGCTACATCGGAACTCTCAACCGCCTAATAGCAAAAGATGGCTATTATTTAAAATACATATACTTCGCCTTGCAAGGATTTAGTTTTGAACCATATAAAACAGGAATGGCTATACCACACATCTATTTTAAAGATTATGGTAAAGCAAAAATCTATTGCCCGTCTTATAAGTTGCAATACACAATATCGCAACAACTTACTTGTATTGAGAGTAAGATTGATGTTGAAAAACGAATGTTGTTCGACCTCCTACAACAAAAATCTTATTTGCTATCACACATGTTTATATGAACATCTGTGATAATAAAAAATCTTTTTGTTCCCGTAACTTCTTTTGAAATGCCATTTCATTTTCCAATTTCGCAGACAAATTAGATAACAATTTTGCAATTTCATTCTGCCGAGCAGAACAAGGGATAGGACATAGAATATGATTTATATCTTTTAGATATGCAGTTCGCATTGTTCCTTCTGTTACAATTCGTTCAACAGCTTTTGTAAATACTGTTGATGTCATAAAGTAATATAGAAATTCTACGTTTATATTTGCTTTGGGAACAATGCCCAAAATACCTTGTTTTGTACAAACAGGAAACAGATTTATTGATATTGCTCCAATCGTAGCACCATTGGAATAGATTATAGAATTTGAGGGAACAATCCAGGCTGATGACTTTTGCAGCCCAAGTTCAGTAATATAATCTTTATTAGACTCAATATATTTGTTCTGTAAGTCATCTATTTTTATAAATGGGATAGTCCCGTTATCATAATATTCAGGAATTGAAGTTGCAGGAGTTCCACCCTCACCAGCATGAATATAAATTTCCTTGAATGGAACTTTTGGAAACTTATTAGCGGTAAAAATGAAATCTACAATCCCCTTAATTAAGGTTTCTAATCTCTCAATGATTTTGTTCTGGGTTGTAATGCGTTCTTCTAATAATGTTAAGAATCTTGCAATCTTTCTTTGTTCGAGTGCCTTAGGCATATTTATGCTAATGCGCATAACTTCATTCTTAGAAAGGTTAAATCTTGTACTTCCTTGTGCCAAAACAAATAACTTCTTGCGAATTATTGATGAACGAAGATAAAATCTTAAATATTCAGGTAGGTACTGTTCCTGTGAATATACTCTATATCCAAAACAGAAACTATTAAGATAACAATCCTCTATGTTATCTAGTAATACAGATGTCATTCCGACTTCCTCTGGAGTTTCTGATGAAGTTGTAAAAAATATATCGCCTCTAGCAACTTTATTTTGTTTCTTATTATGCTGTTCAATATCTGAAATTTGAACATATTCGACGCGAGATATATCTACTCGAGAATTGTCAAAAATTGATTTATATGTAATATATGGGAACCCTTGTCCGAAATCCTCTGCGCTTTTACCTGTTAAACCATTATAAGTATTGCCGATTTTACCAAGAGTAGTTCGTGCATAGTCTTCTGTATACTCTACAAACCGTATTGCCGGAACATTTCGTTTATCCGGAACTAACCACACTATATTTCTCTAATTATAGAACCAATTATTTAGAAATTATGATTTATAAAACAGTTAGAGAAATAGCGGCGGCTTGGAAAGAGTACAAGCGGCCTTATGTGAAGCAGTCCACGATGGCGGCTTATGTGTTAATCTTGGAGAACCACATTCTCCCGCATTTCGGAGATAGCGATTCACTTCACGAACAGGCGGTTCAGGCTTTTGTTTTACAAAAGTTGGAAAACGGATTGAGTGTCAAAACCGTCAAGGACATTCTGATAGTCCTTAAAATGGTGATGAAGTTCGGGGTCAAAAATGAATGGATGACCTATTATGAATGGGATATAAAGTACCCTACGACCTCCGCCAATAAGGAATTAGAAGTGTTGTCTGTCGCCAATCACCGAAAGATTCTGAACTACATCCAAAGTCACTTCACTTTTACCGGGCTTGGTATCTATATCAGTCTTAGTACCGGGTTGCGCATCGGTGAAATATGCGCTTTGAAGTGGAGCGACATCAATGTAACAGATGGCACGATAACCGTCAGCCGCACGATTGAGCGCATCTATATCATTGAGGGAGAGAAAAAGCACACTGAACTCGTCATCAACACGCCCAAAACCAAAAACTCCTGCCGCGAAATACCCATGAGCAAGGAGTTGCTTGCCATGATTAAACCGCTGAAAAAGGTTGTCAATGACGATTTCTATGTGCTTACCAATGATGATCGTCCGACAGAGCCCCGTACATATCGCAATTACTACAACAGCTTAATGGTGAAACTGGGTATACCAAAATTAAAATATCACGGTTTGCGTCACAGCTTCGCTACTCGTTGCATTGAAGCAGGGTGCGACTATAAAACTGTCAGCGTATTGTTGGGCCACTCCAATATTTCAACCACGCTCAACCTTTATGTCCATCCCAATATGGAACAAAAGAAGCGTTGCATTACCAAAATGTTCAAATCATTGGGTAAGTAAAGTCATGGGTAGAGCGAGGAAATTAATATTGTAATTTCTTCGCTCTCAATTGTTCTGTAATTCAGAAATACTTTATATATTTGAATGTTATTTATATGGCTTATGAAAAAAGGTTTGATATTTTTCTTGGGAATTATTACTGGATGTGTACTAACAATTGCTGCACTTGTTGTAATAGGTGTTAGTAATTCAAATTCTGCAGAATCTAATATTACGATTGCTGAGCACCAAACGGAATTTAAAAATGCCAATAGATTTGAGGTCTTTCAGGTCCTGGGAGATGGGGCATTGGCTAATTGTGAAGAACAAGGATATTCAAGTTCGTATTTTACTGGCCCGGTTGTTTATATCTTGTCCGATGGGCAGAATCTATTTTATGATGATCAGATTATAGACATCCCATACGGCAAAAAGGCAATACAAATAGGGACTTATCGTTATCAGACAAAGTTGGGCGAAAAGGTTGTGCCTGTTATTAAATTTCAATAGATGTAAATAACAAATTTGACTTTGGGTATTCTGAAATTTTCCAGATTTATAAAGTAAATTCCCCCATATCCGTTAAGACTGGAGGACTATTAGCGGTCGCACGAGGCGGCCGCTTTTTGTGAGCTTTTTTCGTGACTTTATCGTCTTAATCCTGTTCTTAGTTTCTTGCCCAATAGGAGGGTGGCAGCACGTGCACAGCGGCGGGCCCATTGCAGGTCGTCATCGTCCTTGTCCCGCCAGGGGAGATCGCTTTGGGAACCTCCGCCACCACCTCCGGTAGACACGGCGGGCGTCTCAAGCATCCCGACAAAGATAGCTACGGCTATGTCGGTCAGATCACTGCTGTTGGCAACCTCCCGGTAGTCGAACTCTTCGTTGAAGTAGTCAAGTACCCGCTCCGGGATGTAGAAACGCTGTTCCTTTCCGCCATGGGAAGAAAGCGTGTAGGATACCGAGCCGGAACGATAGTGGGTATAATCCATAGCGGTGGCCGGTCTTTGAATAGGTTCCGGCCGATGGATTTGAGAGGTATTGACCTGAGCGGCAAGCCTCTCCCGGTAGTGGAGCTTTTGCCAGGTTCGGGGAAGTTTGGAAATCATCAGATTACGGGCCACTCCCAATTCAGAAGCCTTGTATTTGGCATTTCCTTTGAGGATCGCATATCCACGGAGAACATCTTTCTTGTCTTTCCGTTCATATACGGAATAGCCTCTCCGGGCAAGTGCCTTCTTGTATTCTTCCCATGACCACGATGGCATGGTTCTCAATACCTCCATGCACTCTCTGCTTACTTCCGGAATGTTGCGACTTCGGATTTCTTCCGCAGTCTTCCAGCCACGTTTCACTGCAACTCGCTCGGCTGCACGTTGCGCCCGAAGATGAATGTTATGGTCATTGTTGATGTTCCCGTTTTCATCAAAGCGGCAAATTGCGGCATGGAGATGGGGAACTTTCCCTTTGGATTCCATGTGCAGGTAAACCGTGTATTTGCTGTTTGCCAGATTGGTCGGGCTGGAACGGACTTTCCCGTCCTTACCGGTGATCACTTGTTTGTCGAACTCTTCGGCGAACTCGTGCCAGAGCTTTTGCCAGTCCTCAATGTCATAGAAACTGGTATGCTCAGGCGATGGACTCAACTCTATTCTGATTATGGAATTCTTTATCGGCCGATGCTGGGAAAGGGTCAACTGCATGGAGTTCCATATCCCCATAGCGTCCAGTTCCGGGGGCAACAGATTGTCCAATACCCGATATATTTTTTCCGGATGCTTCTTGTGTTTTGATTCGCCAGTAATATAACGAAGGTCATTGATACCGTAAGATATGGCTTTGGCTTTTGCAATCATTTTTCTTCGGATTGAGGATTGGACGGAATTTTGTTTTTCTCCTTTACGGCTTCCAGGAATTGGCAGACGCCTTCGGCAACATTGGAAAGTTCTCCGAGCCAGCCGACCATGAACGGAATCTGATTAAACATTATCATCCGCTGCTTTGTGGACATTCCGTGAAGTGCGGAGGTATATTTTACGAGATCAGACCGACAATTGTCCAGATTCTGAAGCAGTGCCGCCTCTTCTTTCGTGAGCCTCGCTTTGGGCTTGAAGTTATACGCACATGACAATATGTAGTCGCTTACGGTCATGCCGCATTGTTCGGCCAGTGATTTTATATGATCTCTCTGGCTGGGAGTGACTTTTGCCCCGACAAAGACGCTTCTTGTTTCTTTCGGGGAAGTTGATGTATTGACAATATCTTCTTTCATTTGAATCGTTGTTATAATGGTTGAAAAGGTGCGAGCTTGCGAGTACCGTACTGGCGAAGGAACTGAGCAGTCAAGAGCGCCAATGTACAACCGTAACGCAGTGAGGTTATACCTTGGCATATCTCGAAACAGTTACCTGTTTATGCTTCCCCGCAAGCCATATCGGATGCGTATAATGAATTGGCACTTGGACAAGGAAATGCAGGATATTATTATCCACTAAAAGAGGGGAGAAAATGAGTATCCCACATGATGATTCCATGCCGACTTTGCTTTATTCTTAATATATACACCCCAGCAATAAAGTAAAGTTGGACTCAGTAATGGCATTCCGGATTGAGAATATAATTTTTCCCCTCCTTTATGACAATCCGCTTGTTGCCCAGAAAGGTGGCTACTTTGACAGCTTTATTGTAGCCGAGCTTTACATTGTGCAATCCGTAAGCTTCCTTCAGACGTTCCAGGTAGTCATCATAGCTGCCGATATTGCCATTGGCAAAAGCGGCATCCACTGCAGCACGATGTACAGGCTCAGAAATCTCCCTCTGCGGATCGAACGGTTCTTTGGTTGGTCGCCCGCTCTTCTTCTCTTTGGACAGATATGGTTCTACCAGTTCGGGCAGGACGTCTTCGTTTATGCGGAAAGCGAAAGGTTCAAAGTCCCGGTCCCGGATGTGCACGGCTTCAACCACACTTATGGCTTTGTCCTCTTTGTCCACTTCTACCTGCAGTATGGTTTCCGCCTTGTTGTTGAGTTCCGTGCCGATGTGACCACGTGCATGTTCATCATTCTTGTTCTGATGCAGGACAGTATGGATATGGATTTGTTTGTCGTCCGTCCACTGCATGAATTTCGAGATAACTTCGGTAGATTCACTGGATGAATTGATGTCGTAAAGGAAATCACGGATGCCATCTATAATGACCAGACCCAAATCAGGTGTGGTGCCGATAGCTTCTTCGACTATCAACAGACGCACTCTTGGTGCGAACTTGCGCAGAGACAACATAATCAGATTTTCCGGCACCTTGTCATCCTGCATTTCCGCCAAACGCAGGATGCGCTTCAGTACCTGTTGACAATGATGGCGTCCCTGCTCCGTGTCGATATACAGAATCTTCCTCTTGTTCTCGGGGAGCATGGAACGGTAACGAAGAACAGTACGGCCACTCAATGCTGATGCGGCAATGGCCGAAACGTTGAAAGTCTTCTTGCTTTTGGCTTTCCCGATGGATGCGCTGAAATTTCCCAATGTGCCTATAACAGCATCATCCACCATCAACACCGCCGGCGCCTCTTCATAGTTATTCGTGACGCTCACGGCTGCTTCCTCTATAAAAACTGCCAGTTCCTCACGTGAAGGTATCGTTTCGTCCGTCTTCTCCATCATTACCAGTTTTTAAGGTTAGGTTTACGGCGATGGGAAGCGAGCATGGCTTCGTTCTCTTCCTCGAAAGTTTGCGGAGCCGGATTCTTTCGGGAGGATTCCAGCCATTTGTCCAGTTCATCCCGGTAAATGTATAGATGTTTCCCTTGCTTGATGACTGGAATATCATCTTTTTTGACCTTGTAATAAAATGTCGATAACGGCATTTTGAGATAGGCGCAAGCTTCCTGCACGGTCATGGGGACGTGCGTGTTTTCTTTGACTTCATGCTGCTTGGACAGTTTTTCCGTCAGCAGATTTTCCATGCTTGCAATCCGGTCGCAAAGTTCGCCGACTACTGCCGGCAAGTCATTGAATGTAAGTTGGTCTGTTTTCATATTATAACTTTTTAATCGTTTAACATGCTGCGAACCAACCCAATGAAGCTTTGCAGAACAATACAGACCGGATTAATTATTTCATCTGCATACGTTTTTTATTACGACTCATCGTTATCTGTTTCCAAATGGAAGCGATAGTCTCCCTTTTCAGGTACATCAATTGGAATCTGACTTGCTACCTGATCCCGCAAATTGAGCCTGAGATATTCAATACTCGCGTTTTCAAGTTCGTATGGAAATGATTCTTTGATAAATACGGCTCTTTTCGCCAATGGTACTCTCAATCGTTCACCTACATTCCACGCCAGATGACGAAGTCCAGGTGACCGTAGCGGATTGTCAATATTGGAACGAATCGGTTTGTAGAGCTCCGGCTGATCACAAGCCATGTACTCAATATTGGAAATGAGAGTCGCTATAGCCTCTTTGGAGAGATAAGGGGCAGTCTTGATGGTTACATATTCCCGAATCGCATCCATAACTTTTACTTGCCTTTTCAGTTCTTTCTCTTTGAGTTCTTCCAGAATGGAATCATACTTTTCCAAATGAGATTCATTGGAACAATCAGGTACGGCAGGCTCTTGATTTGACTGTGGGGATGGAGCATATTCCTGTTCAGAAGAATCCGCAGGTTGTTCGGTAGGCGGTGTTTCAGCAATACAAACAGGTTCTGTGGTGCTCTCTGATTCTATAACAGGGGAAGATTGTTCACCAAAAGAGAAGTGGATGGGATTTTTCGTCAGCCAATTATAGAAAAATTTCTGCAGGACTCCACACAATATGATGGACATCGCCAGTCCGAGAATTACAGGAGTTGTTATGCGCATGATGTTGATATCATGGCAAAGGGTAAAATAAGTGGCTATGGCCGCAAAAATGATAACGGATAGCGCAAGGATAAAACTTATTTTCTTAGTTCGGATTTGTTCTGTATTTGTCATCTTCTATCACTATTTGGAATTACTGTACGCCAAAGTTATGTGCGTTATTCCAGATACTGATAAATAATGAGTTATAATCGTCCGATTTTACACAAAAATTACGGATATAGTCCGATTTTTCGCTCAAAATCAAACTATATCCGCTAAAACAGGTGGTCAAAATGCCTGTCAGTCTTTCCGCATCAGTGTGATTTTCTTGCTGGCTTCACGCTTGTTGCTGTCCACTACTTTCATATACCTTTGGGTTGTGGTTATACTTTTGTGAGCCATCATGCTTTGTATGGTACGGATGTCCGTTCCGGCAGCCGCTTGCAGCGTAGCGAACGTTCTACGATAGGAGTGGAATGTAATCTTCTTGGTGATTCCAGCCGAACGGATCCACCCTTTCATGTAGGTCTGGGTCCAGCAGCGCTGTAATCCCTTGAATACCATTCCCCGCTTGTCAGGGCTGTAGCCGATCAGGTCCAGTGCTTCCTCGCTGATGGGGATGATGTCCTCGGAGCGGTTCTTCTTGGTAATGATGTGTACGCACTTGCCACCGGCCGAATAGTCCACGATGTCCTCCCAGCAGAGGGCGAGGATGTCGCTGATGCGTAGACTGGTCATGCACGAGAAGAGCGAGGCCGTCTTCAACACGGGCTTCTTGCAGGGTGTCTCGGCCAGCTTGTAGAGTTCTTCCACTGAAAGATAATCCTTTACTACGTCCTCGGTCTCAATCTTTTCGAGGAAGTCGTTGACGTTGTTGCGGATCAGTCCGTTACGGTAGAGGATTTTCAGAAGTCCCCTGAATGTAGACCAATATCCCGATGCGGAGTTTCGTGTGATGTGTCCGTTACGCTTGAGTTTCTTTGCCGTCAACAGGTATTCACGGAACTTGTTGCAGAGATCAATGTCGAGCTCCTCAAAAGTACATTTCCCATGCACGAAGTTGCTGAAATGGAGATAGACAAATTCCCACTTTGGATCATGTTTACGGAGCTGATTACGGAAATACTCCAGGAAATCAGCCTTGAGTTTGTACTTGTCGAAGAAATCATACCGTTCATTCACTACCGACTCGAACCTGCGGCAACGGATGGCTTCAGCCTTCTCAGCCATTACCTCGTTGAAGTCCTGTTCCCGCTTGTTCTTCGGATTGGCATATATATAGATGCCAAGCGATTCATGACGGATAACTTTCATTGTTTCCTTGTCTCTATACCCAGGATAATAATCCAGATAAAACGACAGCATCCTGTTTTTCAAAGGACGTGTTCTTAATGTTACGGTTTTACAATCGTTCATAATGTTATATTTTTTATGGTTGTTATTAATTCGCTGGCAAATCACTGTAATGTAACCATGCAGACCACCTTCAGTGACGATTAATTTTGGAATAATTTACGGTAGCCTATAATCAGGTCACTTACGGACACCCATAACCCGGTCAAAGTCCACTTTCAGGAAGCGGACGAAGCGCCCGTTCTTCTCTCGGGGAATCTGATGGAACTGCAAAATACCGTACACCGAGTCACGAGAGAGTTTGAATTTTTCCATTGCCTCCTTGACCGTGTAATATTCCGCCTTGCTCTCCTGTTCAGCAGTCTTGGAAAGATCGAAGTGGAGTTTGGAGTAGAATATCTGCCCGTGTTCTTTCTTTGAGGGAATGTTGTTACGGTAGACGTGCGAACGGATGGCGACACGTGTCATGCCGTATTTCTCCTGAATATCTTCGGGAGTGTACCATTCAGTCAGGTCGGAGTCCACCTCATATTTTGCAAAGGCAGCATCAATATGTTTCTTGCTGTAATAGTTGAACTGGCGGATTCTCACTTTCGGGACCTTGTGCTGTCGTGTATAAGTCCATACCCATTTGGCATTGACCTTATATTTCTGTGCAATCTCCTCAGCGGTGTAATACTCGGTGATGTCAAAGTCCTCTTTGGGCATAATACGTTCGTAAGGCTTGGTCTTCATCATCAGCTCGATGTCCGCACGGCGGATGAGCGACTTCTTCCCGCTCAGCCGGGATGCCCGCAGTTTGGATTCCTTGACTAGTTTATAGATGTATTGCCGGGTAACACCCATCAGCTTTGCGGCTTGGGCAAAAGAGAAGAAATCCTGCCCCTCGGCTGCTTGTCGAGGTTGCAATAATTCCTGCGATCGCTTCAACTGTCGCTTACGTTCCCTGATGCGTTCCTTGTAGCCAAGATTAGAACACTGGTGGCTACAATAACAGGTTGTTGTCTTTTGAGCTATAAATGGCTTTCCGCACCATTGACAAATCTTTCTTATTTCCATATTTTCCTCCTTTACATTGGGGATAATTTCTCCTTATTTCTCCCGATTTTTGTCAACACATGTAAACCATTGTCAACACACGTCAACTAATGCGTCACTGTGACATTTGGGCAAACCGTGAATTTCTGTCACGGTAGAAATACGTATGAAAAATATGGATAAAAACCGTTACTTCCAAATACGGTCTGGAAAGTACACAAAAATAAAAGTCGCTGGATATCAGCGACTTTATTCTAAATGGTTATGGTCGGTTATGGCTGTTTACAAGCCGTCATTTGCCGATGCAGTTTTTAGCTATATCTGATTATCAGATAGTTATGCTTTAAACGGTTCAAGAGCGATATTTTCAGATAGTATACTTTCTTTCACATGGTCACTTTAACGCATTTAACTTTTGTTTACGGTTGGAATAATGGCTACTTAGTTGCTTAGTAGTGTGAAACGCATTGTAAATCATGTATTTATTAAAACTGCAATAAAAATGACATGATATTTTGTGAACGTCACGATGATGGATGTTGGGCATCAAAACCTCGTCATGACGCTATTCCTTCTTTGATGAAAGTTTCATCACACTTTCTCCCGAAGAATGTATTGAATATATTTCCCAAGACTTCATCAGGTGTGATTCCACCACCAACAATTTCAGCAAGGAGAAAGAGACATTCACGTATATGCTGGTTGTATAGAATTTCTGAAATACGCACGGCATGTCCATTCAGCATAAGGTTGAAATCAATATACAATTCAAATTTTTCAACAAAGAGAAAAGAGGTTCATCTTCTTGTATCAAGGGTGAAGTTTACCAATAAGTTTATCAATTCATATATACATATATGAGTTACATTAAACTTGTAAACTTAATGGTTTATCTTGTTGTCAGGTTGAATCAATCAAGTAAGTTGAGTTTAAAATACATGTATATATACATGGGTAAATCTAAACTTTAAACTTATAGTAAGCCCTTCATCAACCAGAACAGCATTCTGACAGATGGAGGGCTTTACTTATCTTTTTCCCTTGCTGAAATCATATATTCTGTTGGATAGCTCTTAAGAATTTACCTCATTATGGCAATGTTTTTTATTTCGTAGAACTCCATAATATCGAGCATTTTGAATAGGATTTCTTCGATGTTGCTATGCCAACTCTGATGAAAATGCCCATAGCACCAGTGGGTAACAGTTTGGCTTTCTTTGAGTAAGTGATAGATGGAATCCATAGTTTGCCGCTCCTGCTGTACATCAGCCAATAGTTGTGCATCATTACTGCCCCATTCAGAAAGACCATTCTTGTTTTGTAACTCACAGAATGACGGTGATGTATGAGTTATAACAGTGTCGATAGACTGCTCTGACATTATTTTTCCAAGCAATTCAGTATTGAATACAGGTTTCTCGTTGGACCAATAATAGTTTGGCTCGTATATTTCTTTATCCATATCCAAACTCGGCTGATGGCGTTTCTTTTGGATTTGTTCCCAAGCGTTCAGCCTGTATGAGCGGTCAATGGATATAGCTCCACCTATGCAGAGCAATGTATGCCCACATGCTTTTACAATTGAATAGTCCGGGATGGCTATGAATCTTTTATGTCTGAATGTCTTGCCATCGAAATAGGCAGGATTATCGTGGTTCCCTCTAACGAAAAGAATCCAATTGTTCGCCGCATTCATACGCTTGGCATTCCTTTTGACAATATTCTCATAATAGCCTTTGTTTTGAAATCCAAATCCACAGTCTCCAGCTACTATCATAAGAGTATTTTCCATTCTGTATTGCACACACATTTTATTCACGAGAAGATTAAAATCCCCGTGAATATCTCCAGAAATGACTATGGATTCGCATTCAGGAAATTCATATATGTTATAGTCTGTATTATTCATGCGGTATGTTTTCCCAATATGGGCGTAGTGTTTCCTGTATGAATGCTACAACTTCTGAGAAGGCAATATCATTAGTCTTCGTGATTTTACGCATGAAAGCTTTCCATCTTACTTCCATTTGCTGATTAATACCAAAATCATTTCGGAAGAACATCGTATTCGCATCGTAAGGTGTGTGCCGGTTCTCGAATGTACGTATTATCGCTTCCTGTAGAACCTCTGTGTCATATTCTTCCTCCTTTAGTATTCTATGCAGGTCATAATAATCTTTCATACGACTGCTCTGATCGGCAAGGTCTATTATGGCATGCATCTTTTCAGCAATAACGGTTTCCAGAGAATATGCCAGGATATTTGCACAAGGCAGATGCTCCAACAATATTGGGAAATCCAGATTGACAGGTGAAGGTGTAACCACATCGCCAAAACCAATATCCATGGTCAGTACTTGTGCGATTGAATCCATCATTACCGGTATACTTAGGCGTATTCCATGATAATCTTTGAACTCAGTGATATTTTGGGCGGTGATGTGCTCAACGTCAAATACCACTCCATCTTCTTCAAAGGGTACGGAACATATTTCCTTGAATGCTGCTATTATTGAAGTACCTTCATTGCTTATATTGTTACCAAGAAAATCAATATCCAATGTAGGACGTGCGGCAAACCGTTCATAGGCATACATGAGTGCTCCACCTTTAAGGTAGAAATTGCTACGATAACGTGTTTGTGACATTCTGTATAACAATCGTTCCTGAAAATATCGTGTCAGTATCGTCTGATAGAATATATTTTCTTTTTTAGCAACATTCAGGAGCTTTGCTCTGATTGACTTTCCGTAATTCTTATTTTGTTCTTTACTCATAATTTGATTTGCAGATAATTTTCGAGGATTGTTCCCACGCGGAGCTTCCGGGCATAATCCAATAGTTTACTGATATTCCGTTCCGGTTTGCTAAGATAGTTATCAATGATTTCTGAGCATACATCCATACCTACCTTATTTCGGAACTTAATGGCATCGCATACACACCTTTCTATATCATAGATTCTGATATTGTAATTCTCTACGTTCATTTTGATTACTCCGATTTCCAAAATAGAAGCCGTATAATGATGAAGCTCTATTGGGGGATATGAGGGTGTTACTACCTTTCGATCCCTTTTTATGGCGACATGAAAAGCTTGTGGCATAGAAGTAGAAAGGTGATGTATACTCCAAGCAGACCATAGGCAAAGAATGCCGCCAGGAATAATCGCATCTATGTCAATCATGCTGTCTGAAAGTTGGTCAATGTTGGCATACAGTCCTCGCCGGACCTGCACAAGTTCACCTTGACGCACACTTTCCAACATCTTGTAATAAGCGGTACGTCCTTTCTCTTTCATGTCAGCTGATGATATGTACGAATTTAATTTCTTCATTGCTTGCCATCTTAATCCGTACAAATATACCACAAATATTTCTAATTGTGGTGCTTTTGTACGGAAAATCATCAGATATTTATCCTCATAAATGTTATTTAACCAAAGTATTGTACACCTGAAAGTCCTTCAATAAAGAAAAATGATTATACTTTCCTATTGTAGGCTGAATCAATCAAGTCAATTGAGTTTAAGATACATGTATATATACATGGGTAAATCTAAACTTTAAACTTGCAGTAAGCCAGAGTAGGACAGAAGTCCGCTCTTTGACTGATAGGCATTGCCTTTCTTTTTCTCCTTGCTGATTTTGTACCTTTTCATCACTTACATGAGTGGCATCAGCCTTGTTGTGCTTCACCTCTGGCTTCCATCCTCTTGAATAGCTTCCGTGTTAAGACCTTTTTATGCAGAATGCGGAGTTCCGTATTTCTCTTGCTATACCATGCCAAGTTTATGGTGAAGTACTGGAACTATCGCCCTTATCATGTCAGTATTTCTTACCATGGAACTGTAAAACCTGTCGAGTCTGAATATGGGGCAGTATCCTTTACCATGACCAGCACACAAGAATATCAGGCCATTCCCTGCATTTCTCATTTTGGACGAAGCCGTGACACTTACTTTTTCCTGTTGCGAAGTTAGTGCAAGGCGCATACTGCAAGTACCAAAGCCTTATTCCCTGATTTTTTTCAAAAACTTTTCCAGCTGCAGCTTTTCGGAAAACTTTTCCCGCCTGACGGTGAAATAATCCGGTAATTACTTGCCTGACTGCTATCCTTGCCAACTTTGATAGCAACGTAAAAAAT
>OGRI01002021.1_pt1 | contig 15511 bp, 10 predicted proteins | sample 1553391 | NCBI WGS metagenome assembly OGRI01 (sample SAMEA2580052, study PRJEB22360) | human gut metagenome | reverse complement strand
GAAAAAAGCGCCTTTTTTTCTGTTCATATCAGCCTCTTGTGACAAACTCGGCAAGACGCCAGCCGTCGTCCAGCTTAACCATAGTCATCTCAAGAACGGAATCGCGGTTCTCATCGGTGACGCCGTTTGAGGAATCCACGCCGTCGAGGTATACGGTAAGTCCGCATCTGCCCTCTTCAAGGTAGTCTATAGTTATAGCGCAGCTTGACCAGCTTTTGCTCTCGTCGGGGACGAAATCAGAGCTTATGCCCAGCTTGTATACCTTCTCGTACTTTGCGCCGCTCTCCTGAGTTGCCTGCGCGGTGGTCTCCGCAGTGGACTCGGGCTGCTCAACTCTTACGAGCTGCTCGCGGTTCGCGTAGACCTTCAGGCCCTTGCCGTCGGAGTTCTTCAGTATCTGCTCTGCGGCGTCCTCGGCGCTCGTGAGCAGGTAGACATACGTTTTTTCGCCCTCGAATTCGACGGTGCTCTCGGGAAGCGTCAGCACGCCTTCGCGGCTTTCGATCACGATGCTGGCGTTGGCGCTGTACCCGGCGCGCACGAAGACGTCGGCGGGAATCTTCACGGCAGCCTTCACTTCGAACATGATGACGCCGTTATCCTCGGTCGCTTTGGGCGAAACGTACTCCAGGTTGGCATCCAGTTCGACGTTCTGCAGGGCGCCGATCGTCAGTTTCACGGGCATGCCTTCGTGCAACTTGCCGACGTCCGTTTCGTCGACGTTGCCCCGGAAGAGCATGTTCGACATGTCGGCTACGGAGGCGATGGTCGTACCGTCGTTGAACGTGTTGGCCTGGATCACCGAGTTTCCGACCTTGATCGGCACGTCGAGGATCATACCGTCGATCGTCGATCGGATCTGCGTGTTGCTGAGCTCCTTGTAGCGGCTGGTGATGCCGTTTTTGACGATCTCCAGGTTCTCCTTGGCGTTCTGCAGTTCCTCCTCGGCTTTCTGGAGGTCGGTGCGCCCCTGTTCGAACTCCTCGTCCGAGACGACGCCCTTGTCGTGCAGTGTTTCCGTGCGGCCGAATTCGCGGCGGGTCTGCGCCAGCGATATTTCGGCTACCGAGACGCGCGATTCGGCGCTCGAAAGCTGTCCCATCTCCGGGACGACCTTCACCGTGGCGATCACCTCGCCCTTGCGCACCATCTGGCCGGCCTCCTTGTAGACGTCGGAAACGATACCCGAAATCTGGGGCTTGATCAGCACCTCGTCGCGGGGTTCGACCTTGCCGGTGGCGACCACGAATTGTTTGAGCGTGTCGAGTTTGGGTTGTACGATCGTGTAGACTACCTTTACCGGACGGGTCTTCTGCCACAGGAACACGAACGTTCCGAGCAACAGCGCCGCAAAGAGCACACCCAGAAAGATTTTCAGAAATTTTTTCATAGCCGTAATCTATTGAATTTGATAGTTATTCTTCACGTATTGCATCTACAGCCTTGATGCTCAGGGCCCGGTAGGCGGGGATGACGCCCGCCAGCAGGCTGCCCGCGACGAGGATGAAAAGCGCCAGCATGCCTGTCCCGAACGAGATCTGCCACGAGATTTCGGCCCCCTCCTGGGCCACGGTCACCGCCTGATAATAGATCGAGTCGGCGACCGACAGCACCCCGACCGCGGCCGTGAGGCCGACCACCCCGGCGATGAAGGTGAGGATGAAACTTTCGGAGAGTATCTGCGAGATGATGGCCGTAGGCGGTGCGCCCAGGGCGCGGCGGATGCCGATCTCCTGCGTGCGCTCCTTGACCAGCACCAGCATGATGTTGCTCACGCCGACGATGCCGGCCAGCAGTGTCCCCAGGCCCACGATCCATGTCAGGAACCCGATGCCCCAGAAGAGGCTCATCACCTTGTCGAACATTTCGGCCGTGGCCATGCACCAGGCGGCTTTCTCGTCGTCCGGCGAGATCAGGTGCTTGGCGAAGATCACCGACTTGCAGGCGGTTTCGACCTCTTTGCTCGGGGTGTCCTCCCGGCCGGCGATGGCCAGCATGTGGATCGAGTTGCCCCCGCCGTACATCTGCTGCGCGAGCGAGATCGGGGCTACGACCGTGCGTTCGACGTTGCTGAACGACATGGCCGTGCTCTGGCGCCGCATGACGCCGATAATGGTGAAATAGCTGTTGTTGACTTTGATGACCTTGCCGGTCGGGTCTTCCATTCCCGGAAACAGGTCTTTCTGTATCTGGGTGCCGATGACGCAGACCTTGCGCTTCTGCGCCATGTCGACGTCGTTGATGAAGCGGCCGTAGATGATCTTCTGTGGGTTGATCTGCTGGTAGTCGGGCATGTAGCCCATCAGCGAATAGTCGCCCTTGCGTTCGTTGTAGCTGCAATGGATCTCCCCGCCCCAGTAGACGCCCGAGGCGTACTGCACCTCCTTGAGCCCCCGGACGTTTTCCACGTCGTCGTTGTTCATGCGCCACCAGCGGTTCTTGGGCATGCCCTTGTAGGGGAGAGAGGTCTGCGAAGGCTGTATGAGCAGCGTGTTGGTCGACATGTCGCCCAGCTGTGCCCGGAACAGACGTCCCAGCCCCATGCCGGCACCCAGCAGTACGGTAAGCATGAAGATGCCCCAGAAGACGCCCAGTGCCGTCATGATGCTGCGCTTGCGGTTGCGGGAGATCGTCTGCCATATCTCGTTCCAGCGGTCTGTATCGAAAAATCCCATGGCTTCTACTTGTTATAACGCAGGGCGTCGATTGTCTTGAGTTGTGCGGCCCGGTAGGCTGGGACGTAGCCTGCGATCAGGCCGGCGATGACCAGCACGACCGTCGCGCTGACCGCAACGCCCAGATCGAGCGTCGGGTTGAGGAAGATCGACGGCGCATGGCCGCCGCCCGTCTGCGGCGTCTGGTTGAGCATGTAGTTGACCCCTTCCATCATCGCCACGCCGAATACCATACCCAGGTAACCGAATACGGCGGTTATCATCACCGACTCGGTAAGGATCAGCCTGATGATCGACACGGGCTTGGCGCCCAGCGCCTTGCGTATGCCGAATTCGGAGGTGCGCTCCGTGACCGTCACGAGCATGATGTTGCTTACGCCGACGATGCCGGCCAGCAGCGTCCCCAGGCCGATGATCCAGACGAAGATGTTGATGCCTGCGAAAACCATCATGAAATTCTTGTAGGTTTCCATCGTATTGTCGAGCCAGATGGCGCTTTCGTCGTCGGGGGCGAAGTGGTGTTCGGCGGAAAGGCGCCGGATGACGCGCTTTTCGAACTCCTTCATCGCCTCGGTGGTGTGGACGCCCTTGATGGTGATGATGGCATTGTTTACTTCGGGGCTGTTGGCGTTGTAGAGCAGCTGTCCGGTGGTCAGCGGGATGTAACACGACGAACTGCTGCGCTGGGCGTCGCCCTTGTAGACGCCGACCACGGTGAATACCGTGCTGTCGAGCTTGATCCTTGCCCCCAGCGGATCGGCGCCCTTGAATAGCAGGGACTGCATGGCCTGGTCGATGACCAGCGACTTGCGGTATTCGCGGATGTCTGCGTCGTTGACGAAGCGCCCCTTTACGATCTCCACGCCCTCGATCTGTTCGATCTTGGGCAGCGAGCCGCGCAGCCAGACCTTGGTGTATTCGTTCCCGTAGGTTGCCGTATGGTTGTCGAACCACGAGTTGGCAGCCACTTCGTCTACCTCGGGGAATTCCCGGGCGAGGATTTCGAGGTCGCTGTTCCACAGGCGGATGCGGCGCCCCTTCTGGTAGCCCATGTAGGGCTTCGAAGTACGGCCGCCGTAGAGGTTGATCGAGTTGGTGGCGTAGTTGCCGAAATTGGAGGTTACGCCGTTCTTGAGCCCGTTGCCCGAGCCCAGCAGGATGACGAGCATGAAAATGCCCCACGCGACCGAGAAGCCCGTGAGGAACGTGCGCAGCTTGTTGCGGCGCACCGATGTCCAGATCTCCAGCAGCAGTTCCCTCATCGCTTTCCGAGTCCGGTTTCGGTGATACTGCTGATGACGCCGTCCGTAAGACGGATGATCTTGTCCGTCTGGTCGGCGATCGACTGTTCGTGCGTGACGCAGATGATGGTCATGCCCATATCAACGTTCACGCTGCGCAGCAGGTTCATCACTTCCTGCGAGGTGGCGCTGTCCAGTGCGCCCGTGGGTTCGTCGGCAAGGATGATCTGGGGCTTGTTGATAAGCGCCCGGGCGATGGCCACGCGCTGTTTCTGGCCGCCGGACATTTCGTTGGGCATGTGGTCGGCCCACTCCCTGAGCCCCAGCATGTCGAGGTATTCGAGTGCCAGGGCGTTGCGTTTGCGGCGCGAGACGCCCTGGTAATAGAGTGGCAGGGCGACGTTTTCGACGGCGTTCTTGTAATTGATCAGGTTGAAGGACTGGAAAATATAGCCGATCATGTTGTTGCGCGCAGCGGCGGCCTGCGTTTCGCTGAGGTTCTTGATCAGCCGTCCGGCCAGGTAGTAACTGCCGCTGTCGTAGTCGTCGAGAATCCCGAGGATGTTCAGCAGGGTGGATTTTCCCGAACCCGAGGCGCCCATGATCGAGACCAGTTCGCCCTTTTCTACATCGAGGTCGATGCCTTTGAGCACGTGCAGGGGTGACCCATTATTATAGGTCTTGTTGATGTTTTCCAGCTTTATCATATTCAGTCTGCCGTTATAAAGCGGTTTGCGATGTTGAGGGTTACAATCTGTAAGCGGTGTGTGAGGCGCTTGGGACAAAGGTAATAATATAATCTTGAAAAACAATTTATTTTTATCGAAAATCAATAAAAAATTACCAAACACCAATAAATGTGGTTATAATATCGGCAAATGTAAGCAAAAAATACATACTATGCAATACAGAGTACTGAAAATCATATATTAATCTTTCCGACCTATATAATATAAAGGTGGGAAAACCCCGTTTTATGCGCATATCCCGGTAGGGTGGCCGGTGAAAATCCCCATAAATGGCGATTGCCGCCTGAGGCCCGAATCGCTATTTTTGCAGGCAAAAATTACGTTATATGTTAAAAAAATAACATAAACGGTTTATGGGTAATGCTTTTTCGTTATATTTGTTGCGTTAGGTCAAGCATATGAGGAAACTTTTACTACTGTTTTTATGCACGATTGTCCCGGCTGTCGTGTCGGCGCAGCGTCTCGACGTTACGGGACGGGTGCTTGTAAAGGATACCGGCAAGCCGATCGGACAAGCAGTCGTCGAATTGCCGCAGTCCGGATTGTGGGCCGTGGCCGATGCCGACGGAAACTTCACGGTGAAGGGAGTCCCGGCCGGGGAAACGCGTTTTGTCGTTTCCTGCCTGGGGTTCGTTACCACCGAAGCCGAGGTCGACGTGCGTACGGGGATGGGGCCGGTCAGGCTTTATGCCCCCGAGGATAACCTGAAACTGGAGAGCGTCGTGGTGACGGCCAAGGAGGCGCCCAACGCCATGGCTACGTCGCGTACGATCGGCGGCAATGCCATCGACCACCTGCAAATGGTCAATGCGTCGGACATCTCGGCACTGCTGCCGGGTGGCAAAACGGTTAATCCCGACCTGATGAAGGACAATGTCTTTTCGCTGCGCAGCGGCGGGAGCACGGCCGGCAATGCGGCGTTCGGTACGGCCGTCGAGGTCGACGGCGTACGCCTTTCCACCAATGCTTCGCTGGGCGACCCGACGGGTGCCAGCACACGCAACCTGTCGGCGACCAACATCGAGTCGGTCGAGGTGGTGACCGGAGTACCTTCGGCCGAATACGGCGACATTTCGTCGGGTGTGGTGAAAATCTCGACCCGCAAGGGCAAGACGCCCTATACGGTGACGCTCTCCACCAATCCGCGCACCAAACAGATCGCCGCCTCGAAGGGCTTCGACCTGGGGCGGAACCACGGGGTGCTGAACAGCAACGTCGAGTATACGCGGGCCACGAAGAACCCCACGTCGCCCTACACCTCCTATTCCCGCACGGGGCTGGCGCTCAACTACCAGAATACCTTCGCCAAGGTTCTGCGTTTCAATTTCGGCGTAACGGCCAATATCGGCGGTATGAATACCGAGGACGACCCCGATGCCCAGAAAGGCGAGTGGGAGAAGGTGCGTGACAATGTGCTGCGTGCCAACACCTCGCTCAAATGGCTGCTGAACAGGTCGTGGATCACGAGCCTGGACTTCGACGCGTCGCTCAACTATACCGACAACCTTGCACGCAAGCGCACCTATAACCTCAATTCGACCTCCCTTCCGGCCGTCCATGCCGAACAGGAAGGGTATTACATCGCCGAGATGCTCCCTCCGGTCTATTATTCGACCAAATACGTCGATTCCAAGCAGCTCGACTATGCGGCCAACCTCAAGGCCACGTGGGTGCGCAGCTGGGGCGACGTGCACAGCAATGCCAAGGTCGGCGCTTCGTGGCGGGCCAACGGTAATGTCGGGGACGGGGAGTACTATGCGACTCCCTCCCTCGCGCCTAACGGTTACCGCCCCCGTCCGTATACGGACATCCCCTATATGCATAACCTCGCGGCCTACGTGGAGGAGACGCTGACTGTGCCGCTGGGGGCGACCACGCTGCAACTGATGGCGGGCCTGCGTGCCGAAAAGACCTTTATCAAGAATACGCAATACGAGAATACGTCGAGCCTCTCGCCACGCTTCAATCTGAAATTCCGCATCAACGACCATCTGACTGTCCGCGGAGGCTGGGGCATCACCGAGAAGCTGCCGTCGTTCAACGTGCTTTATCCGCTGCCCGAATACCGCGATACGCCCGTGTTCGCAACCACCTATGGCTCGGGGCAGAGCGCCTATGTTTATCACACGCAGCCTTACCAGATACTCTACAACGACAACCTGAAGTGGCAGCGCAACCGCAATTCAGAGGTCGGCGTCGACCTGCGTATCGGGGGCACCTCGGTCTCGCTGGTCGGCTATTTCAATCGCACGAAATATCCCTACAAGCTGAGCGCCTCCTTCGAGCCGTTCTCCTATAACATGATGGGCGTGCCGTCCACGCTGCCCGACGGGACGGCCTACACGATGCCGGCGAACCCGGCATTCCGCGTCGACAGCCAGACAGGCGAAATCTTCGTCCGCGACAAGGACAACCCTTCGGCCGGCTGGATCGCCATGCAGACCACTTCCACCAAGCGGACGTTCGTCAAGAATACCTACCAGAACAACGGTTCGCCCGTGGATCGCATGGGGCTGGAGTTCGTCGTGGAGTTCCCGCAGATCAACCCCATCCGCACGCAGCTGCGGCTCGATGGGGCTTACGGCTATACCAAATACGTCAACGAGGGTGAGGCATGTTACTATCCCTCGACCTCGACCGGCGGCGAGTTCTACCCCTATGTGGGGGTTTATCTCGATAACGGGGGCAGCTCCAACGTCACCTACAACGGCCGGAAGCTGCATGCGCTGGATATGAATCTCACGGCCACGACGCACGTGCCCTCGATCCGCATGGTCATCTCGCTGCGGCTCGAAGCCTCGCTCGTGAAGCGCTCGCAGAACCTTTCGGAGTACAAGGGACGCGAGTATGCCTTCAACGTCGACGAAGACCGTAACCCCACCGGCGGGAGCATCTACGACGGCGACAGCTATACGGCGATCTGGCCTGTGGCCTACATCGACCTCGATGGCAATCGTCATCCCTTTACCGATGCCGAGAAGAACGATCCGGCCTTCTCCTCCCTGCTGTTGCGTTCGGGCAATGCCTACTCTTTCAACGGCGACGGTTACGACCCCTATTTTTCGGCCAACCTGAGCATCACGAAGGAGATCGGCGACCATGTCTCCGTCTCGTTCTACGCCAATAACTTCACCAATTCGCGGCCTTTCGTCGCTTCGTATGCCACGGGTGTCAAGGCGGTCTTCACACCCGATTTCTATTACGGACTTACGGTACGCCTTAAATTCTGAAAACGATGAGAAAGATATTTTGCATATTGTCCTGTCTGCTGGTGGCCGGTTGCACGTCGTTCGACAGGAACCCTTACGACGGTGCGCTGCGCGAACTCCGTGTGACGGCCGTGTATCCCGAGGGATACGCCGGCTATCTGCGCGAAGGCGTCGCGGTGAAACTCTCCGACCGCAATACGGGCAATGTCTATACCGCCCTGACCGATGCGCAGGGCCACGCCGGGTTCCGCGTCGCTGCCGGGCATTACCGGCTCTCGGTGCTCGACCTGCCCGACGATTCGGCGGTTTTCAACGGTACGATCGAGCAGGTCGACCTTGTCGGCGGGGACAAGGACGTCGACGTGGCGCTGAAATTTTCCAAGCCGGGTACGATCCTCATCAAGGAGATCTACTCGGGCGGCTGCATGCAGGATCCGCCGGCGACGGGGACTTATGCCGACGACAAATATATCGTCCTGCACAACAACAGTTTCGAAACCTATTACCTCGACGGGCTGTGCCTGGCGATGGTCGCCCCCTACAACTCGAACGCCAACAATCCGTGGACGAGCACCGACCCTTCGGGCAATATCGTTTTCCGCGATTACGCCGCCATCCCCGATTGTATCTGGATGTTCCCGGGATCGGGGACGGATTTTCCGCTGGAACCCGGCGAGGATGCCGTGGTGGCCTACTACGGCGTCGATCATACGCAGACCTATTCCCAGTCGGTGAACCTCAACCGCAAGGGTTATTTCGTGCTCTACGATATGGTGCACTATCCCGGCAACAAGTTGCACCCCACGCCTGTTCCGGGCGACCAGATCGACCAGGCGCATTACATGAAGGTGCTGAAAAAGACCGGGACGAATTCGGCCGTTGTCTATGTGATTTCGCAGAATTCGCCCGCCATGATCCTCTTCCGGGCGCCCGAGGAGTTCGATATGGATGCCTACCTGGCCGACGACCTTCAGTCGACGGTTCAGAACGGCAGCATCACCTATTCGAAGATACCGTGGGACAACGACTGGATCGTGGACGGCGTCGAGGTATGCAACATGACCGAGGCGACCAAGAACAAACGCCTGCACACCGATGTGGATGCCGGGTATATCGGTTTCTCGGCCAAAGCGCAGGGGCATACCCTGCATCGGAAGCTGGATGAAGAGGCCACGGCGGCTGCCGGCTTCGAAAGGTACGTGGATACCAATAACTCGTCGAACGATTTTTATGAGCGTGAGACACAATCTTTGCGTGATTAGCCTATGAGACGGATTTTAACGATACTGATGCTGGTTGCCGTCTCTGCTGCCGCGGCACAGGAGCGTTTCGACCATATCTTCCGCCGCAATCCCTGGAACGGCGGCCTGAACGCTGCGGGTATCCGGCAGGACTCCCTGAGCCGTTCTTATGCCGAGATCTATTTCACCAAGGAGAACGGCGGGCTTGCGGGCCACTCCGCGTCGGACGACAGTTGGAATGCCGGGGCGAAAACCGAGTCGGTGCGCCACCTGAAGAAGGTCTCGTTCTCGGGCGGTTTCGGCTACGACTATTTCGACGGCCGCAACATGTGCGGCTCGATGTTCACCGAGCCGGGGTATTATCCGGTAGACATCCTCGAATTTACGCCGGGGCGCAAGGTGCGCGAGGATTACACGTTCACGGGCGGCGTATCGGCCGTGCTGGGCAACCGGTGGACGGGTGGCCTGCGCGTGGAGTTCGAAGCCCGCAACTATGCCAAGCGCAAAGACCTGCGCCACAAGAATACACGGCTGGATTTCGAATTTTCGCCCGGCGTGATGTACCATGCGGGACGCTTTGCCGTAGGGGCGGTCTATATCGTGGGTACGAACAGCGAGAAGGTTGCTGCCGAAGGGGTGGGCCCCGGTGCCGACTTGTACGAGGCATTCTTCGACCGGGGATTGCTCTACGGGTCGCTGGAGAAGTGGGGGAGCACCGACATACACCTCTCGACCAACGGCGTTTCGGGATTCCCCGTCCGGGAGAATACGCAGGGGGGGGGCGTCCAGTTGCAATACGGGCCGTTCTATGCCGACGTCGCCTACCGCAACAGGCAGGGCGAGACGGGCGAGAGCCGGATTATCTGGCACCTGTTCGAAACGCACCAGGTGACGGCCAATGCCGCCCTGTCGCTGGGGACGGCACTGCGCAGGCATTTCGTGCGTGTGAACCTCGACTGGCAGACGCTCGGCACCGACGAGAACATCATCACCACCGAGACCATCAACGGCGTGCAGATCATCACCATACACGGTTCGACGCCGACTTTTGGGCGCAAGGGACTCGACCTGGGAGGCGAATACGAGTTCGTGGCTCCGCATACGGATTTGCGTGCCGGGGTCGGTTATTCGCAGCTCAACCGCGAATCGACGCTGATGTACCCCTATGTCAAGGGGCAGAAGCTCCACTTTACGAAGATATATGCCTCGCTGATCCGCACGTTCGGCCTCTGGGAGCTGACCCTCGCGGCGGATTATCGCCTGGGCGGTTTCACGGAGCGCGAAAAGCGGTTCGAGACCCCCGGCGTGCAGCCGGGCGAGTATCCCGGACAGCTGACCGCTTATTACGATTACGAAAACGAATACCTCACGGCCAAACGGCTGGGGGCGGCGCTCGGGCTGCGGCGCAATATCAAACGGTTCTATATCGACGTATTCGCGCGTTACGAACACGGCTTCGGTCTGGAATACGTCGCGCAGCCCAACCGGGTCGCGGCGACGCTGAGTGTAGGATATAATTTTTAATTTAAAGGATAGGATTATGAAAAGGATTTTGACATTGACGGCAGTCGCGGCGATGGTTTTCACCGCCTGCTCGAAGGAGGAAAGCACCGGGACGGGCGACAAGCAGGTGCGCATCACCCCGACGATCGCCAATCCGGCGCTGACGCCGGCAAGCATGTCGTCCGGTACGCGTGCGACGGACACCGATTTCGAGCTGAACGATAAGGTCGGCCTCACGATCACGATGACGGCGGACGGTTCGGCGTTCGTGGCGAACAAGGAGATGTCGTTCGACGGAACGGATTTCAAGACCGAGGGTTTCCTCTGGTACGAAGATGTCGACGCCACTTCGACGCTTTTTGCCTATTATCCCTACCAGGCCGGTGCCGCGGCGCCCGCGGAATTCTCGGTGAAGGCGGATCAGAGCGGCGCGAATTACACGGCCTCCGACCTGATCGTGGCCGTGAAGACGGGGGTCAAGCCTACGCTGTCGGCCACGCAGATGACCTTCAAGCATAAAATGTCGCGGATCGTTATCGGAGTGACGAACGAATCGGGTTTCGACATTACGGACATCGTCATCAAGGGTGCTGTCGGCACCGGGGTGCTCGATCCCGCCACGGGCGATTTTACGGCTAAGGCGGGGGTCGAAGCATCCGACGTGATTGCCAACACGGCCACTGCCGAGAAGGTTTACTACGCGCTGCTGGTGCCGCAAAACGGTGTGCAGCTCAGGGTTACGGTCACCACGGCCGATGGTAAGATGCGTACGCAGACGCTCGGCACGACCGACCTCAAGTCGGGTGAGAACCGCCGCATGGACTGCAACGTGCAGCCGGCTGACATTCAGGTGAAATTCAGCGGCCCGATCGCGGGCTGGGTCGACGGAGATGACCTGCTGCCGGACGGCGACGGCGAAGTGGAGACCCCGACCGTCGAGTGGGGCGGCGTGAAGTACAAGATCGTCACGCTCAAGGACGGCCGCACGTGGATGGCCGAGAACCTGCGCTATGTTCCCGAAGGCAAAACCATATCGAGCGACCCGAAGGACGGCAACGGAGTGTGGTACCCCTGCAACCTCTCGAAAGCCGCCGACCCGTCGTTGGCCGAGACCGCGGGCTTGCTGTACAGCTATCCCGTGATGCTGGGAATGACCGGCGAGATGACGGGCACCAATTTCGACCAATACGAGGGTGCGCAGGGTATTTGCCCCGACGGGTGGCATATCCCGACGAAGGCCGAGTGGCTCAAGCTGGCGGGTGTCGGCAGCGGCAGCCTGTCCGACCCGACATCGCCCTATTTCGAAAAGACGCAGGGCGGCGGTTCGATTGCCGCGCTCAACAAGGACGGTTTCAATATTGCGGGCTGCGGCTATATCAATGCGACGAGCGCCACGGCGACCCCGGCCTATATGGCCACGGTCTCGGCTGCCGACGCTTCGGCGTTCGGCATGGGATATTTCCCCAGCTCGACGGGTTACAAGGTTACATACAATACGGCCGACGATCCGGAAAGCGGCATCAAGAACATCCAGTATTATGCCGGTATGATAACTTACAACAAGAGTTACAATCGCATGACAATCGCTTACCAGGGTGGTTATGGCGCTGCCCCGGTTCGCTGTATCAAGAACAAGGAGTGATCCTCACCCCCGCACACACAAACACACACAACACAAACAACAATAAATGAAACGTAAACCTAATTATCTGAAGCACCTGCTGCAATGGGGCGTACTGGCCGCCATTGCGGGCACGGTGCTTTGGGCCAAATTGAGCGACAAACCCGTCGATGTCGAGGCATATTGTCCTTTCGGCGGGTTGCAGGCTTTCGGCACCTATGTGGTGAACAACTCGCTGGCCTGCTCGATGTCGATGCTCCAGATCATGATGGGCCTCGTGCTCGCCGTGGGAGTGATTCTGTTCAGCAAACTTTTTTGCGGATACCTCTGTCCGCTGGGCACCGTCGGCGAGTGGATGGGGCGTGCCGGGAAAAAACTGCACCTGCAGGTCGATGTCCCTTCGGGCAGCGTCGTCGACAAACTGCTGCGCGTGGTGAAGTACGTGCTGCTCTTCACGATCCTCTATTTCACGCTCTCGTCGAGCGAGCTGTTCTGCAAGAAACTCGACCCGTTCTATGCTGTGGCTACGGGTTTCAAGGGCGAAATCGTGCTTTGGATGTCGCTCACGAGCCTTACGCTGCTGCTCTTGGGCGGCTTCGTGGTAAAGATGTTCTGGTGCAAATACATCTGTCCGCTGGGAGCTGTCAGCAACATTTTCAAATTCACGCTGCTGTTCGTGATCGCCGCCCTCGGCGGCTGGGCGCTCGGTGCGCTGGGCGTTGCGAACGCGTGGGTCTGGACGATCGGCGGCGCATGTCTTGCCGCCTATATCGTCGAGATCGCCAAGATGCGCAGCTGCACCTTCCCCCTGATGTACATCAGGCGGGATTTGAACACCTGCAATAATTGCGGACTGTGCGAAAAGAAATGTCCTTACCAGCTTCCGATCCATGACTATGTGAAGGTGAAGCATGTCGACTGTACGTTGTGCGGCAACTGCATCGGTGCGTGTGCCAAGGATGCCTTGCAGGTCAACGGCCGTCGTTCGCTGCGCTGGGTGCCCGGGTTGCTGGCCGTGGTGCTCTTCTTCCTGGCCATATGGCTGGGTTCCACCATGGAACTGCCGACGATCGACGAAAAATGGGGCGACTACGAGAAGGTCGAGAACCTGCAGACGTTCGAGATGGAGGGCTTGCAGACGATCAAGTGCTTCGGTTCGTCGAAGGCTTTTTCGGCCAAGATGCAGGCCGTGCAGGGCGTATACGGCGTCAAGACCTTCGTACGCCGCCATGGCGTCGAGGTGCTTTACGACCCGGCTGCCACCGATACGCTGAAGATACAGGCTGCGATCTTTGCCCCGACGCTGCGCAAATATGCCATGCCAGGCGAGCAGGTGCCGGTGCTCGACGTGGTGAAGCTCGGCGTCGAAGGGCTTCACGACCGGATGGACATGATCTATTTCGGCATGGTGCTCCAGAAGATCGAGGGAGTCTACGGCTTCACGTCGGAATTCGCCTGTCCGGTGGATGTGACGGTCTACGTCGATCCGGCCGCCGGTATTACCGAAAAGATGTTCGGGGAGGCGATCGACGCCAAGGAGCTGATCATCCCGGCCAAGGAGGGCGAGAAGGTGATCCCGATGCATACGGTGCTCAAAACCTATGCGGTCGCCGGACAGGTTTCGCGCGAAGAGTTTGCGCAGGTCATGTTCCGCGATGTGGAGAAACTCGCGGGCAGGTTCGTTGCCAACCTGGAGAAATGGGGTGACGACGAGCAGTTCCCCAAGGCGGTCTACGAGATGGTATTCCCCGGCATCGAGAAGATGCCGATCCGCAATGCGTTCCCCTATTTCAAGAGCTTCCTTTCGTGTACGGACGGCATCGTGTCCGTGGATTTCGTCCTGCGGGATATGAAACCCGTGATGCGTATCCACTATGTGAAGTCGATGTGGGACGACGCGAAGCTGTGGAAAGAGGTTTTCCAGACCGAAAAATGGACGCTGCGCATGGCTGACGGCACCTTCAAGGAGGCCGACCCGCGGCTGAAGTTCACCAATCCGGGGAAAACGGTTGGAGAGTAATTGAAAAAACGGCTGCAAAAATGACTGTTTCATGCAGGATATTCGGATTGCTGTCTGTGGTTTCGTTGGCGGTTTTCGTACTTGCAGGATGTGCTCGTGCGAAAAATACGAACTGCCGCGAGCTGTTCGAAAAGTATTACGAAGTCAATGTCGCGGCATTTATGCGGACGATGCCGGCGGCAGATTCCGCCGCGGTGCGAAAAAAGGCCGAATACGCCTTGGATAAAATGTACCGGATCGACTCCACGTTCGTTTTGATGAGGGGAAAGGAATTGGACGATTTTATCAGGGTCAATTTGCCGGCCATTGTCGGAGCCGATGCTGAGGATTGAATTTTTGTTGTCGGTTTTTAAAAACAGACCGAATGTGGGGAGAACCGGGAAAAAGGTTCTTTCCCATTGGTGAAAAATGAAGAATATGAGAAGATGGATAGCCTGTCTGGCCGTTGTGCTGCTCTGTATGCAGCCTGCGATGGCCGACGAGGGCATGTGGCTGATGCACCGGCTGGCGGAGATTTATCCGCAGATGAAGGCCCGGGGACTGAAAATCAAGGATAAGGAGATTTACAACGAGAAATCGGCGGCGCTGGCCGATGCCGTGGGGGCTGTCGACGGCGGCATGGGAACGGGCAGCATGATCTCCGACCAGGGGCTGATGATTACCAACCACCATGTGGCTTACAGCGACATCTGCGCCCTGTCGACGCCCGAGTGCAACCTGCTCGAAACGGGATTCTGGGCACGCACGCGCGATGAGGAGATTCCCGTCCCCGGCAAGACCGTGTGGTTCGTGCGCAAGGTGGTCGACGTGACCGACGAGGCCAATGCGCTCAAGGAGGAGATGAAAGCCGCCGGGAAATGGGGCATGATGGCCCCGCGCCGTCTCTATGCCGAACTGGAAGGGCGCTACGGCCGGGAAACGGAGTGCGAGGTGTCGTGCTACTCGATGTGGGGTGGCAAAATGTACCTGATGTTCTACTACGACATCTACAAGGATGTGCGGCTGGTGGGTACGCCGCCTGCGTCGATCGGTGCCTTCGGCGGCGATTACGACAACTGGGGCTGGCCCCAGCACAAGGGCGATTTCGCGCTTTACCGCGTTTATGCCGACCGGGAGGGGCGCCCTGCGGCCTATTCCGCCGACAATGTGCCGCTCAAACCCCGCCGCGTGTTGCAGGTCGCCACGGGCGGCGTGCATGACGGCGATTTTGCGATGGTGATCGGATTCCCGGGGCGTACGAACCGCTATGCGT
>OGRI01002005.1_pt1 | contig 15622 bp, 10 predicted proteins | sample 1553391 | NCBI WGS metagenome assembly OGRI01 (sample SAMEA2580052, study PRJEB22360) | human gut metagenome | reverse complement strand
GACCGTAGGCTACCAGCCCGACGAACTGGCCATCGTCGGCGACCGCGCCTATGTCGCCAATTCGGGCGGCTACCGCGCCCCGAACTACGACTCGACGGTCTCGGTCATCGAACTGGAAACCATGCGCCAAATGTACAAGATCGACGTAGCGATCAACCTCAGCCGCATCAAAGCCGACGCCTACGGCAACCTGTGGGTCTCCTCGCGGGGCAACTACGACGACGTTCCGTCGAACCTCTACCGGCTGGAACCCAACGGCGGACGTTACCAGGTGGCCGAGGCAATGAACATTCCGTCCTCGAACATGACCGTCTCCGGGGATTCGCTCTACGTGTACAGCGTCGAGTACAGCAACCAGACCTCGAAAAACACGGTAACCTACGCCATCATCGACGTCAAGAAAAAGCGTGTCGTATCGCGCAAATTCATCACCGACGGCACAGAGCTCGATATCGTGATTCCCTACGGCATTGCCATCCACCCCCGAAACGGCGACATCTATGTCACCGACGCCAAGAACTACGTTTCGAGCGGCGTATTGCACTGTTATTCGCGCGAAGGCGTCCACAAATGGAGTGTCCGCACGGGCGATATCCCCGCACACATGGTTTTTCTCGAACGCAAACAGACTCGGCAATGAAAAAGATATTCGCCATCCTGCTGTCGGCCCTCGCGCTCGGCGGCTGTGAAAACGACGGCATCCCCTATGTGAGCCTCGGGCTGGACGACCTTTACAAGGTCGCCCGCATGCAGACCGTCGATCTCAAACCCGCCTTCACGGGCGAAAGTTACCGCTGGACGGTTAAGACCGCCTCGGGAGCCGATTCGCTGCTCTCGGAAGAGAAGGACTACATCTTCCTGATGCAATACCCGGGCACCTATGACGTAACGTTCCAAATCTTCGACCCCGTCAATCCGATCGTGCACCGGATGACCTTTTACGTGGTCGAAGAGGAGGTAGAGTACAGTCCCTACATATCTACGGTCTACGAATACTGCCCGGCTCCGGGACAGTTCGTGAACGCGATGCCCGAATATCGGGAGGGCGACACGGCGGAGACCATGCGGCAGAAGGCCGAGGAGGCCATCGCCGGAAAGATGCAGAGCGGTGTTTCTCTCGGCGCATACGGCGGTTACATCACGTTCGGATTCGACCATACGGTCGTAAACGTTCCGGGCGAATACGACATCCGCATCGACGGCAACTCGTTCAACAGCGCAGCTCATCCGGGCGTCGACGGAGGCAGTTCGGAACCGGGTATCATCATGGTCATCGACGAGAATCAGAACGGCAAGCCCGACGACAAGTGGTACGAGATCGACAAGAATCCGTGGTACACGGATGAGGCGGCTACCTACGGTTATGAGATCACCTATCATCGTCCCGCCCCCGACCATGTCCCGACGCCCGGCGAAGGAAACGACAGCGCCCTGACCGATATGACCTACATCAAATGGGAGGATAATCGAGGACAAACCGACTATGTCTACAAAAACAAGTTCCACGACCAGGACTACTATCCTAAGTGGATCGACGCCGACGAAATGACGTTCCGGGGCACGCTGCTGCCCAAGAACGCCGTGGATGTCTCGGGCAACGGCTCCTATTACCTGCAATACATGTTCAAATACGGCGCCTATGCAGACAACTATCCCAACGAGGCCAAGGACGAAAACGGCAACTATTACAACGGCTTCGACATCGGGTGGGCCGTGGATCCCGAGACCCGCGAACCGGTGCACCTGCCGGGGGTCGACTTTATCCGGGTCTACACCGCCCTGAACCAATACTGCGGCTGGATCGGCGAGACCTCCACCGAAATTTTCATGGCCCGCGACATGCATATCTACGTGCGGCCCGACCAACACCAATAAAATAGAGATTTCACACTATGAAAATGAAAAAACTGCTGTTGCTGCCCGCGCTGCTGCTGACGCTGAGCGTCGGGAATGTCGCCTGCTCCTACCACAACGACGACAACCCCAACGAATACCCCGATCCCCAACCGGAGCCGGAACCCGAACCGGAGCCCGGACCCGACATTAACCAAAAATACCTCGAAGCTGCGTATACCTCTAACTGTTTTATGGTCAAGCCGGGACAGTCGATCGACATCCCGATCCTGAAAGCCTATGCCATGTGGAACCTCTACGCCGAATGGCTGGGTGAAACTGATCTCATGGGACTGACACCCGAACCGGTTCTGCTTTGGCAGGATCTGCCGGGTTTGATCACGAACGTCGGACTGATTCCTGGACAACAAGCCGAAGAGGGTTCCATCGCCGTATCGACGGCCGACAAGGTGGGCAATGCAGTAATCGGCATCTGTATTTTTTCGTGTTTCTTCTATATGAAATGCGTGTCCGTTATGGAACGGATTATATTCCGCAACTATTCCCGCAATTTTCATTTTTTACTCCTCTTTCTACCCTATGCATATTTTATTCCGTCTTTCAAAAGCTTACTGCGAATTATGATACTAATATGTTAAGCCCTAGTAAAAAAATTGTGCAATATGTATATTTATGAAAAAAGCTCTTGAAATTTATCATTAATATTGATATACTATAAGTATATGATATTATGGGCTTAAAGTCAAGCCCGTTATCTGACATATTATAATCGGGAGGAGATTTTTTCCAATGAAAATCTTAGTTGTAAACGCAGGTTCATCATCACTTAAATATCAGCTTCTGGATATGAAGGACGAGTCTGTTATCGCAAAGGGCAACTGCGACCGTATCGGTATCGACGGCCATGTGAGCGCAAAGACAGGCGACGGCAGACACATCGAGGAGGATTGCAATTTCCCTACTCACACTGAGGCTTTTGAAAAGCTCGTTGAGGTACTCACATCAGGCGAAACAAAGGTCATCGACTCTATGTCTGAGATATCAGCCGTTGGTCACAGAATAGTTCAGGGTGCTGAGGTATTCAAGGAGACCTGCCTTGTAACAGACGAAGTTATCGACCAGATCGACGCACTGGCTGAGCTTGCACCTGTACATAACCACCCACACGCTCTTGCACTGAGAGCCTGCAAGGCAGTTATCCCAGCAGGCACACCACAGGTAGTCGTATTCGACACTGCTTTCCACTCAACAATGCCAAGAAAGGCTTATCTCTACGGTCTGCCATACGAGTGCTACACTGATCTTCATGTAAGAAAATACGGCTTCCACGGAACATCACACAGATTTGTTTCAGGCGAGCTTGCAAGAGTAATGGGCAAGCCTATCGAGGAGCTTAAGATAGTTTCATGCCACCTTGGCAACGGCTCATCTATCACAGCCATCAACGGCGGCAAGTCTGTTGACACATCAATGGGATTCACTCCTCTTGACGGTCTTGTAATGGGCACACGCTGCGGTTCTGTTGACCCTTCTGCTGTTGACTATGTTGAGAAGAAAATGGGCTTTACACCTGACCAGATGACAGAATACATGAACAAGAAGTCAGGCTTCCTTGGTCTTTCTGGTATCGGCTCTGACAACAGAGATATTCAGGCTGCTGCAAGCGAGGGCAACGAGAGAGCTCTTATCGTAAGCGAGATATTTGCTTATCAGATCAAGAAGTTCATAGGCTCATACGCTGCTGCAATGAACGGCCTTGACGCTGTCATCTTCACAGGCGGTATCGGTGAGAACGCACCTGAGGTAAGAGCTGCTGCTTGCTCAAATCTCGATATCCTCGGTATCCACATTGACGCTGAGAAAAACCTCTGCCGTGGAATCCTCAAGGAGATATCCACAGACGATTCTAAGACAAAGGTTTACGTTATCCCAACAAACGAAGAGCTTCTCATTGCAAGAGATACTCTGGCACTTGTTACAAAGTAATATTTCAGATAACATTAAGGACGGCTTTCTTATGAGAGCCGTCCTTTTTTTGCGCATAAAAAAGGCACAGGAGAAGTTTTCCTGTGCCTTGATTTATTTGATAAGACCACCAATTTTCATGTAGGGGCTGGCGCCCTCGACAGCCCGATTTTGAGAGTGTAAAAGTTTGAATTATCACGAAGTTTTGTGGGTTGACGAAATATCGAGAAGTGGGACGTCGTATTTGTTTGAATGTACGATATTGGCTATATACGTTTTCCAAACACCATTGTATCAGGTCTTAACGCCTGAGAACTGCGTCTGATAAAGTCTGTAGTAACAGCCCTTGGCGGCGATAAGCTCCTCATGGCTACCCTGCTCTGCAACACGTCCACCGTCGATAACGACTATCTTATCGGCGTCACGGATAGTGGAAAGTCGGTGAGCGATGATAAGGGAGGTTCTGTTTTTCATAAGAGCCACCATTGCGGACTGAATGTGCATCTCAGTTCTGGTATCAACCGAGGAAGTGGCTTCGTCAAGAATAAGTATCTTCGGGTCGGCAAGCACTGCTCTTGCTATGGAGAGAAGCTGACGCTGACCTTGTGAAAGGTTTGAGCCGCCCTCGGCAAGCACTGTGTCGTAACCCTCGGGAAGTCTTTCTATGAACTCGTCTGCGTTCGCAAACTTTGCCGCCGCCTTTATTTCATCAAGGGTGGCGTTTTCTCTGCCGTAGCGGATATTCTCCTCTATGGTGTCCTTAAAAAGCACTGTATCCTGCAAAACTATGGCTATGGAACGTCTGAGCTTGTCTTTCGGGATATCGTAAATGCTCTGACCGTCTATGGTTATCTCACCGCTGTCAACGGGATAAAATCTTGTGAGAAGATTTACTATGGTGGTCTTGCCAGAGCCTGTTGCACCGACTATGGCTATTTTCTGACCTGCTTTTACTTCAAGATCGAGGTCTTTCAGCACCTGCTTTTCAGGAACATACGAGAAGTCGATATGCTTGAAGTCGATATCGCCTTTGACGTTTTCCACCTCAAAGTCAGCCTTGCCCTCGTCAGTTTCCTTATCAGCGTCCATGACCTCAAAGATACGCTCTGCGCCTGCTATTGCGGTCTGGATATTTGCAAACTGATTTGCAATCTCATTGATAGGACGTGAGAACTGTTTTGAATAGAGTATAAAAGCCTGAATAGTTCCCACTGTTATAAAGTCTTTTATTGCGAACCAGCCGCCGAAGGCTGCGATAAGGATAAAGCCGAAATTGGATATTAAGTTCATGCAAGGGCCCATTACACCGCCGAATATCTGAGCTTTTATGCCGCATTTTTTCAGATTGTTGCTCATTTTCTCGAACTTGTCAACAGCGTCCTGCTCTTTGCCATAGGAAACGACCGTTCTATATCCGACTACCATTTCCTCAACTTCGCCGTTTATCTCGCCAAGAAGCACCTGCTGTTTGATGAAGTATTTCTTCATATACTTTGTGAGTACGCCTGAAACGAATATGGTAAGGAACACTGTAGACAGTGAGATAAGGGTAAGAAGCGGTGAATACAGAAGCATTATGACAACTGTTCCCACTATGGTCAGCACGCCTGAGATGAGCGAGCCTATAGACTGAGAGATAGTTGTGGAGATATTCTCGACGTCGTTTGTCATACGACTCATTATATCGCCATGGCTGTGGGTATCGAGATATTTTATAGGAAGTCTTACAAGGCTTGAGAACAAGTCTTTACGCATGGTCTTTACTGTGTACTGTGAAAGCTTTGCAGAGAATATTCCCTGCATATAGGTGAAAACAGAGGACAGGAGATAAACAGCACCAAGACCTATGAGCGTTTTGCCAAGTGCACCGAAGTCAACGCTTGTTTTCTTTTTGGTGAGGGTAATGCAGTCGATAGCGATCTGCTGGATAGACGGTGCGGCAAGATTGAGCAGAGTTATGATGAGCATTACTCCGATAAGGGCGAAAAACAGATATCTGTTCCTGCCTATATAGCCGATAAGCTTTTTAAGGGTGTTCTTTGCGTCCTTAGGCTTTTCCATTGTGAGCCTTGCACCGTGAGGTCCGCCCGGTTTTCTTCCGCCGGGTCCCATTGGAGGCATTGGAGGCATTACACTTCACCTCCTGACGTTTTTACCTGTGAAGCGTAAATATCCTGATATACCTCGCAGGTCTTTAATAGATTTTCATGAGTATCGCAGGCACAAAGCTTGCCGTGGTCAAGGACGGCTATCCTGTCGCATGATTTTACGCTCTGGATACGCTGTGCAATTATGATAAGGGTAGTGCCGTTCATTTTGCGGTCTATCTCCGCACGGAGCTTTGCTTCTGTGCCAAGGTCGAGGGCGGAGGTGGAATCATCAAGAATGAGGATCTCAGGTTTTTTAAGTACCGCTCTTGAGATAGAAAGCCTTTGCTTCTGACCGCCTGATAGTGAAGCACCCTTTTCAGCTATAATACCCTCATAGCCTGCAGGTATCTTCTGAATGAACTCGTCAGCCTGAGCTGCCTGTGCGGCGGAGATGACCTCCTCATGGGTAGCGTTTTTGTCGCCCCACTTTATGTTGTCCTCAACTGTGCCTGAGAAAAGCTCACTCTTTTGCAGGACTATGCCAACTTTCTTTCTAAGCTCGTCAAGCTTACAGTCCTTGACGTTTACGCCGTCAACAAGGACTTCCCCTGCTGTGCAGTCATAAAATCTTGGAATAAGATTTACAAGGGAGGATTTTCCTGAACCTGTTGCACCTAGTATGGCGACGCTCTCACCTGACTTTATATCAAGGGTAAGGTCTGAGATAACAGGTCTGCCCTTGGTTTCAGGATAGGAAAATGAAACGTTTTTAAAGCTCACTGTGCCCCCTGTTTTATCTGAAAGGGAAACGCTGCCGCTTTTTATAACAGGGTCAGTTTCAAGGACTTCTCTCAATCTGTTTGCAGATGCGGAAGCCTTTGCGAGGGTCTGGAACATCATAGACATCATCATTACGCCATGCAAGACCTGAGTAAGATATGTGATAGCCGCCATGACCTCGCCGACCTTCATAGCTTGCGCCTGCACCTGCCAGCCACCTATAACTATAACGGCAATAACAGACAGATTGAGTATTATCATAAGAAGCGGCTGAAGGATAGCCATAAGGGTCTGAACACGGAGGTTTGATTCCATAAGGCTTATATTTGCATCGTCAAAACGCTTTTCTTCTGTATCCTCTCTCACATAGGCTTTTACTACTCTTGCGCCTGTGACGTTCTCCTGAACCACAGAGTTTACGCTGTCAAGACGTTTTGCAACGATAGAATAGTATGGGTTTGCCTTTTTGAGAATTACTATCATCATGATTATCTCGACAGGCAAGGCACATAGGATTATTATTCCAAAGCGAACGTTCAGAGTGAGCATCATGATTATTCCGCCGAAGAACAGCAGGCTGTCACGCACCAACATTCTCAGCATGAAGTCTACCATTTGCTGGATAGCGGTTATATCCGCTGTAAGACGTGTTACCAATGAGCCTGTGGTGAACTTGTCGGTCTGTTCAAATGAAAGCCCCATGACACGCTTAAAAACGTCCACACGCAGATCTCTTGAAAAGCTTTGGGAAGCTATCCCACCGAATGCAGAAGCCGCAATTCCGCAAGCTCCGCCGCCTATAAGAACAAGGAGCATGAGAAGTCCTGTTCTTATGATAAGATCCATATCCTGACCCAGCACGCCATCGTCAACTATTTTTGACATAAGCTTTGGCTGAAGCAGGTCGCCCAGCACTTCTCCCACCATGGATAGAGGTGTCAGCACCGCAAACAGTGCATAGGGCTTCAAGTATTTGCTTAGTTTTACTTTCAAAGCAGTTCCTCCTAAAATTTTATTTCAGGCTACTTATACGCAGGGGAACATTGACGGAAGATAGCAAATGCAGAGCAGTGGGCTGTCAAGGACGCCAGCCCCTACAAAATGTGTGATATAACTTTTTATGTAGAGGTGAACAGCGTTCGCCCGCATTGCTTTTGTTTTGCTAATGATCGCATCGACTTTCACTGCTGGTGACAAGGCTACGCCCAAGGCATAACCTTTATCACAGCCTAATTGTGCATTATCTCTAGTTCCTCAGAAAGTTCCTGAGCTGTCATTTTTCTGCTGAGGGAGGCTTTGTCTATCATTATGGTAACAGGCTCTTTTCCGTGGATATCGAACCAGTTGTCAGAGAACACGCAATCGGCAGTTTTCAGGCTGAGGCAAACGCTTTTGGCGTAATTCTCGGCACAGAATGTCAGGGCGAATTTATCCTCGCTTTCGGAAATGCCGTAGGTTATGGCAGGCTCTAAGAATGTAAATTCTTTCGGGCGCACAAAGAGCGTTGTGCCAAAGCTCAACACCTTGCCGTTTTCCATAATGGAATATTCGAGATATTTTTCACGAGGGTCGGTACGGTTTTTAAGCTCGTCTGAAAGGTCTATGTCAAGGACGTTTTGTGCGGTAAGAGCCGGAACGCTCACGGATTTTTCGCCGCTTTGCAGAATTTCAGCTTTATTGTTTCTCAGCGTCCATTTTACCACGCCCTCAAAGGCTGTCATTCGCTCGTTGGATATGTTAAGCACAGGCTTTTTTCTATCGGTATCGTCGCAGGAGATAAGGCATGGAGCGTAAAAACGCTTTGCATAATAATGCAGACCTTTCCACCTGCCGAAATAGTCGATACTTGACCATGAGATAACAGGGTTTGAATCATTCACCTGCCAATAGGCAGAACCCATACATCTGCCCCTTGCTCTTCTCATATGCTCAACATTCGAGCGTATGCAATCCGCCTGAACGAGCTGTGAGGAATAGATGAGCTGTTTGAAATCATATGGATATCTTACCATTTGAGCGAGATAGTACATTATCTTCTCGTTGCCCTGAACACACTTCTGATGTGCCGCCATAACTGGTGAGCAAAGGTCAAAGTCACCCTTTGTTTCATCAGCAAAGGCACGGCAGGTCTTTATATCAGGCAGGCTTTCAAAGCCGTATTCTGAGCAGAAGCGGTAATAAAATTCTCTGAACGCTTCGATAGGCTTGAAGTTGTGCCAAACGTCCCAATAGTGCATATCCCCTGCATGGTTTGAGGAAGCGTCCTTGAAGCCTCCCCCTGATGAAGGTGATGACGGCCAATAGAAGGTGTTTTCGCATGGGTCATAGGCTTTAAGCACCTGTGGGATAATATCCTCAAAAATGATAAGATAGTCACGCTTTGCTTCCTCGTCCTCGGGAAGACCCCAATATTCCCATGCGGATTCTATCTCGTTGTTGCCGCACCACATACCAAGAGAGGGGTGGTTTCTCAGGCGGATAACGTTGTCACGAACTTCCCCTCGGACAGTTTCTTCAAACTCCTCTGTGAGCAGATATGCAGAGCAGGCGAACATAAAGTCCTGCCATACTATGATACCATTCTCGTCGCAGTAGTCATAAAAATACTCGTCAGGATAATAACCGCCTCCCCACACTCTTATAAAGTTATAGTTTTCGGCCTTGCAATCTGCAAGGAGCTTTCTTGTTTTCACTTCGTTACAGCGTGTGACTATCTGGTCTTCGGGGATATAGTTTGCGCCCATGGCAAATATCTTCACGCCGTTGTTTATAAAGCAGAACTCCTCGCCCCACTGATCTTTTTCACGGCTGACAGTTAAAGTTCTAAGACCTATGCGCTGTGTATTTTTATCTGTGCAAGCGTCATTTTCATCATACAAAGTCACGGCACAGCTATAGAGTGGCTGTTCGCCATAGCCGTTCACCCACCAAAGCTGAGGGTCGTTTATCACTAGCTCTGTTTCATAATATTCTGCACTTTCCTCCAGGCTTATGTCGGCTTTTGCGGCGATATTGCCCTGCGGGTCGGATATTTCCACCATAGCTTTTTTACAGCCGTGGTTTTCTATATGCAAAAGGGCTTTCAAAGTCACTTTGTTCTCGGTATATTTCTGGCTGTAGTAGACGTCAAGTATACGTCCGTCCTGTGGGATAACAAGAGATACCGAACGCCATATGCCCATGTCAGGGAGCATTGGACCCCAATCCCAGCCGAACATACAATGGGCTTTTCTTATATGTGTATAGCCTGTCATGGTGGAGTCAACGCCCCAAAGGTGACGTTTTTCGTCCATTTCTTTTATGTATCTGTTTGGCGAGGTTATTTTCACTGTGAGAGTGTTGTCCCCCTCTTTGATAATACCATGGACAGGAAACTCCCATACTCTGTGCATATTGTTCACTCTGCCGAGGTGAATGCCGTTGAGACAGACGTTTGCTATGGTATCAATGCCGTCAAAGTGCAGGACAGTATGTTTGCACTCCACTGCGGACTTGTCTGCGATGAATGTAGTTTCAAAATCGTAATCATCATCACATATCTGTGTTGAGATATACTCGTTCTCACGATAATATGGGTCGGGTATCTTTTTATAGTCAAGTAGGGTCTTATATACAGAGCATGGAACTTTGCAGTCAAAACTCTCCTGCGAGCCTGCTTTTTTCATTTTCCAGTTATCGTTAAGGCTTACTGTTATACTCATTATTTTTCTCCTTATTTATCATGAATGCAGAAAAGGTTTGTTTCCCATGCGGGGTAATATCTTTCCTGACGGATATAGAATTTGTATCCCTTGCAAAGACTGTTTATATACAGAGGCAGGGTGATGTAATCATATGGTCTGTGATACAACGCACTGCATATTTTGGGAGCATAGCGTGAAATGGTATATTCACTGCCTTTGATAGCTTCTAGGTCTGCTCCCTCAACGTCATATTTTATATAGGTGCATTTTTTGCCTGCAAGAACGCTGTCCAGACTTCTTGCACGAACTTTTTTTCCTGCGGCATCTACTCTGCCCTGTCTGCCTGCGCCACCAGCGAAATAAAGCTCGGTATCAATGCTCCATGCGGCGGCATTGTAAAGACTTATATTGTCATTGGCTTTTAGATTTTTCAGGCATTTCTGAAAGTTTTTTCTCTCAGGTTCGAGGGCATATATTCTCTCATACTTTCCCCCTGTGCGTGAGATAAGCTCTTCGGCAGTGTCGCCTGTGTATGCTCCCAAGTCGCAGTATATCTCGTTTTCTCCAAGGGGAAGTATCTCGGTTATCTTGTCCTTATCCGTAAATATCTCACGAAGATAAGAAAGCTTGCCTGTTATCTTGAACGCTGTCAGCTTTTCAAAGGTAAGCTTTGAAATATCGTCATCAAAAAGGCGGTAAGCTTTTTCAGCCTGAGAATACATTGAGAGAAGCTTTTCCTTGCTGAAATTTTCATCGCCTGCAACGCACATTTCCGGCACTATGACCTCGCAGCTTTTTTCAATATTGTCGATACGCTCCATTATCTCAGGCAGGCTCGTGCCAAAGCCAAGCACAACTGTGATATTCCCAAACTGCGCTTGCACCTGAGAGAAAGTCTGCACCTTAAACCCTCTGAAGCTTTGTCCACGGACAAAATCGTCGCTTGCAAAAACACCTGTGCATTTTATGCCAAGTCTATCAAATTCATCAAGAAGCTTTTCCGCTCCATCGCCCATGCCGTATATGAATATCGGCTTTTCGCAGGTCTTGAGCCTGTCCCACGAGCTTTCAAGGGACTGAAAATATTCTTTTGAAAACATTCACACTTTCCTCTCCAAAAAAGGCTCTCACAGAAAGATCTGCGAAAGCCCCTTATTCTTATAGAACTTTATATGATATCGTCATTGATATCAAAATCATCATGATCATGGCAATGACCGCCGTCACCGCCGACCATATCTCTGCCCCTTACACGGTATCTATCACGATTTATATTGATATACTTATCAAGCTGTGCAAGCACATCTCTTGGTGCTTTTATGGACTTGACTTCCTTAATAGGCGTATCAACGTCTTTGACATTCATTACTATTGTGCCACAGCCGAACATTCTTTGTCCGAACGGCAGGACAAGCTTTTTGTCGATGACCCTATAAAGGTCAAGCTCGTCTTCCTCTATGCTGAGAAAACCCTTGCGTGTTATAAACTTATCTTCTGTGAGAAAATATCTTGTAAATGATATAGGCAGACCAAAAATCGTTCTTTTCTTATCTGTCCAAATGTAATTGATAACGTCTTTTTTCATAAAACGACGTCGCCTCCCTCAACATTATCTATAATTTTTTACAAAGACATCATTGCAAACTGGTGGCACAAAAAAGTTGCTGACCATGTTTTTGCAACGATCCTCCCGTATATTTTACCACGCAATAAAGCTTTTGTCAAGAAATTATCTTTTGTAAAAGCTATGTAAAAATACCGCTCATTTATATATTTCTATATCATTTCGCAAATATTAATAAATGTAAAATCACACATTTATATTAACATTTTATTAATCATATAGCAATCTTTGCTGGCGTTTTCGACTTTTTTCTACATAAAATGAGCTTTCATAACAATGTAAAGTTGATGTAAAATATAGCAAATCGTCAATTTATTCATATAATATATTGATTTAAACGACACAAAAGCATATTTTCTCTGTGTAAATTACAATATTTGCACAATTATCTCATTTAAAATTTGGTCATAACCGACATTTGTTTATTTGCTATGTATAAATTGTTGCGTGTTTCTTAAAACATAGTACAAAAAGCAAGAAAATTAAGTAAAAAACTTGAAATTATATCGTAAAAATGTTATACTGCAAGTGTAGTATAAAGTTAAAAAAATAAAAAAACCGGAGGAAGATTTAAAATGTGTAAAAAAGACGTGATCAAAATCCTTGTCGGAAGCCTCAATCAGGCCGGCATGAAGGTGGCAGACTATCTGAAAAAACAGGGGTACAATGTTGCACAGTCAGACTACAATCCACTGGAGATACAGCTTGAGGTGCTTAAAAGCAAACCTGATTTTCTGATAATTTCAGAAATAACTGAATTTCCATACGAGCTGTGCAAAAATCTCAAAGGGGCTTGTCCTAAGCTGAAAATAATCATGCTTTCCAACAGAAAAACCAACAATGGAAACAATGGACTTGCAAAATACGCAGACATGATAATAAAAAGTCCTCTAAGCTGTGCGGATATCAAAAACGCACTCAGAGCGCTTCAGTGTCCTGACGATTCTGCAGATCTGAACATCACAATAACACGAAGCTCTGACGAGGGGTACACCAATGGCGACATACAATCTGCTATATCCACCGTGATGAAGCGGTTGTGCATAACTCCGAATTATAACGGCTATGGCTACATCAAAGAGGCAATAAAAATGGCTCTTACGACAGACAAAGCCAACAGACGTGTCACAAAGGTCATTTATCCAGAGATAGCGGCGGCACATGGAGTAACCACAGTAAGCGTTGAAAGAAACATGCGCACCGCCATAAGGATCGGTTGGGAAAAGGCTCACGACAAAGACAAAGCCGAGATATTCGGTAATTTTGCCATAAGGCCTGACCACTACCCCACCAACAGCGAATTTATTTTCGTTGCCGCCGAATACATAAACAGCAAATATCCAGCGGAAAAGGCATTATCAGCCACCGCTGAACATACTAGCGAAAGTAATTTATTTATCTGACAAGAAGAAAGCCGTTATGCCCACAGGCACAGCGGCTTTTTTCTATATAAACGAAACGTCCTGCAGTAAATGACAACGGGCTGCCCTGCGGACGCAGATCTTCGGCTGCGTCACCCACTGCCATACGATCACTGCAGACGCTCCGTTATCTCATTTTATGCCGACATGGTTTTTATGACACAAAAAAGCGTACCGAAAAATCGGTACGCTCAGTGTTTAAGTAAAAGCCGCCTTGCCGTCGCACAGCCGATAAACCCGCTATAAAAGCAGGGTGGGTAAAACAGCCTGAAAGCTTCACGCTCCCTTCGTCCGTTTACGAAACGGCAAATGCGGTTTCGTTCGGGAGGTCTGCAATCCCTTTCCAGAGTCTGAATCCCTTTTTAGAAGTGTTGGATTTATAATAACTGTGCTTGTTCGCACAAGGCAGGAAACTTTTTCTGTTATTTAGTATATCACAACATATCCATAATATCAATAGGTAATTTCAGCAAATCAAAGTACATAAAATTGTACATTTTACATATTGACAAGCCTATATGCTGAGATATTTTTCTTATGACAGGTGGTCGTGATCGTGACAACCGCAGCCACAGCCGCAATCATCGTCTTCGTCCTCATCGTCAAACTCGAACATTTCATCGATACGCTCCATGAACATCTGACCGATCTTTTCATACTCGTCATCATCTTCGATAGAAGCAAGTATCTCGTCATTGTTCTCGTCATACTCAGCCTTGAGTATCACAACGTCGCCTGAATCTTCAAGGGCTTCGTCACCGTTCTCATAATAAGGAGTGAGAGCATAATACTTCTCGTCACCATATTCCATTGCGTCCAACAGCTCAAAAGTCTGCTTATTACCATTTTCGTCCTCCAGCTCGTAGAGGTCCGGCAGAAACTCGTTATCCATAATTATCCTCCTAACATGATCTTGTGCGGTATATCGGCACTTTCTGAGTGGGATATATCGAAAAAATCAGAACAGAAAGACTGTTTCTGACCACCGCAACACTTTAATTATACTACACTGCAAAATCAAAGTCAAGCGCATTTTGTAAAAGTAATATTAAATATAAAAATCACAAAAAAGTTGAGAAAAACTATTGACATGTAACAAAAGATGTGGTATAGTATAGTCAAGGAAAAACAAAAAGCCAAACAAAAGCAGACAACAGGGTTCGCTGAAACGGTCAACGGTCTGACGATACAGTAACGATTTCAGAGGGCACGGCAAAGCGAAGTAAGGCAAGAGGTTTTCCTTATATATCACAGGCAGATCGGTGGACACAGCATATACCCGACACTAGGTACACTACAGTTCAGCAGGCGGGCAGGCTCATCGGATACCTAATAAGATATGAAAGGAGCGAGTCCAATGGACGCATCAGAGATCCAGGAGAGTATCCATAGGCTCGGCAATTTCTTAAAGTAAAAAAGGATCAAGACTCAGACGAATGAGCTGACAGGAATCCAGACATATATGATTTACACAGGAAGAAATTGCAGAGCCTCATGGATTAATCACAGCACAGAGTTACTGCAATTTAAGGATACTCTCAAATTTACAATTGAATATTTTGCAACTTTTATATAAGGAGTGATCGACATGATCGGTTACAGGAGGTTTGCAAATAAAATTTAGACAGGAGTGTTTCCAATGCACAATTTCAGCTTTTCAGAGGTAAAGAAATAAACTGAAAGAGTGATTCCAATGTAAAATTTAGCTTCTGAACATAAAAAGCTCACAGAGCTATAAAAATCAAATAAATTTCGAGGAGTGGTGCATATGAAAATGCACAAAAGGAACTTGAACATGAAATAGAATGGAGTGAGTCCGCCAAGAAATTTACGAGCTTAATGCTCTTACTGATTTGATTTACTGACTAAGATTTTTCTAAAGATCATATAAAATACTGAAGGAGTGGTGCGTTATGAAAATGCACTCAAGGCTTTTGAACATCTGATATTTGGAGGTGAATCCGCCAGTTACTTCAGCAAGGCTTATCTGATATGATGAGCATAAGATCTTGAAATTATGCGAAAGGCGATAATTCCAATGGAAATGTAATAAGTTTCATTGACAATAAATTTTCACGAAAGGTGTTAAGTCCGATGGCACGTTAAGTTTTATCCACTGAGGCATAACTTAATATTTTGAAAGGAAATAAATCCAATGGAAAGGTAATTTGCACTTAGAGATTATTTTTACCGAAAGGAAATAGA
>OGRI01001982.1_pt1 | contig 15785 bp, 20 predicted proteins | sample 1553391 | NCBI WGS metagenome assembly OGRI01 (sample SAMEA2580052, study PRJEB22360) | human gut metagenome | reverse complement strand
AAGGCCGTTTTCGTGTCGAAACACCAGCTGCCCAAGATCCGCCGCATCCGCGCCGAACTGCCGCAGATCGAGCTCGTCGTCGTATTCGGCCACATTGCGCTGGAAGCGGGGGAGACGGCCTACGGAACGCTCCGAAAACTCGGCCGCGACTACCTCGCAAAACACCGCGAGGAGTTCCTGAAAATCGGGCAGGCGATCCGCAACGACGACTACGCCACGATCACCTACACCTCCGGCACGACGGCCGATCCCAAAGGCGTGATCCTCACGCACCGCAACTATACGGCCAACGTCGAGCAGTCGCTCACGCGCATCGACATCCCGCCGTACTACCGCACGCTCATCATTCTGCCGCTCGACCATTGTTTCGCCCATGTCGTGGGATTCTACATCATGATCGCCTGCGGCGCCACGGTGGCCACCGTGCAGATCGGCCGCACGCCGATGGAGACGCTCAAAAACATACCGGTCAACATCCGCGAAGTCCGGCCGCACTTCCTGCTGTCGGTTCCGGCGCTGGCCAAGAATTTCCGCAAAAGCATCGAATCGTCGATCCGCGCCAAAGGCCGCATGACCGAAGGGCTGTTCCGGCTGGCGTTGAAGACGGCATACGCCTACAACGGCGACGGTTACCGCCGCGGACGCGGCTGGCGATGCGTCCTGCGACCTGTCGTAGCACTGTTCGACGTCACGCTCTTCCGCAAGGTGCGCAAAGCCTTCGGCGGAGAACTGCGTTTCTTCGTCGGCGGGGGAGCGCTGCTCGATGCGGAACTGCAACGTTTCTTCTACGCCGTCGGGATGCCGATGTTCCAGGGCTACGGTCTCTCGGAAGCGACACCCGTCATCTCGACCAACTCGCCCCGGCCCCGCAAATGCCGCTTCGGCTCGTCGGGCACGCTGGTACAGCCGCTCGACTGCCGCATCCTCGACGAAGAGGGTCGCGAAGTTCCTCTCGGTCAGAGAGGCCAAATCGTCGTCCGCGGCGAGAATGTCATGGCCGGTTACTGGAAAAACCCCGAAGCGACGGCCGACACCGTGCGCGACGGCTGGCTCCATACGGGCGACATGGGCTACCTGACCGACGACGGATTCCTCTATGTGCTGGGACGTTTCAAAAGCCTGCTGATCGCCTCCGACGGCGAAAAATACAGCCCCGAAGGCATGGAGGAGGCGATCGCCGACGCATCGCAGCTGATCGACCAGATCATCGTCCACAACAACCAGAATCCCTACACGGTCGCCATCGTCGTTCCCAACCGCGACGAACTGCGGCGGCGTTATCAAACCTGCGGGAACGATCTCGCCGCATTGGCGCGGGAGGTCGCAGGCGAGATCGACGCTTTCCGTGCGGGCGGAGTCCATGCCGGCGAATTCCCCGACCGCTGGCTGCCGTCGGCCGTCGCCATCGTCGACGAAGCGTTTACCGAGCAGAACGGACTGGTCAACAGCACGATGAAGGTCGTTCGCAGCAGGGTAGAGGAGCACTTCCGCGACCGGCTGGATGCGCTTTACACTCCCGAAGGAAAACGTCCCGACAGCGCACAGAACCTCGCTTCGCTGAAAAAACTGGTGGAATAAAGCCTCCCTTACCGAAATACGGGGACGGATCGTTGCGGTTCGTCCCCGTTCGGTTTACCGGCGAAGCCTGCCGCACACGATCCGGCGGCGCGACCGCTCCCAGAACAGGAACAGCCGTCCGGCAAAAATTTTACGGCATCGGACCGTCCCGTCGCAACAGCCGGTCTTCTCACGCCCCGTCCCGACAGACCGCGACATCGTACAAAAATTATGTGTCGAGAGACGGATTCTACCCGCAGGAACGGTACAACAAGATAACACCATACGATCGATTCCGATTTTTTTTTCGGGCGACGCCCCATAAAAATGCGAAACCAGTTGGAGATTCACCGTTTTTTTATTACTTTTGTCCTGCTTTCGGAGTTTTTCCATCGAAAAGCGGCATGCAATGCGGGAGTAGCTCAGGGGTAGAGCATCAGCTTCCCAAGCTGAGGGTCGCGGGTTCGAATCCCGTTTCCCGCTCTTGAAAAACAAGCAGTTACGACACTTTCGTAGCTGCTTGTTTTTTCCTCCGGTAAACAATTTCGAAACAACTTTGCCATAATTTCATCCGGTTGTTACGCGGGTTTTGCTGTCCGGTCAGGCGTCCGGATGCCGTTTCTCCCTTTGGGTCTCGCGGTCTCGTTTCTTCTGTGTTTCCCGTTGCAGTGCCTCGTTGTTACCTCGCTGTTCAACAGCCGAGAAACCGCCGTATCGGTTTCTGTCGTCAATAACTCCGGTGCAGGCGGGTTTCTGTCTGGCTGCGTTTTAGGCTGTGGGTGGTACTTCTTATCGTTCGGGAGGAGAAACGCGGTAAAAACAGCTATTCGGGAAGAAAAAGGGGGCGACCGTTTGGCCGTCCTCCTGTCAGTCGATCAACAGTTGCAGCGCCTCGGCAACGTCGGGGTATTCGTTCCCCTCTTTGTCCCAGACATCGGCAACGGTTACGGCTCCGCCCTCCGATGTATATCGATATTCGACGAATACCAGATAGCGGTCGTAGGCTATTTCGAAACCTTCGTCTACATCGTCGCAGTTGAGGTCGACGTATTCCGAAATCCTCCGCGCTATTGCTTTCATATTCGAGCGGAATTTCGGCAAATAATTGCCGTGGTTACTGTTTGTTATCGAAATCATATCGTTTATTGGTTGAGGGATCGAACGTCATAAATTCGCCTTCGTCCATCCATTCCCGAACCGTGTAGCATCCATTCGGGAGGTAGTCCGCACGGCGGACGGCTTCGGCCTCGGTGGGGAACATTCCCAGCCGATAGCCTTTGTAGGAAAGTTCGTAAATCATTATCGTAATTCGTTTATTTCGCTTGCCCTGAACCCCGCCGGCCGTATTACCGACGGGGGCATCGATTCTCAGTGCAAAGTGTATACAGGGGTGCGACGTATTGTTATTCTGTTATCGATCGGTTTAAAGACCGAGAGCTGTTTTGACGTTGCGGTATCGTTCGATCCTTTTTCGGGCTGCTGCTATTTCCGCATCGGCCGAATCGACCTTAGCACGTATTGACGGGGCCTGTTCGGGCAACAGTCGGGCGAGCTTCCGAAGGATCGATTTTTCCTGCTCCATAGCGTCGATATTGCGGTTCATGGATTCTACGATCCGACCGGCTGCGGCCATAAGAATTCGCCGCCGTGTTGCTGAATTTCGAGCGATCATAGGTCAATCTTTTTGCGTTTCACGATTGAACATTTCGATAAGTCCCTGCGCCTCGATGAACGCCACAGCACGGCGTGTCTCTTTCTTGGCTCTCTGCATACAGGCGAACATTTGGCAGAAAGCATAAGGCGACAAGTCGTGCAGCTTGCTGGCGTGGGCAAGGTAGATAGAATCCATGCTGTCGAATACAGCGACAAGGGGAGAGTTTTCGCCCGATACGGGCGAATAGGGATTGTTTCACCCCGTCAGATACGACGGAGGCAGCGGGCACGGGCGTGCCCTGTTCGATTGTAGGCATATTGATTTTTAGGATAAAAAAAGCCGTCGTAAGGTGTCCTAACGCTCAATATGAGGCGCCCGGGTCGTTTCCGATACCCGCACCATAGACGGCAAATTGTAAATATGCAAAACATATTCATATTGATTTTAGGATAGTGCAAATATAGCCCTTTTTCTTGAAACCGCAAGGGCTGGGGCGGTTTTAATATACCGTTACGAAGTTTTCCACTTTGAACGACCGCCAGCCGTCGGCCTCAACGTCGTAGTATCTGACCGCCTAACCGCCATCCGATCGGCCCGTCCCTTTGATTGTCGCCGACACCTCGTGCAGCGTGCCCGCCGCCTTGCGCAATGTACCGTCCGCTTTCTCGTAGGCGAACCGCACCACGCCGGCCCGCATCCGCTTCGTCAGACGGTAGAGCTGCCACGCCTTCGAAAGGCACACGGCGAAGGCTTTGCCCGTCGAGCGGAACAGGTGCCACGCCCGACGCATAATCGTTTGCAAATCGTTTCTTTTCATAGCATTGTTGTTATTTTGTTGGGGGGGGGCGGTTGAAGCCGCCCCGATTTTCGGTTAATTCAGTTGCTTTTCGAGCCATTCGGCAGCCTCTTCGTCCTCGTTGCCGTCCTCGTTGATGACCGCCTCAACGGCTACCGTTTCGTCCTCGATCGACCAGCTCGGCGCCGTCCAGTAGTCGCCCTTGTCCTCGACGATCTCGGCGTCGTATGCGATAACGGCCGTAATACCGTTACTCTCGATCTCGAAGGTCTCGGCTTCGCCGTTGAGCTTCGTAATGTACGCTGCCGCCTGCTTGGCGAGGTTTTGCATCGTGGTATAGGTTGCGGTTGTCATAACGTTTATTGTTTGTTTTCTGATGCAAATATAATGTTTATTATTTATTCCACAAAATAAAAACAAATATTTTTCATTATTTTTTCACTAAAAACATACGGTAAACATTATTTTTTACTACCTTTGCAATAGACAACAAAACAAATATTAAACATTATGGAGTTGAGAATCAAGGAATTGCTCAAAGAAAAAGGAGTGATGCACAAAGAGTTAGCCGAAAGATTGGGTGTTACCGATATTGCGTTACGTGCTTCCCTCAAAGGTAATCCCACTATCGGGACGCTGGAAAAGGTTGCGAACGTGTTGGGTGTTGAGGTTCCGGAGCTTTTCGCCGCCCCGAAAGAGGGTGCGATCACGTGCCCGCATTGTGGGAAGTCGATAACCATAAAGGCGGAATAACGATGGGCAGGACGGACAACATAGACGCTCAAAGCCTCGACAAGGCGCACGCCCTATTCGAATCGGGGGATATTAACCGTATCGAAGTCGGAACCGTGGCAGGGCTGTGCGAAATACACCGCTATTTGTTCGGCGGGCTGTACGACTTTGCCGGAAAGATTCGGACGTTGAATATCTCAAAGGGCGGATTTCGTTTTGCAAATGCCTTATACCTCGACGCGATATTGCCAGTTATCGAGCGGATGCCCGAAACGACATTCGAGGAAATAATCGCGAAATACGTCGAAATGAATATCGCCCACCCGTTCATGGAAGGTAACGGACGAGCCACTCGCATTTGGCTCGATATGATGCTTAAAAAGCGGATCGGCAAGGTTGTCGACTGGCGCAAGGTGGACAGAGACCTGTATTTGCAGGCAATGGAGCGCAGCCCGATCAACGACTTGGAGCTGCGTACGCTGCTCGGCGGGGCTTTGACCGACCGCACGGAAGATCGGGAGGTTATTTTCAAGGGTATCGAACAATCGTACTATTACGAGGGGTACGAAGCATAACGCCAACGGTACGACGATTTTATTAGGAGTTTCCAAAACAGTAACCCCTTTACAGTGGGCTATTACTGCTTTCGCTGAGATATTGTAGCTGCACGTAGAAAAGCTGTAAAATTGCAAAAGGAAAGGGTTCAAAGCCGATGCAATACGGCCGTTTTGGTTGTTATGCCCTCATTTGAAACGACCCCACCATCCCATACGCAAGAATCCGCGTATATAAAAACGGCTACCTCAACCGAGGTAGCCATTTTTACATATGTCCCAAAGACCAAATTTGCCAGCTGCCGATTCCCTGCTGTCGTGTTCCAATTTGATCCGAATCCGATTCAACAGTTCGGCAATCTCCCGACGGTTAAGGCCGATGTTCAGTGTACTGTCGTCCCTCACTCCCCCTCTGCGTTTTTGCTGCGGTCGTGTCCTGCTCATATCCCCGATTTTTTCGTATCTTTGACTTGTGAGAATCAAAGCATCGGGGGATCAGCTTTCGGGCAGCCCCCGTTATTTTTGAAGTAACCCCGCCCAACTGCGACTTATAGCCCGTTGCATATCGTCACATTTTCCCAATCGTCGTATTAAGTTCTGATACCGTCGTGTCGGTTTGCCTCGGTAGGTTTTACGGCACTTGCGTAGTTGCTCGTTGATCTCGATCTGTCGGGGGAATATCGTGTAATCGAGTAATCGGTATTGCTTTGAAAGGGTCTGCCGATCGTAGCAACACCCACGGAATGCCGAACGATGGAAAAACCAGCCCTCCACTCCGTAAAGGATCCGGCAACGTTTGCTCGTCTGCGGGCATAAGAAATACCATATCCGCCCCTTGCCAAGATTCGAAGGTACCGATACCAACTGCACCCGATAGTGTCGGGGTTCGTCTCCGAATCTGTAATCGAGTTCGATATACATTTCCCGAGTGTCGATGATTAGATCGATATTGCCGGCTGGCCGTCCGCAACAAGTCCACGCAAGCGACATCTTTCGATGTTGAGGCATCCACATTGCATATCGTTTCCACAAATACGAAAGCTCGATGCGTTTGCACTCGTCGAACAATGTAGGCCACGTTCTATGCTTTACCATAACCTAAATTTTTAGGGATAGACGCCAGCGTCCCGTCTTGAATCCGTTGGCCTCATTGTGGGCGACTTTCTCGAATTTGTCGCCGAATTTTGTAAACTCATCCCGCAAAGGCGGGTAAAACATACGTTTTTTCATCTCTTGTTTCTGAAATTTCGATTATCTTTCCTGTTGTGGGTACTTGTTCCACCCGCAATGTTTCATGCGCTGAAATCTCAAAATAGGCGGATGTAAAGTCCGCTGATATCTGCTACCAGGCTGCAACGTCTGACAGGTAGTCGAGAGCGGACGAGAGTTGCGCCGCCTGCTTCGGGGTAAGATACACCGTGCAGGCATCGCCGCTGCCGGTCTCGATGCTCAGGTAGATTTCATCGGGCGCCGGTCGGCCGTCCTTTGTGACTTTGACCGTACCGGCAAGGATTCCCGCCGTGCCTCCGTTGGCCGCGATACGCTGCGACGTGCAGCTGCCGGTGCCGCCGATTACTTTCTCGATGATTTGTTTTTTCGTTTTCATGTTTTTATCGGTTTGGAAGTTTGTTAAAATGGATTTTCACTCGTTGAGGTGGTTCCGGTTTCGTAGTCCGTTATCTGCGTCAGGCTGTCATTGTGCCGAAAATATATCCGCCCCGTAGCACCTTCGCGGTTCTTGGCGATATGCAGCACTCCGACACCCTCCGAGGATATTGTCCCGTATCGGCTCGTCTCGATCGTCTGCGCTCCGTACATTGCCGGCCGGTCGATGAATGCCACTATATCGGCATCCTGCTCGATGGCTCCCGATTCGCGCAGATCGGACAGCAGCGGCGTTTTATCTGCCCGCTCCTCAACTTTGCGAGACAATTGCGACAGCAGGATAACGGGGGCGTCGATCTCTTTTGCCAGCAGTTTTGCGGCGCGGCTTGCTTCTGCCACCTCCCGCTCGCGGGTTGAGGTACGATTGCCTGTCGAAGTATCGAGCAGTTGCAGGTAGTCGATAACGACCATACCGCACCGTCCCCGACGCTGCATTGTACGGCATTGCGAGCGTATCGCCGTCATTGAAATGCCCGCCCGATCGTTGAGGTAAACAGGCAGCGCAGATAGAGCCGATCTTGTCTGTTCGAGTTTATACCACCCGTCCGTATCGATATTGCCCACGCGGAACGCTCCGGCACTCACATCCGAACCGCCGACCAGCATACGACCGGCCAACTGATCGTTGGGCATTTCCAGTGAAAAGATGCACACCGGAACCCCCGAAGCGGCCGCAGCGCGGGCAAAATACAGCATTACGGCAGATTTACCCATCGCCGGACGTCCGGCCAGCACGATAAGCTGTCCGCCTCTCCATCCGCCCGTAATAGCATCGAGCCGTTGCAAGCCCGTAGGAACACCCACACACGCGCCCGACTGTCGGGCCTTCTGCCGTTGTTCCAACCGGTCAAGGGTGGCACGCAATACGTCCGAAAGCGGCATAATGTCGCCGGCACGTACCGTATCGGATGCTATGGCGGTTATTTCCTCCGTCGCCCAGTCGATGACGCCATCAGGATCGGCAGCAGCCCGCGCCGAAAGTTCCTGCCCGAAAAGACACAGCCGGCGCCGTATCTCTACGTCTTTGAGCCGTCGTGCATGATCCAACACATTCACGCCCGATCCGACACACTGCGTGAGCTGCGCGAGATATGCAGTCTCTATTCCGGCGCCGGTCTGCTTGCATCGTTGCAGCAGGGTGTAAAGATCGATTTTCGCCTGTTCGTCATCCATCGCGGCGAGGACGTCGAAGATTTTGCCGTTATTTGCGTCAAGGAATGCCGAATTTTCGACGATCGCACGCACGTCGGGCAAGTATGCCGGTTCGAGGATCAACGCGCCCAAAACGGCTCTTTCGAGTTCGGGAGATTCTGGAAGCTCCTCAACCGGCGCCACGCGGTTATAGGTCGTTATACTTTCGCGTCGTTTCATGGGTTGTCGTTTTTGCGGTTGTGTTGCTAAATTCGGATTTGCGGCGCACCCAGTTTCGGGCGGCGGCCTGCCAGTTCTTCATCGGGGTTTTACCTGACACCTTCCAGCCGTTCGCCTCGAAGTGGTCGAAAAATGCTTCGGCGTCCTGGGCCGTTCCTCCGATAGTGGGAAAATACGATTGCAGAGTTTCGAGCGAGGGAGCAACAAACGCGGGGCGTTTGCTTGCGACTGTGCGCGGCTTGTCCGCGCTTTCTTTACTCTCGTTAGAGAGTTTCTTTATATTCTCATCTACATCTACATCTACATCTACGCTTGTTTTGTTTGTTTTGCTTGTTTTTGCTTGTTTGCGTGCATTCTGGTTACCTTTCGGCGCACCGCCGTTTTTACCTGCGTTACTCCGAATGTTCGATATATTACTACGCTTAGACTTTGTGCTGTCAATCACGTATTTAATAGCAGCAAAAACCCCATTCATTAGCCCCATAGGGTCAATTTCTGTAAAGTCTGGAACAGCGCCGAACACCCCATACTCGGCGACCGATTCATAGAGCCGTAGTCGTACCTCGTTGTTTTTTATAGCACGCAATTGCTGGTAAAATGACGGACAAAAAACAAACGTATCCTCGCCTGCTTGTTTTGCTTGTTTTGCTTGTTTCATATATCGCGCCCTTTCATCATTTGTTCGTGCTGGCGGTCAAGTTCCGGCTTTATTTCCATGTTGAAATATTCAAGGGTTGCCCCCGTTATTCCGGTCGGCTCCTTGCTCATAATACCGTATTCTGCGATCGCATCATTAAACGCAAGCCTTTCCGATTCATCGTGCAGAATTTCACAATACGTCACCCATTCAACAAGCCAGCGAAATTTTTCATACACCGTTATGCCGTCGTCCGAAATGGTTACAAACTTGTTTATACGTTTTTTCATTGCGCACCTCCTTTCCGGATGAAATACCGCTTGAAACGCCCACCGTATACGGATTCGCACCACTCGTCCGCGATAGGTACGCCTCGCTTCCGAAGGTCACGAATAGCACTGCGAGGATCGGATAAATGCAAGGCAATTGTAATGTCGGCCGCAGAACGCGGTACACCGTCTAACAGCAATCGATAAACTTTTCCCTGTCGATGGGGTAGATTCTCCGAAAAAGCATTATCTTTGTCACATCGATATTTCCATTGCGCCCCTGTTTGCTCTCTTTGAGCTGCGGGGGCTTGCTGTATCTGCTTCATACCTCCGCCGATTATTTACGATTTACACTCTCGGAGATACGCAATGCAGCAGCGGCCCGCCTGTCGCCCGAACGGACGGTACGGGATTCGATCCACGACAGCAGCTCTTTTTTCGAGAACACCGTGCGGCGCCCGAACTTCTTGTACGGAATTGTGTGTTTGTAGACGAGATTGTAGAGCGTGGCGCGTGTGGTCGGAATACCTTGTGCTGTCAGGAATTTTGCGGCATCCTCAACGCGCATCCCGTCCGTCTCGACGGGTTCGTTCTTGCGCCGGAAATCGGCGAGTTTCGGAAGAATTGCGGATACTTCGTCGGCTACAATGGCGCGAAGTTCTGCGGGGGTGGTTACGATAATGGTATTATCCATAATCTTTACATTATTTTCGGTTTAACAATTCCCGCCGGCCGTGCGGGTTGTTCAACGTTGATAGTGCAAAGATTTAGATATAACAAACAGGGAACAACAAAAATGAAGTTGCAGTAGTTACCCGCAACTACTGCAACCAAAATATACAAATTTTACATCTTATTGTAACAATGCTTTGGCCGCATTTATATCCAATGGCGACAAAGAAGGAGCGCAAATATATTTTGCGACGCCCTGTCGCGTACCTATGTATCGACTATCATTATATATATTACACAAGGCCCGATAAACTGCCCCCTTCTCTCCGTCTGCAATAGGTCGCATTTTCCCTTCTAAGATCAAAACGGTAATAATCGCGCCATACATTTTCGGAGGCAATTTTGATGGTAGCCCTTGCAGCTTTTTTATTAAGCCTAACTTGTTATCTATCAACAAATAATCAAAAAGATGACAAGTGATCAGTCTTTTTTCATCAATATTTGACGTTTTGGTCAGAAAATCTTTGCGAACACGTATGGAATTCTTCAATAATTCGCATCGTTCTATAACGATAGAAATACGACAATCGCAATTATATCCAGCTTTGTATGACGCATTGTATTCCTCCAATAATTCTGATTTAGCCGCTTCTCTGCAAAGTTTCGTTAATTTAAAATCATATTCATTTATCGGCATCCCTAATTCATCTACATACCCCGGCAAATCCTCATCAAAGCGAATCCGCCCCATTTCTACGGCTTTAACGAATAACTGATGCGCCATTATATCCGCATATTGGGAAATCGTTTTTTCTGGGAATCGTACATTCCGATCGTATCCGAATGTACGTTTATTGTCAAGTATTACTTCTTTGATCTCTTTTTCGATAACGGATAATGCCCGCACACGATCTGGATATGTATAACTTTCCGTCCACTTGATTTCTCGGCAAATTTCCGCGCATTTTCCACGTATCCGCAATGTGTTATCTCTGATGAACTTCTTTTGCACGCCGCTTAAATGGCGCTTAGATGTCCAATGTTCATGGAAAGGTAATGCGAATTGGGGTTTAGGTGTTCGTTTGGGTTTAGATTTCGGTTTTATACAAGTCCACGGTATCGGCGTGTCTCCTATTTGCTCCCTTATTTGTTCTATTTTATGTTTTAAACACTGCGCTCGTTGAAGTTTAGCAATACTAACTTTATCCATATTTCTAAAATTTCGTTAATAGTTCCGCATTCTTTACCCGTTCCTCTCGCTCGAAACTGGCGAGGTAGTTTTCCGTTGTTTTCAGGTCATTGTGCCCCAGCGATTCCGAAATATAGGCAATGTTTGCGCCGGCGCGTTTCAATACCGTAGCGAAGGAGTGGCGCGCCGTGTAGGTCGATATATTACCGATTCCGAGAGCTTCGCCGATTGTCGCCATTCGTTTGTTGACCGCCCGCGTGAAATACTGCGTTTTCAACTTCTGCCGCATCGCATCTTCCGACCCGTCGAGAATCGGAAAAAGGAAATGATCCGAGGAGGGTGGATTGCCCCAGCGGTCGATAATAGCCTGCATCCGGTCGGTCACTACTACCCGTATCTCCTTGCGGGTTCTTGTCGTCCGTGCCGTCTTTTGCCGCACGAAACAGATTTCCCCGTTTACGATGTCCCGATACCTCAACCGCACGAAATCCGCGACGTTGATCCCGTTGCACAAGTAGAGAAACAGCCAATAATCGCGGTATTTGGCCGTTGCCTCGCTTCCGTCGTCGTATCGGGCTATCTGTCCTATCTGCTCCAACGTAAGGGCCATTTTGCGCCCTTCGCCTTCCTGTATTTCAAAACGCCCCCGCCCGAACGGGTACTGTGCCTCCTTGACGATTCCCTGTCTGCGTGCTTCGTTGAGGATTGCCCGCAGGTGCCGCAGGTGGATTGCGATCGTCGTCTGCTTTTTGCCTTCACTCTGTAAAAAGGCGGCGTATCGCACCAACCATGACACCGTAACGGCATCGAATGGAATGTGCGCCCCTGCGAACCGTTCTATACCTTTCAAGATTGTATCGTACACGGTCGCCGTTCCTACCTGTCCCTGCTGATTGAAAGCTGAGATTTTCGCCCGAAATGCCGTGTTTACCGTATCGGACGTTGCACCCTTCAACCGGTTGTTGAGGGCGTCGAACGTAAACGCCCCCGCCGTGGTCAGCTCCTCAACGGCCGAGCGCACGATTTGGTAGCTGCTCTCGATGTCTTTGCGGATCGATACAAGGGCGCGGGCTTTCGTCGTCGACAGCGCCGACCACTCCTCCGGCGTCAAATCCTTTCCGGTGGGGTAGTACCATCGGGTGCGTCTGTGGGTGACGCGAATTTTTACGGGACACTTGCCGTCCGACTTTGTGCGGCGGGTGTCGAGCATTGCGGAAACGCTTGTTCCGTCCTTCGAATATTGGAGCATTTCTTTTGGTTTCGTTTGTGTGCAAATCCGAAAATTTGCACACGATTTGCACACAAATATACAAATTCAATCGAAATCGACAAAAATAGATTGAAATAAAATAGCTATATTTGCAACTGAGATACAGGTATTTACAGAACAAGCGAGAAATTGACAAAAAACGCTAAAAATCTGCGAATTATGCTTCCCAAGCTGAGGGTCGCGGGTTCGAATCCCGTTTCCCGCTCCGGGCTTCTTTGAAAGGAGGAGCAAGAATGAGTAAAAAACCTTATGTATCAGCGAGATGTAAGGTTTTTCATTTTTTAGGCGATGTATTCGAGCGCATAAAAAAGCAGGTTACTCAGACCTAAATCGTGACCTGTTTCGCTCGATCCCAAAAGAGGTCACGATTTACGATCAATACGTTGAATTACATTGTTTTGCGTCCAATAATCTCTATGCTGCATACGTTTAACCGATCCAACCCAAGCAGCATGATGAAACGCACGACATTCAGCGTGGTCTTCTTCTGCAAGAAGACGAAACTCACGAAGAAAGGCACAGCGCCGATCTATGCCCGTATCACGACCTCCGGCCGGTCGACGGAGATTTATACCCAGTGCCGAATCGAACCGGAGCATTGGAACCAGCGTTTGGAACGTTGTATGTTGCGAGACCCCGTTTCTACGCAGATCAACGGGATTCTCGCTACTTACCGCACAAACATCCTCGCCGCCTACGATAGCCTTATTAAGGAGGGCAAAACCCCGGACTGCTTCGCCATCAAGCACCGATTGGAACATGCGGCAGCGAGTTCGCGGATGTTCCTTGCCGAGTTTTCCGGATACTGCGACAAACGGCAAAAGGAGGTGGGTATCCGCCTTACGCAACTCACGGCGAACAAATACCACCGTCTGCTGCGTTATATGACCGAATACACGAGAGAACAGTACAGGAAAGACGACCTGCCGCTGGATGCGATCGACTATGCATATATCGACGGATTGAATACGTTCATGCAGACGGCCCACAACTGCAAGAACAACGGGGCGATCAACCTGCTGTGCTGTCTGAAGAACTTTATCCTCTATGCCATCCGTAACGAATGGCTGGAAAAGAATCCGTTCCGCTACTACAAGATGAAGGTAGACCGGACGAATGTCAAGGTTCCGCTGACGAAAGAGGAGCTCGATACGCTTATCCACAAGCCGCTGCCCAACGACCGGCTGGCCCGCATCCGCGACGTGTTCTCGTTCTGCTGCCTGACGGGTCTGGCCTTTACGGATGTGGATCATCTGCGCAGGGAGCATATCACGACCGACGAGGACGGGACGCAGTGGATCCACAAGCCGAGGGAAAAGACGTCGGTAATGAGTCGTGTGCCGCTGCTACCGCATCCGATCGCGCTGCTGCGGAAATACGAGCGGGATGAAACGTGCAGGGCGAGAGGCAAGCTGCTTCCCGTGCCGTCGAACACGAAGATGAACGCCTACCTCAAAGAAATTGCGACGTTGTGCAACATTCCGAAGAACCTGACCACGCACTGCGCAAGACATACGTTTGCGACGCTTGCGATCGAATACGGGATGCCGATCGACATCATCGCCAAGATACTGGGTCACACGAATACGAACATGACGCGGCGCTATGCGAAGATTTCGGAGGCGAATATCAGCCGCGAGATGAAAAAAATCGGAGAGATGCTGTCATTGTAACGTGATACATCGACAGACGAAGGGACGGGCCGTCGAAGCCCGTCCCTTCGTCTGTGTTTATTCTATCGTTTCAGACAGTCGATCGCCGCGAGACGTTCGTACTGCCCGCGCAGCTCGGCAACGATCTTGGTATTGCAGCGCCGGACGATCCGCCGGAGCCGTGCGGCGTCTTCGGCCGTCAGCGCATAGTGCGCGATCGTCTCGTCGTCGACTCTCAGCGGCTCATTGGCCAGAATCGCCTTGCGGCAGCGACACATCATGTAGTTCGGGAACTCGCTGACGATTTCTTCGACCGCCGTATCGAGGTCTTCGCTGTCGATCTCGCAGAGCGCCGTGCCCTCGGGCGAGCAGAACACTTCGCCGTGTTTACGGTACGTCTCCTCGCGCTCCTTCTCCGTGCAGTAGACCGAGAAGCTGATAAGGAAGATCTGCCCTTTGGGCTTGAAGGAGGCGTAACGGGCGCAGAACTCGGGGATGGTATAGGTTTCATCGGGGAGATCGCCACGCGAGAAGTCTTCGGTCAGCGCGATGCGGAACTCCGTCTTCGGCGCGGCCTTGAAGAGGGCATAGACGTAGGGCGCCCGCTCGTACAGGGCCGTCAGGATCGAACGGATGTCCCGCCGGTAGTCGAGGCTCGGGGAATCGTCCTCGGTTTTCACGTCTTCATCGGTTTCGAGCAGGAGGAGTCGGGCCAGCTCGTCGGGGAGTGTCGTTTCCTTTTTCATTGTAATTTTAAGTATCGGGTTCGTTGTTCAGGGGTCGTATTAAGTGCAGTTTACGGAGTATATCGGAGCTGCCCCGCCACTCCGCCGCACGGAGCTGTGCGGCGGAGGCGACGAATTGTAAGATTACCAGACCTTCCGGCGAAAAACGCCGGCGATTTTATATTTTGTTTCACTTGCTCGACATGACATCGCCGCCACTCCGCCGCACGGAGCTGTGCGGCGGAGGCGACGTACCAGTACTCGTCAGTTACGGATCGCGGGGACCGTATGGGAAGGGCAGCGACATCGCCGAACCTAAAACTTTTACTTGAAAAAGAAACAAGGCGATGCCGCCGCCTGTAAGATCGGCGGAGCGTGAAGGGCGACCGAACCGTCGCGGGCAAAAGCGTTGCGGACGAAGGCGTCGTGCCCGCATGCCGATTCCGTCGGCCGAGGATTCGGCAGATGCAGTTCGTATATTTTATTGTATTCAGGGCGGGACGGCGCATAACGTTCGGGATAACGATGTGTGCGTTCGCTGTGAAAACAAGCGTGAAGAGCACCCGAATCGTCGCGGGCGAAGGCGTCGTGGCTGCATGCCGATTCCGCCGGCCGACGGTTCGGCAGGTGCAGTTCGTATATTTTATTGTATTCGGGTCGAGACGGCGCATAACGGTCGGAGCGATGGATCATGCGCCCGTAGGGAAAAGAAAAAGGGGCGCGGTGTCAGCCCCTTACAGCAGGTCTTGGAGAAACCCTTAATGCGAAGCTGTCCTGCGCCCCAGCCATGTCCTACCCTAATGGGTAGGACATAACCGGGACTGACAACCATTATACCACATTAAACATCCTCCGTAGAGGTCTCCAAGTTCGCTGTAAGGTATAAAGAGTTGTTTACCCTTTATGAGTTATGTCCGTCGGCTATGCCGAGTTGTTCAGTTGCAAAGGTAGCATAATTTATGTACTTAATTTCAAGGTTTGTTAGGCGAAGTTATGAGAAAGGTCTAAGATATTGAAAATGAGCATGCATTATCCGCTCATT
>OGRI01001979.1_pt1 | contig 15793 bp, 16 predicted proteins | sample 1553391 | NCBI WGS metagenome assembly OGRI01 (sample SAMEA2580052, study PRJEB22360) | human gut metagenome | reverse complement strand
TCCGTCACATCTGTTGGGACAGTCGGGGTAGGAACAAGGGCGCTGTGGTCGTCTGGGCATGGGGGTCATCTCTTTTCTTTTTTTTGCTGATTATATCATACCACAAAGGGGCTACTGTAAAATAGTTGATTTTACTGTAATGTTTCAGGAACGGTCACTTCACGCAGCGCCTTGTGGTGCATTTTATAGATGTTGTCTATGCCGTATCCCATCTGCACAGCAATCTGCTCCCATGTTTTGAAACACAGATACCGCAGTTCAAGTAACGTCTGATATTCAAGATTTGAAACACCGCGAATCACTCCGGCGATCTCTTTTTTCAGGTCAACCAGGCTGTCAATGTCTGCGTTTATCTCGCTTTCCATATCCACGATTTTGATTATAACATCTTCCATACGGTGGATATTTCTTGTGGAGTTGCCGGGCATATCGTTGAAAACCGTCGTTGCTTTCTGTGCAAGCAGATTCAATGAAGCTATCTGCTCCATCTTGCTGTTGATACGCTGATCTATTCTATACGCCTGTCCGAGATATTCCTTTGCCGTCATGCCGAAACCTCCTCTTTGAGCTTTTTCAGAAGCAATTCTCCGTTCAAATCCGAAAGTATCGAAAACCAGTTTGAACGGAAGAATTTCTCTATACTCCGCTTGTCGTGCTGCGCCGATTTGTCGTCTGGAGTGTAGCGCAAGCGTTCCACGGAATCACGATAGTCCTTTACGGCTTGAATAATTATAGCATTTGCGAGTTCCTTGTATGGGTTCATTTATGTACCTCCGCTTTCACTGCGGTGATAAGAGCCGCCTGCGTTGTGTCCTTTGTTTTCAGAGCTTTGATTATCTGCTCGTCAATAGTGTCTTTGGCGATTATGTTCTGAATAATCACCGTATCTGCGGTCTGACCCTGACGCCACAGTCTTGCGTTTGTCTGCTGATACAGTTCAAGGCTCCACGTAAGCCCGAACCAAACCAGGGTCGAACCTCCGCTCTGTAAGTTCAATCCGTGTCCGGCAGAAGCAGGGTGTATAAGCGCAACCGGGATTTTTCCGCTGTTCCATTCGGAAATATCTCGGCTAGACTTGATTTCACGGATTTCAAAGCGTTTTCGGATACGCTCTAAATCGTGCTTGAACCAGTAAGCAACAAGCAGTGGTCTGCTGTTCATGCTTTCGATTATATCCTCCAAAGCGTCCAGCTTGCGGTTGTGTATCTCGATAATGCTTTCGTCATCGGAATAAACCGCACCGTTTGCCATCTGCGACAGCTTATTTGAAAGAGAAGCGGCATTAGCCGCAGTAATCTCATTATCCTCTGTGGCGAGAATGAGGTCTTTCTTCAAACGGTCGTATTTCTCCTTTTCATTTTCGGAAAGCTGAACCATGTATTCCGCGCTTATGAGTTCGGGCATTTTAAGGTGGTCGGTGGCTTTCATGGAAATGGTGATATCCGAGATTTTGTCGTAAATCCGCTGTTCCGCATCGGGTAATGGCTTGTAGCTGTAAATCACCATGCCGTTTCTTTTGTCGGGCTGAAAATATGCGTTTCGGTACTGTCCGATGAACCGCCCGAGCCGCTCGCCCATATCCAGTAGTTTGAACTCTGCAAATAAATCCATCAGACCGTTGCCCGCGGGAGTGCCCGTAAGCCCGACTATGCGTTTCAGCTTCGGTCGGACTTTCATAAAAGCCCTGACCCGCTTCGATTGATGGTTTTTGAACGAAGAGAGCTCGTCAATAACCGCCATATCGAAATCGAAAGGCAGTCCGCTTTCCTCTACAAGCCACTGTATATTCTCTCGGTTGATGATGTAGATATCCGCAGGAGTGGAGAGCGCCGAAATCCGCTCCTGCGCCGTTCCGACAACTACGCTGTACCGCAGATTCTTCAAATGCTCCCACTTTTCAATTTCAGTGCCCCAAGTATCACGAGCCACACGAAGTGGTGCTATCACCAAGACTTTATGTATTTCAAAGCTGTCAAAAAGCAGGTCGTTTATCGCCGTCAGCGTAATGCTCGTTTTGCCTAAGCCCATATCCAGCAAAAGCGCTGAAATGGGGTGGGTGATTATGAACTCGGCGGCATACCGCTGATAATCATGGGGATTGTATTTCATCAAGTATCGCTCCTATCTGCTCTATGCTGTCAATGACATACACATGAAAGCCGAGTTTCATCAATGTTTTGTGCCTTGCTAACTGCAGGGGACGTGGCTTTTTGCTGAGTGCTTTCAGTTCTGCAAAGGCGATTTTACCGTGTGGAAGAAGTATCAATCTGTCCGGCATTCCATCAAAATTTGGTGAAACGAATTTCAAACACAAACCACCTTTTTTCTTGACTGCCTGCCCCAACTTCTGTTCTATCTGTTTCTCACGCATTTTACGCTCCTTTTTCTTCAATGGTGCAGGTCGGTGAACCTCATTTCATAAAACTCTCTATAAGGTAATTTTTGTCATTAAAACTGCCCTAAAGGGGGGGTTATACTAAGACCTTCACCGACCTGCACCCTTATGGTTTCAATCTGCTATAAAGTCAGATTTCAAGCGGATTCCGTAGACCATAATGCCTGTTTTGGATTTTCGTTTTTCAAATCCTGCGGTATCAAGCCCGGTATAGAAATCCGTGGTGCTTCTTGTGTATTCTCCTGTCCTTGCACAGTATGCACGGTACTCTTGATAAAGCTCGCCGGACTTCTGCGTATATGATGGGTCAACTTCGCAGCAGTCCTCAATGAACATGGAAAGCCAGTCGTTATTTTCCCTATAGTGAGATATTGCTTCACTTACGCACTGCGGAATTTTCAGCTTGAAATTGCATTTGATTACCTTTTTTGCTCCCTCAATGATCCAAGAAAGCACAGCGCCGCCTGCCTTATCTGCAAGGTGATCTGCATAATTTTTGATGTCATTATTGCCCTCGATTTTTGCATTGAACGGTATAACTATAAGCCTGCGCCATGTACCCTCGTCATTTGCTCCGACCCTCGGGAGATGATTTGTGTACAGTACAAGCGTGTGCGTGGGAGTATATCTGAATGGATCGCGGTATTTCTTTTCTGCAGAAACCTCATCAGTTGAACACAGCTGCTTTACCACCGAGGTGTTAAGTCGCATACCCTCCTCAAGTTCTGCGGCAATGACCAGTCGCTTTCCCTTAAGTTCAGCCATCTCAGGCTTGACATTTCGCTTACAGCCAACCGTGATGGCATCGGCGGATATACTGCCGCTGTACGAACCGAGAACCCGTGCAATCGTGTTCCAGAACGTACTCTTACCGTTGCGACCCTCACCGTAGGAAATAATAAGAGCCTCCATGTACACTTTTCCGATTGCCGCAAGCCCGACTATCTGCTGAACATACCCGATAAGTTCGTCATCGCCGCAGAAAAAGCTGTTCACGGCTTCAAGCCAAATGTCCATATTCTCATTATTGGGAGATACAGCAGTCACTTTGGTTATGAGATCGTCTGCGGAGTGCTCCGAGCTTGTCCCGGTTCGCAAATCATATGTAGTCGTTGGGGTATTCAGCAGGAATTCCTGCGAATCAAAATCCTTAATATCCCGCAGCAGCATAGGCTTTGCCGCCTGCAGTGCGGAAGTGATGTACTTCATATCCCTGCGTTTCATAACGAAAGTCTTATATACAAGCGCCATCATATACTCTGCAAAGGCTTTTTCGCTTTTCTCATCGATTGACTTTTCCAGAGCTTTGCCGCCTATCATTACAGTTTCCTTGTCAATGCCAGATTTTATAAGAGCCTGCTGCGCCTTCTCCAGAGCGGTTTTTGCCTCGTCAAGCTGTTTGTCGAGGAATTCCTCGCAAGCTCCGACTGCAAGCTGCTTTGACTCTGCCCAGCGTACCCCATCATAGCGCATATAGTCTGTAGCGTCCGTGAATACAAGTTCACCACCATACTCACGGGCGAGGACTTTAGCCTGTCCGATGTCAGAATAGTCTTCGGGTTTCAGATTAAATCCCGAATTATACTGCTCGGGAGGAATATAGCCGTCCTGCTTTGCGACCTTTCTGCCGAACTTAACGGCGCTGTTCCAAATTGTCTGAAGTTCCGAATCGTCAAGTGGAGGGTCGCACTTTTCAGCCTGTTTCAGAAACTGCCGATAAGCTTCGTCTGTATTCCCGAGCCGCTTTATAATACGCCCTGCGTAATGTGACATAGTGCTGTTGCGGCTGCCCTCGGGTACACTCGCACTGTCATTGTCCCACTGTTCAAAATCCGCATTGTCGAGGAAATCTACGACAGATATATCTCCGTTGTATATTTCTACCTGCGGATTCGGAACTCCGAAAAGCAGTCTTGCGCTGTCGAGAGCGTTCTTATCGAAGTACGGAAACTCAGCCGCAATGCGCTTTTTTATCGCAGTATATGCAGCAGCGTCTGTTATCAGCGGAATTGGGAAGTACACATGAAACCTCGGTCGAAGTGACTTTCCGTTTTTCGGTTTCATATTGCTGCGGCTATATACAACTACAAATTCCACACCCGGAAAAGCCATAGCCACTTCGAGCGGTGTAACCCAATCGTTCGCGTCATCCGAGTGGTCGTTGTCGCAGTCCATTGGGATATTATCGGAAGAAAGAAAATCCGTATTGCTGCGATGATTGTTTGTATATTCAGCTGCAACGTGGTCAAATGCCACAGCAGCTTTCATAGAATTTTCGTCTGTTATGACGCACTTGTGGGGGTATATGCTGTTAGGCAGACTGCCTACGCAGTCTGCCGTGTATAACGTGAATTTCATTATTATCCTCCATTCTTTAAATTCTAACAGCTGATAGAGCCGCCAATAATATATGGAAAATTATTATACAAATGGTCCACTATATTTCAGTCCTTTTTATAAAACATACATTCGTACCCATCGGCACAGAGCGGAAGCCCCTTTGCCCACGGTGGAGTTCTACCCATCATCTCGCAGATTTCAGATACATTTGTATCTATCGGGCATTCGATGATAAGTTCATCGTGCACGTGACCGCACATCCGATAATTCCGCAGCGTCCGCATAGCAGAGCAGAGAATATCCCGGCTGACCGCCTGAACGATGTTCTCCACGAACTTAGGCCCGTAGCTTTCAATGCGCTCCCACTTCTTCGTTGCACCAACGCCCTCGTAAGTGACGGATTCGCCGCCGAACTTATTCTCGCCGATACGGGGCTTGACGTAGGAAAGCCGTCTGCCGCTCGGCAGCGTGATAAACAGCATTCCGCTCTGATATTCAAACTGAATGCCATGTGTGTCTGCGCGAAGCCTTTGTCGTATTGTATCCTTCACGCAGCGGTCGACTTCCCACCAGAATCGAACAATATTCGGGTTGGAACTGCGCCACATATCCACAAGCGGCTGTAATTCATCTTCTGACAAACCCATCTCCAATGCACCCATAGCTTTCAGAGCGCCGACCGAACCGCCATAACCGAGCGCCAACTCTGCGATTTTACCTTTCTGCCGCAGATGTCCATTGACACCATGCTTTTCAACGGGGACACGGAACATCTGACTTGCAGACGCACAATAGATATCTCCACCGGACTTGAATACGTCAAGCCTCCATTTCTCGCTAGCAAACCACGACAGCACTCTTGCCTCTATTGCTGAAAAATCTGAAACCACGAATTTCATTCCCGCTTTCGGCACAAATGCCGTGCGGATAAGCTGCGAAAGCGTGTCCGGAATATCATCGTACAGCAGTTCTATGGCTTCATAGTTGCCGCTTTTCACAAGCTCACGAGCCTGTTTAAGGTCGGGGATATGGTTCTGCGGGAGGTTCTGTAACTGTATCAGCCGACCCGCCCATCTGCCGGAACGGTTTGCACCGTAAAACTGAAACATTCCGTGTGCGCGTCCATCGGAGCAAACAGCGTTCCTCATAGCCTGGTACTTCTTCACCGAGGATTTTGCAAGCTGCTGGCGGAGTTCCAGAACCTCTGCAAGCTGCGGCGGTGCGGTTTTCAGCAATTCGGAAACAGCTTTCTTACCGAGAGTGTCTGTTTCAAGTCCGTTCTCCGAAAGCCACTGTTTCATCTGCTGTACAGAGTTCGGGTTTTCGAGCGAAGTAAGTTCCTGCATTTTCGTGGAAAGCAGCGCCTTTGACCGCTCGTCAAACCGTATTGCATTCTCAACAACAGCCATATCCAGAGCAATCCCACGGTCGTTTATCTGCTGGTCGAGAGCGTATTCCTCCCAAACAAAATCCGGCACGGAGAATTTGCGTAGCTTGTCCTGTATCGACATTTCGACCTCGACATCACGCTTGTTGTACGCTTTGAAAAGCGACCATTTCTCCGGAGCGTGTTCGGGAAGATTTCTTGTTCTGCCGCCATTTGTCTTGGTAGCTGCGCAGGGGACGCAGAAATACTTGATGAGGTCTTTGCCCTCTTTCAGCTTCTGTTCCGATAAGCCAAGAACTGCGCCCGCACCGGCAAGCGACAACGGAAGTCCCATATATGCCGACCACACCATCGAACACCTCCACGAAGTCGGGTCGAGATACTCTCCGGACGGCAAACCGAGATACATTGACAGACACACACGTTCGAAAGCAGCATTAAAAGCCCATTTAATAATGCTGTTGTCAGTCAGCGCAGCGAGGATTTCATTAGAAATCTTCTCGCCATGTGCAAGGTCGTACACCACAACATCGCCGCCGTTCACGGAAACTCCGAACAGCAGTATTTCAAATGCGGGTGATTCAACATACCTGTACACACCGCATTTTGCAAGGTCAACATCGCTGAATGTTTCAATGTCAATTGACAGTGTTTTGATTTTATCCATAGTTCACCTCAAAAAGGGCGGTAAAGCTAGTCTACCGCCCGATTGATTATCAGATGCACAGCAGTCTGAATGTTTCCTTGCCTTTAGGAGTTATCATCGTCTGAGTATCGGTGTATCCGGTCTTGTCGTTGACGAACTCCTTCATTTCAAACAAACCGCTGTCAACGTATGTAGCATACGGCCTTAGCTTGCCTTTCTTAGTGCGGAAAAGATAACTCTTGTCCAGCAAGAAACGCACAAAATCGTTCTGCCTTATGCCGAGTTCCTTTGCTGTGTCACGAATGCCTGTGAGCAAGTTCCTGTCAACGAGCATATCGAAGTAATCGGCTTTCGGCTGCATAATCTGATTGGAAACGGTAAGCTGTGCGTTTTTCACCTTTTCAGATTTCAGTCGGGTAGCAAGTTCGATGAGAAAGTCCGGCGAAGTAAGCGCCTGTTCCAGAACATCGTCTGTCATGTATGCACCGTTCTTGCGGAGAGAGGGCAAAACTTCATCAAACACCCAGCGTTCAAAACGCTCTGCTCCAGGCAGCTTGCTGTGCGCGATAAGGCGGTAAACATTGCCTTCCGTGATAAACTTTGCCTGCTGCTCTCTGCCCATGCTGTCTATGAGGGGGTAAATCGCCACCCCATTTTCTTTGCAGTGCTGAATAATCGCTTTCTTCGGGTCTGCATATCCCAAAGCGGCTGCAATATCCTTTCCGCAGAACAGCACTTCGCCGTTCTTCTGAATGGTGCGGATTTCTCCGAATTCCGTGTTGTTAAAAGTTGAAATTTCCATGTAAACCTCCATAAATAGCCTTCCCACCCACCCGACAGTATCAGACTGCCAATAATATTACTTGTGATCGTGCTTGCGGCGCTGCTTGATTATCTGCGCCAGTGAACTAATCATAGTGATGAGATTACCGATGACCGTTCCTACCGAAATGCCAAAACAAGCGGCAAGCATTATGCTTTCAAACCCCGTCATATTACACCTCAAGAAAGAAAATCATCATCGTCGTTGGTTGCGAAATCGTCCTCAGCGCGGGTTCTGCCGCCGAGCGGCTCACCATCGCGAATCTTCTGCAGGTTGTTCAGACCGCAGGCGATACCCTTGTTGCCATTGGAGTTGAATGCGTAAAATGAAATAGACGCTCTGCCGTACACACCGCTGTAAACCTCGCTGCGCTCCAGAATGGGGCTGCAGTTAGCGTCAACAATACCGGGAGCGGTTGCAGAATTAGCGTTGATGAAATAGCTGTTTGCGTACGCTTCATCATCGGGGCGCTCTGTATCGCCGTCACGTAGCGGATTCTTGATTGCGGAAAGCGCAGGAACGGAGCGACCGTTGCCCTTGAGCTTTGCCTCGCCCTCCTTATAAGCTGCTTCGATAGCCACCTTGATTTTCTCGACCGTCTTGGTATCCGCCTTAGGAATGATAAGTGATACGCTGAACTTCGGAGCGCCGCCGTTGATGGACTTTGCTTCCCAGATATTTGCGTAGCTCCATCTTGTATCGGGTCCTGTGATTACCTTTGTGGGATTGATAAACTTTGGCATATTATTTTTCCTCCTTGAAATCTTCGTTTGCTGTATGGATTGCCAGACGCTTGTCCGACATTGGTACTAAGGTTGGCTTGCCCTGTGGCTTTTCTACAAAACCACCGAGCAATTCGTTGAACTTTTTCTTACCGAGCAGACTGGTCATTGCTGTAATACCGAGAACGCTGTGTTCATATGGGTCATATCCTGCGGATTTGACGGCTTCAACAACTTCATTTTCATCTGTGTATTTGCGGTTGGAACGCCCCTCGACCACCTTGAAACCATCGTATGAAACACCGCTAAGCGCCTGCCGCAGAGCGTATTCTTTTACATCGGTCACCCAAGATACAAGCTCGTCCGCTTTTGCGAGAATAGCGGCGATTTCGATATTATCAAGGGTTGCAGGCGGTTCAAAATCGTAACGAGCGAGAGCAAGATTATATTCTGCTAGTTTTCGACAGGTCGCTCTGACCTTGCAGAAGCGACAATGTTTCCCTGCTTTAAAATCTCCATCGCCATTTGCGGCAAGCTGCGCTGTCGGGGTGAGGCTCTCATTAGCCCAACGGAGCAGTTCTTCTTTGGAGATGGCATACTCGCTGATATTGTCACGCCTTGGCTGGAATATAATCATGTTCACTGCGGATATGTCGTATATTCCGTCAAATAATTCGAGAGCGCCGAGAGCGTAAAGCATCATCTGCGGATTATTCTCTGCGAGGACTTCCACACCTTTGCCGTACTTGAAATCTATAACGGAAAGTGTACCGTCAGCTACGATTACGCAGTCACCTGTGCCGAATCCCTCCGGAACCCATCGAGAGAAATCCAGTTTCTGTTCGATAAGGACGATGGGGTCATTGCAGGCTACTTTTGCTTTCTCGACCTGCTCATAAACGTATGTAGCGTACTCGACAGCGCAGCGCTCCATCTCCTCGTTGTAATAGGTGAGGTTTTCTGTTGGGTCGGTGGTTTCTCTGCCGAGCAAGGCTTTCAGCCTGTGTTCGCAGAGGGCATGAGCGTCCGTACCCTCCCGGGCATAATCGCTTGATGTATCCGGCAGTTCGGCGCATAGTTTAGCAGACGGCGGGCATTCAAGCCATCGGTAGCTTGATGATGCCGAGAGAATTGCGTGGTTAGTCGGCATTGCCAAGCACCTCCACCTCTGCGAGAACTGCTGCATATTCCTCCGGCTTGATTGCGGAAAGCTTGTCCGCACCGTGCTTTGTGATGATTGACTTTACCTCTGCTGTGAAGCCGGCGCGGGATTTCTCGGCGCAGACGGCTCTTACTTCTTCAAGGGTAAGTTGCTTCTGTGTCTCTGCTGAATCGGTATTATGCTCCTGTACCTTGTCGGCAGAGAAGAGCTCGTACAGCCAATTTGCGGTATCATTCAACAATGATGCAGCATCTCGTAGATCTCTGATGGTCTGTTCCACTTCGTTTATTTTGCTCATAATTTGTCGCTCCTTCCATAGATTTTTTCTGCTGTTCAAGCTGAATCAAGTTTCTTGCCAGGCGCTTTGAAACAACACTGATTGCCGTAAGCACGCCGATAATCTCCTCGTCAGTTGCAGATTCGTTGATTTTGGACTCGTTCATTGAGGTTCCTCCTTTCCGAGGTGATGTGTTGTTTTGCTGTCCTCAATATCCACTGGAGGGATTATGCCAAAGTGGTCCACAGTCAGAAAAATTTTCTCTCCGGCTACAAATCTGCAACCGGAGTGGCAATTGAAAATGTCAGAAATAGTAATCCTTAAGCTTGTCCCGCAGCTCATCACGAATCTTTGCCCAGTGCCGCTTGAAAGTAGAGCGTGCCATACCCAAAATTTCGGCGGACTCCCGTTCGGAATGATACATCATAAGTTCGCAGATGCGTTTTCCTTCCGGGTCAAGACGGTCGAGTTCTTCATATAAGGCTTCGAGCAGTTCCTTCTGAATAATAATTGATTCGAGGGTCGGCGAATCGTCCCTCAAAGTGTCGCCAAGCGTGAGGTCATTATCTTCACCTCCGATAATGGTGTCGAGAGACACTTTTTGACCGGCTGTGTAGAACGGGCAACCTGGGCATACGCCATCGCATTTCCACAGCTGAGCTTTGGTGCAACTACACTCGCCGTTCTTCCGGGCATGATAGCGGGTGTTCCATATGGGTCGGTAATACTCACGATACAGTTCCTCGCTTACCTCTACAAGTTCTCCGTTGACAGGGATAAAATACTTTTTGGCTTCTTTTGACATAAAGATTTCCTCCGTTGATTGTCTCGAAACGGAGGAAAACATAACAGATACCAGCAAAAGGGTATAGTGGTGCACTGCTTGAAAATTTATCTCCATTTCAAGTATGCAACCAGCACATTCCAGTGGCTAGCGTCACAAATATATTTGATTGTAATCGTAGTCACTGGAATGTCGTCGGTACCGAACATGACTACAATTGGGTACACAGCAGTCGAAAACGATAAAAATTATATTTGCGTTTGCAGAGATAATGTTGAAATCCTCGACAAAATGTGATATAATAAAAGGTAATATAAGGATAGCAATGTTGCTTTACATCTTGCGAGTCGTTTTCGTCTCCTTTGTACAATTTAATTATAGTTCAATGCGGAAAGAAAATCGGCCACATAAAGTAACCGTTAAGTTATAGTGAAGTTTCCATTTGGAGGTGTCACCAGTTGAAAGAACTAGTTTTTGCAACAGTCTTAACAGAATTGAAAACATCATGGGAAGATGCGATTGCAGTTCCAGATTTGATAAATCTACTTTATGATGCTATTGCTGAGCCGGTAGGATTGACAAATAAGAATGGCGATCCAATCACGGTTACTAAAGGTACTGCAAGTAAAATCATGAATCGACAGCCTGGAGGCAATCCACATCGTTCTATTCGCAGCAAGTCTGCAGATAACAGAGTCCATATATCAATTGAGGAGTATTTCAAAAAGAATATAGTAAAACGATTGCTCAAAGGCAGTGAAGATGATCTGATTGAGAGATTTAAGGCGGTTATTAATGACGATGACGGGATAGCACCGGCTAAGAAGCAAGAGCTTCTGACAAGCGCACAAAAAAATACGCTCGCCATGTTTTTGGCAAGCGTATATCTCTATTCTTTATCAAGAGATAACGTGTTAGATGGTAGCAGAAGCGCTAAGCCTGTTACTGCTACAACAGAGCTTGAAGTTATTCCACTGCCTACTGGTATTACTGGCGTAGAAGGAAGCTACACCGATGCGCTCCTTGCTGCATATGGACAGGTAGAGGGGATTAAGCATTTTACTATTGATATGCTAGATGCTTATCCTGCTCACAAAGAAAATTTTAGTAATCAGAGAAAATATTATTTTGCAGCAGAAGCTGTTCGTAGAGGAATTCGTGATTTGTACGGTACGAAGGAAAAGGATCAATTCGAAGTTTTGAAGGACGAAATGTACGAGGGTGTTACGGAAGTCTGGGAGGACGAGGCGAAAAATGGGCTTGCGCGAATGAGAAAAGTTATGGCGCAGGCAACAAAAACATCCTTGGATAAATGCCGTATTTGCAGAGAAACGGAGTGGATTGGCAACAGTCAACGAAAAGGTGTGTGCCATTTTCTTGTTGGGGAAAATCGTTTGAAAGGTTGGGTGCGAGAAGATGATGAACAAGCTATTTAATAGTGTATTTGAAAATTCACTCCGTATCCTGTTGTTATTGGCAGAGTTTGATTGTGGCCAAAGCCTGGACAAGATTTATGCTACGGATTTCATGGTTACATACGGGGCTACATTTGGTGTAAGTGAATCTGATTTAAACGGCGATAACCAGTACAAGTTCAGTGAATTTGCATCTCGTCGTGAAATTGTAAGGCTGGCATTAAAAGAGTTGGTTTTAGAAGGAATGGTATTGCCGGAAAATTCAGCTACTGGAATTCTCTATTCCATTACTAATGCTGGTCGTGATTATAGTGCTACTTTGACAAGCGAGTATGCCGAAGAATATCGTAGCACAGCAAGAAAGATTGTGGAGATTGTTTCGAATGCTGCAGAACGAACTATAATACATAAGATTAATAAAATGTCAGCTGAATCGCTGAGGAAAGGAGCCAGGGTATGAGCAGGTTTTATATTAAAAGCATAGGAGCCTCTGGTCCCAAAGTTGAATATTCACAGGTGACTTTTGATGAAGGAGTAAACATTTTACATGGACCATCAAATTCTGGTAAGTCCTATGTTATTAACTGCATCAATTTTATGTTCGGCGCTTCAGAAGTGCCTTTCACCAGAGAAAGCACTGGTTATAATACTATCCACATGACACTGGAGTCTCTGGATGCTAGAACTGTTCAGATGACTAGAAGGATAATTGATGATAAAAACGGCAAAAAGAGCGACATGGGGGATAACTTAGTTACAGTTGTAAGTAATTTTGATGAGGTCGGATCCTATGATTACAGCATATTGAAATTAGAGTACAGTGATATGCTGCTGAAATTGATGGGAATTGATGAGAGACATCAAATCATTTCTACGCAGGCGTTTGTTCAGCAAAACCTCACTAATAGAAGCTTTCTTCACTCGTATTTTATTGATGAAGATAACATCTACGAGAAAATTCCAGCATTTGATATTCCTAGACACTCCAAAATCACAGCATGCTTAACAGCACTGCATTTCCTTTTTACAGGAGAAGATTTGCATGAAATAGTGCCTGCTGAAAGTAAGAAAGACCGTGAATTGAAGGAAGCTAAGAAAAATGCTGTCATCATTTACATTAATGAAAAAATCCAGGATTTATCCAAGAAACGTGGGATTTTGGAAGAAGAACTTGCAAAAGTTGAAGACACCGATGTTGAATCTAAAATAGAAGCTACATTGGAAGAAATTGAATCTATTGAGCACCAAATTTATGAAGCTACTGAGCAAAGCCATAAATTGATGGAAGAGATTTTTACCGTCAACTCTAAATTGGAAGAAGCAACGTATCTTAATGAGCGTTACAAGGCACTTCGCACTCAGTATAATTCTGATGTGAAGAGACTTCGCTTTATAATTGACGGTGAAACAAAAGACTCTCAGCGCAAAAAGGTCGTGAAATGTCCGTTTTGTGATAGCTCAATGCAGAACAAGCCTGAGCAGCGCATTGCATATGCACAGGCTTCTCAGGTTGAACTGAATCGTATAACGATGCAGTTGGGTGACCTAAAAGAAGCGGAAAAGGATATTCAACAAGAAATTTGTGCGCTGGAGGCGCAGTTGCAGGAACTGAATAGGCAGAATAATGAAATCACTCAGATGATCAGTCGAGTATTGAAACCAAAATCCGCTCAGTTGCGTGTTATGATGGAATCATATAAACGCATTGTGCAGATTAAGCGAGAAATGTCTGCTGTGGATGCAATGTCTGTTGTCCTTAATGCAGACGCTTTTAATCGTGAGATGGAGAAAGAAGGTGAAAAAGTTGTATTTCATCCGATGGAGCATATTGATATGAACTGGTGGAAAAAATGGAGCGACACATTCGAAATGATTGTGAAAGAGTGCAATTACCCGAACTGTGTATCAGCAAGAATTTCCCCCGATACATACGATGCAATTGTAAATGGAAAACACAAATCAGACGAAGGTAAGGGTTATCGTGCATTTCTGAACAGTATTATTCTGTTTTCACTTATGAAAGCTCTGGAAGATGGAGGCATTTACCGTCCTGCGATGCTTATTTTGGACTCCCCAATTTTGACACTTAAAGAAAAAGTACGGAAAAACGAACTGGCAGATCCCGGAATGCGCGCCTCGTTGTTTAAATACATGGTTGAAAATTGTGGCGATAACCAGATTATAATTGCTGAAAATGAAATACCTAACACAGTAGATTATAATACAGCTCATTTGATTGAATTTACGCAGGATGAAACTCAGGGCATCTATGGATTCCTTAAGAGTGTCCGCAACAGTGTAGATAGTTGATAATAGGAGAAAAACACATGGCTAAAACAATTTCTTATAAAAAATTATGGAAATTGCTCATTGATAAAAATATGAGCAAAAGTGAATTGAAAACCGTAAGCGGTGTTAGTACTGCTTCAATTGCAAAACTCGGCAAAAGCGAGAATATAACCACTGGGGTATTGGTTAAAATATGCGAAGGCTTACAATGTGATTTCGCAGACATTATGGAACTAGTAGATGAATAAATAGGATCTTGATTTTGTGACAAAGAAAGTATCGGTAAATACAAGTGAGCAATCCAAAAATTGTCGTAATTATGGCGTATGTTATGATGCCTGTATATGACGGCGTTTACTATACTGTTACGGAAATTAACTCTTCTGCACAACTTTTACGTTTAAATACAAACTAGAAAAAGAAATGTTGCTTGAGGGCAGTAGATTTACAATGAATTGTCAATTCCTTTAAGATTTCAAACAAGGTTTTAAGGAAAATAGAAATTCTCACCGTAAAATTGGGTAAAACACCAAAGTATATACGCTAAAATATAATTGAACTATTTAACGATATATAAACCTTTTAACAAAAGGTCAGAGCCGTGTGCATTTGGTATCAAAATAGGTCTTTACTTTCATAATCCTTTCAAACCGCATTGTTATGCGGTTTATTTTTTTACTGACCGTTTTCTGACCGTTTTGTTTCAAAAATTTTGTTGAGTATACCTACAGCACGTTAAGAGCGGTGATGTAAACCATCTTATCGCAGGCAAGCTCTCCGAAGATGCGAAGGCTCTTGAGGAATTTAAGAATCTGTGGGAGAATGCTTTGAAGGCGGCGGTTGATAATCATGCTGAGAGTTCGGCGGTTAAACAGGATACAAAAAAATCCGCTGATAAGAGCGGAACAAAATTTTCTATTACAGAAGATATGTCGGAACAGGAACGTTACGAAGAGCTTAAAGATAAGTCTATAGTTGTTTCAAAGCCCGACATGAGCAAAGTATCCAACATAGACATCGAAGCATATAAAAACCTCAGCACCAAAGAAGCCAAAAAGCCGATCAGAAGAATTGCGGAAATGCTCGGAATACACAATGTCAATTACAAAAACAGTAACATCAAATTTGATTTTGCTTTTTCGAAAGGCAGCCTTGATACAAGTCTTAATCATCAAAGAGAGTATGGCGGAAATTACACAGATTATGCTGAGATGCTTACCTGCCTTGAAAAACTCATTGAAAATGCAGAGCTTATAGAGGTACACAAAAACTATAAGAATAATGAGTATTTAAAGAATACTTTTGTTTTGATAAGCGCAATTAACAACGATGGCAATATAACTCCTGTGCAACTCGAAGTGAAAGAATATGACAAAGGACAGAGCAATTCACTTTATTTAAATGTAGTTTTAAGCAAAATAAAAGAATCAGCCGTCATAAAGGGCGAACATAACGGCAATGCCGACATATCCAACCCTCTGGTAGCTGATTCTACTATTAGTTTATCACAACTTTTTGCGAATGTCAACCCCAGTGACAAAAGGTTTTTAAAA
>OGRI01001964.1_pt1 | contig 15859 bp, 9 predicted proteins | sample 1553391 | NCBI WGS metagenome assembly OGRI01 (sample SAMEA2580052, study PRJEB22360) | human gut metagenome | reverse complement strand
CATTTATTTATGAGTATCATTTTATCTTAGTCCTTAATAGCCGGGTCATCAACTCTTTTAACCAAACGGATAAAATAAACTGCTCCAGCAGTATTTCCCGGAATGGATTGAAATTTAACTCTTATATGATTTTTACCTTGAACCATTGAGCTAGGTATCTTATATCTTATATCTTGAAATTTAGATTGATTCCATCGCCCTGTATTATCCTCAGTCAGAAGCTTTTCATCATCAATGTAAATATCAAATTTGCGTCCTCCCCATTCTGCACCCCAATAACGAACCATTAAAGACAACTCAGTTTCCGCATTAGTTTTCATTTCGTAGCTGAAGTAACCTTCCGAAGATGCTTCACGGAAAAATTGTTGGTTTGCATTGCCTGTTCTTGACTTTTCTTGTAGTATTTTGTGGTCGGTTTCGGGTTGTTGTTCGCCCGGAGCGACAAAATCAACTGTCAGTTTTTCGAGGATTATCTTTTCCTTTTCGATAGTCGATAAAGAGTCAATATATGTCTGATACCCTTTGTTGGTTAAGGTTAGCCAGTACATCATGTACCTTGCGTCATGGATATTTGCAAAAGGTTCCAGTTTTATATCAATAGAATTAGCCGCTTTGATATTTGCTTTAAAGTGTAAAGGTTCATTCTTAATGGGAACTAATTTGCTCGTGATGTTTTCCATATCATCAACTATCAGAATGGGGGCTTGGTCCACAGGCAGCAATTTCCCACTTGGATATTGCCCCCAACGTCCATCGCCTGCGATAAGCCCTCGTAAATCCTCGGTGCCGGTTTTTGCTCCTAACAATATGGGACCATGCATAAATGCGATATAATTGGGAACATTTGGCAAGTGCTCAATGGTACTTCGCATAGGCAGTTCCACTTCCACTACATCACCTTTATTCCATTTTCTGTCAATACAAATATATGATGAAGGAAGAGCAGAGTAGTTCATGGATTTTCCATTCACAGATACCTTTAAAGCACCTTTATCCACCCATCCGGGATATCTGATCATTAGTTTAAAGGGGGATGATGCTTTTGTCACAGTCAGTTTTGTGCGCTCTTCGTAAGGAAAGTTTGTTTCCTGCCTGAGCGATATTTTCTTATTTTTCCAATTAAGTTCTGATGCAATAAACAAGTTTACGAATAACGAATCATCCGAATGAGTATAAATAAACTGGTTATATTTACTGTGGTTTTCCATGCCGGTACCTACACAACACCACATTGCTTCGTTGGGTGCAGAATATACCCTGTAGTGGCGCGGACGGGCAGAAGTAAAATATACGTATCCACCATGTTCAGGATGTTGGGTAGATAAAATATGGTTGAAAACAGTACGTTCGTAATAATCTGCATAGTGAGCTGATGGTTGCATGCGAAATAAATCTTCAGTCAATTTTAACATATTGTAAGAGTTGCACGATTCGGGGCCATCAACGTCATTGATATAATCACTACACGAAGTTACGCTTGGAAAATGTTCTCTCCGGCTGTTACCACCAAAAGCTAAAGAACGGTTTCCTGTGATCGTTTCCCACGAAAAGCGGCTGGCATTGGTATATTTTGTGTCTCCACTAAGTTCTGCTATTCTGGCAAAACCGATGAATTTGGGTATTTGCGTATTAGCGTGTTTGTTGTCAAGATTGTCAATACCTTGTGATAAGGGATCAAGAAGTATGTTTTGTGAATACCTTTTAGCCGCGACTAAATATTTTTTATTTCCGGTAATCTGATAAGCATCGGCAAGAATCTCATTCATACCACCGTATTCCATTTTAAGTACCGTCTGCATTTGTTCTTCATTCAGGTCATCCGTGATGCTAATGGCCCAGTCGCAGAACTTAAGAAACAGCGTTTTTGCTTGTTTGTTATTACAATAAAGCCAGGCATCTCTGAGGCCGGCATACATTTTATGCAAATTGTAAAATGGTGCCCATGCGGAATTATAGATACGGAGATCACCTTTTTTGAAAGTCGACCACAGATTCTTACTATTGGGAAAGCCACCGATATAACCAATTGCCCATTCTGTATTGTTAATGGCATTTGCTTCAAGGCATAGTTGAAGCTCCGAAATCATATATTCCATACGCCGTCCACATTCCTTATTGCCTGTTGCAGCATAATTCATTGACATAGCCGAAAGGTAATGCCCTGCCACATGGCCGTCAAGACCATCCCAGTTGGGATAGGTTTTCTTTCTCTCGGTCAATCCTGCTTCTTTGCGGTAAGGCGCCAGCAAACGGTCAACGTCATATTTGAGCAGGACTTCAATATTTAACTCACGGGCATGTTTGAATACTCCGTCAAGTAACTTCACATCCGCTATAGGGAATTCATTTTTGTATAATTTTTCCTGAGCGTTAGTAGGCGTTAATAACAATACTAACGCACAACTTAATAAAAGAAATTTTTGTTTTATCATTTTATTCTTATTTATAATAGAAACATTGATTCTCAAACCAGATGTATTCTCAGTTTTATTATATGTTTTGAATTATTTCAGTGTTTCCGGTGCTCCCAGATAGCTCGGTTGCAATCCGCCGGTATTGATTTGGATTTTCTCAATTACGATTCCCGGATCTAGCGGACGGATGCGAAGTGTATGTTTTCCTTCTTTTGCTAATAAATGATTAGAACGGGATTCGATAATCGGATTTGCCTGCCACTTGCCAAGTTCGCCCTGATAATGCCCATTGAAATTAATAATTTGTTCTTTATCTCCGTCAAGGCAGATTGCATATCTTAATCCTTTATTATCGTTGAAATTAAGGGTAGGGGCGAGTAAAAGTGTGACTTCTACGCTACCTGCTTTTTCTATTTCAATATCATATTCCAAGCACATTTTATCTGGAGTTTTAGTGACGGGAAGAGTCGTTACTCCTGATAATGTCTTTCCAAAATCGGGGATAAGATTCCATGTCGTTTCACCTTCTGCTATTGCTCGTGTGAAGTGCTCTGCTTCGATAGAAATATATCCGTTTGTCTCTATGAAAGTATACGTTCCCGCCTGTTCCGGAACTCGTGTGATCTTAGGCATTATTTGTTTGGGAGGATTATTCCATGAAGTATAACCTATATGAACTTGATCCATTAGGTGGTTCCACTTCCCTTTAGACATCACTTTATGGTAATAATGGGTTAGTAGAGAATCCCGCTCATAGCAGGCTACAACTTTGTCGGCCCATCGGTTAGCTTCCGTCTTTTGTTCGGCAGCAAGACGTTGGTTTTGGGCCTGTGCGTAATACATGTTGTACAAGTTGGCGCATGCTTGTACCGGAAATAAAATTAGTTGGTCGTATGCGTCTTTGTACGAGGCCGGCATTAGAAATCCTAGATTATGTGCATCCAATGCCAACAGATTATATTCATTTACTACCCGTTCCCATTCGTTATAATGAAAGCTGTATGTTTGGGCATTTAAGAGTTCCGGTGTCACACGACGATTGTATTTAGCATATTGGGAAAGAATACGGGCAGCTTCTTTCGCATATTTCTCACCGAATTGTTGGGCGCAGAAATCTTCTGTATGTCGTTGTAAGTTTTGGGCATTGAATTTTTCCGGATTCCATGCCATATCCAAGAAGAATGTAATAGGATATTCCATTGGTTTCAAGTCTCCTACATTTACAATCCATAGTTTACGTACTCCATATTCGTAGGTAAGATTCATTTGTTCCCATACACGTGGAATCGGACTGATATTGATCCATTTGGAGTTTCGTGGAGCTCCTACGTAGTCGAAATGATAATACATGCCATATCCGCCCGAACGTGGTTTTTCGTTTAGGTTAGGGAGCTTGCGCACATTTCCCCAGTTATCGTCACATAAGAGTAGAGTAATATCATCCGGTACTCGCATCCCTTTATCGTAATAGTCTTGTACTTCTTTGTAGAGCGCCCATACCTGTGGGGTGTTTTTAGCTTTTTTCTTGGTGACGGTTTCGATAATTTTTCGTTGGTCTTTGACGATATTTTCCAGTAGTGAGATATTGGCGCCTTCACTCATAGGCTCGTCGCCGTCACCACGCATACCTACGGTAACAACGGTTTCCCAATTTTTTACACGTTCCATTCCGGAAGTCCAAAAGTTACGAAGTTCTTTAGCGTTGTGATTGTAGTCCCATTCACCTTTTCCACGACGTTTCCAGTCTTGTTGTGCCAGTGCCATCGGTTCGTGATGAGAGGTGCCCATTACAATTCCCATCGTGTTGGCTAATTCTCCATTTTGTGGATCATCGTCGTAAAATGCGCTTGCCCACATGGCAGGCCACATAAAGTTACCTTTCAAACGCAATACCAACTCGAAGACATGTTTATAAAATTGGCTGTTGAATCCTCCGAACTTTTCTTGAGACCAGCTCCCCAGGCAAGGCCACTCGTCATTCAGGAAGATTCCCCGATATTCCACTTTCGGTTCTCCATCTGTGTATGTACCTGGTTTGATGTATATGTCCGTTTGTTTCTTGACGGGTACGTCTGCCCACCAATACCAGGGCGAGACTCCGATTTGTTTGGACAGTTCGTAAATACCGTAAATTGTTCCCCGTTTGTCACTTCCGGTAATTACAAGTGCTTCATCCACTCCTTCCAAAGGAGCGGTAACAACTTGCAGGATATATTTTTCGTTTTTGCCTTCCAGCTCTTTTCTATCTATTTTACCGGAGGCTATTAATTTTTGTATAAGTGGAGTTTGAAGGGTACCTATTAACAGGCATTGCTTGTCACTAGCCTTTGTGTTGATTTCGGATTGGCTACCGCAGACATTCAACAAATCCTGTTGTAGATTATCAATAGCCATTTTAACTCCTTTGTCTTCGTTTATATCCATCAGAATAGAACAAGGCTTTCCATTTTTTATTAATGGGAAATGGTGGTCAGCTGGTGTGAAAATAACGAATGTATCTGCTGCTGATATTAAAAGGCTGATTATTGAAAAATACAAGAATAGAAATACCTTCTTCATGGTTAATAAATAAAATGGTTAATCATAATTTATTTTCTTGTTTACAAAGGTAGGACATCTTAAAATAGAATGTACAAAGAAGATGTTTCTATTCCATATAACCGGTGTTACAATGTTATTCTGTACGTTTCATATTGCTTTAGAGGTGTTACATCTTGCTTATTGTGAGTATATAGATACTAAGAATGTTGATATGCATCAATAGCCTTTTTTACTGACCCATGAAGTAAAAGGAGTTTTTGCGCACGGTCATGGTCCAGTCCTAATTCATCCATAATCATCTGCGTCCCTCTTTCTATAAGTTTATGATTGGTCAACTGCATATTCACCATCTTATTTCCTTTCACCCGTCCTAGTTGAATCATGACGGAGGTACTAATCATATTCAGAATCATTTTCTGTCCGGTGCCTGATTTCATCCGGGAACTGCCTGTCACATATTCCGGCCCTACAATCATTTCGATGGCTACATCCGCTTCTGCCGCCATTGGAGAATCGGGATTACTGGTGATACAACCTGTCAGGACACCGTGTTTACGGGCTTCCCGTAAAGCACCGATTACGTACGGGGTAGTGCCGGAAGCGGCAATGCCGATAACGGTGTCTTTTTCGTTGATCTGGTGTTCGACGAGTTCTTCCCAGCCGCGATTTTCATCATCTTCGGCTCCTTCTACCGGATTGCGCAGGGCTGTATCGCCTCCTGCAATCAGTCCGATAATCCAGTTGGGAGACATACCGAAAGTAGGAGGAATTTCGGAAGCATCCAATACTCCTAGGCGACCGCTTGTGCCGGCCCCCATATAAAAGATGCGTCCGCCTTGTTTCATGCGGGGCACAATCTGATTGACAAGCTCTTCAATTTGTGGAATAGCCTTTTGTACGGCTAACGCTACTTTCTGATCTTCCTGGTTGATATCTTCTAATATCTCTCGCACAGATTTCTTTTCCAGATGATCGTAAAAGGACGGTTGTTCGGTTATCTGCATTTTTATAATTACTGGTTATAAATTACAATAGGTAAAAGAATTATTGTTGATGGTATTGAATCAGCCCTTCCATCGGACTTTGAAGAATCTTACCGATCTGAATACCTGTTGTTTGCGCAGCCTCCTGCAAAATCTCCTTGTAACAGTGAGCTACGGAACCAATAAAATGTACCGGATATTGCTTATAATCATATTGCATCACGTTTCTGCGGAGAAAAGCGATAAAGCTGTTGAGTACTAGTGAACGGATAGCCGGTTCTTCCAAGTGCTGTGCAAGGAAAGGGGAGAGACTAGCCAGAAAACGGTTCGGAAAGGGTTGGCGGTAAACGCGGTCGATGATTTCGGGGGCCGTCAGGTCGAACTGTTTTAAGAAAGCTTCTTTGATGGCAGGCGGAAGCTGGTTTTTCAGTACATCGCCTACCAGTAGTTTTCCTAAGACTGCGCCGCTTCCTTCATCTCCCAGGATGAATCCAAGAGGGGAGATGTTGTTGACAATCTCTTCACCGTTGTAGAAACAGGAATTGGAACCTGTGCCGAGGATGCAGGCAATCCCTGCTTCATGTCCGCATAGTCCGCGGGCAGCGGCAAGCATATCCGAGTAGGCTTTGATGTTCCCGATGACGGGCAGGCTGTCGGCAATAGCCCGCCGGAGGACGGGAGCTTTTTCGGGAGTGCATCCTGCACCATAAAAAAAGACGGAGTTGATCGTTCCTTCCGGTAGTTGTGGCAGAAGGGAATGTGTCAGCTCTTGTTGAATTTCTTCTTCTGATTGGAAGAAGGGATTAATTCCCTTCGTTCCCATTCGTTTGATTGGGGTGCCGTTGAAAACGATGCACCAGTCGGTTTTGGTGGAACCACTATCTGCAATGAGTATCATATCTTTGAGTTTTTTATTGTTTCTTTCCGAAAGAATCCTCCAGTCGGTTGCGAATCATTAATGAGGCGACGATACCGGGTAGGGTACAAATACAAACCCAGATAAAGAAGTTTGTGTATCCGAGATGTTCCTGTATCCATCCGGCAGGCATCCCCGGAATCATCATGCCCAGTGCCATAAATCCGGTTCCGATAGCATAGTGCGCCGTTTTGTGTTCACCTTCTGCTATATAAATCAGATATAGCATATAAGCGGTAAAGCCGAAACCATACCCCAACTGTTCGATCGCTACACAAATGGCTATAAATATAGGATTGTCCGGGGTGGCGGCAGCCATCCATACATATAATAGATCGGGAATGTTGATGGCTAATGCCATGGGTAATATCCATTTCTTGAATCCGTCACGGGAAACGAGGAAACCACTAATGATTCCACCGAGCAATAAAGCTATGACACCTATGGTACCGTAGATCATTCCGACAGTTGCTGTGGATAAACCCAGTCCACCTTTATCGGTCGTGTCGAGCAGGAAAGGAGAAGCTATTTTGGCTAACTGTGATTCTCCCAACCGATAGGTGAGGAGGAAAAAGAACATGAGACCGAGGTTCTTTTTCTGAAAGAATGTGACAAAGGTCAGGAGAAAATCCCCCAACAACTTACCCGGTGTGAGTCCGGGACGTTTAATGTCCGAATCAGGATGGGGGAGGATAAGTCGATGATAGATAGTAAGAGCCAGAAATAATCCGGCAAGGAGGTAGAATGTAATACTCCATGCCAAGGGAATATTGTTCTGTGATGTTTCCAGCCATCCTGCCAGCATGACTAGAATTCCCTGCCCGAAAATATTGGCAAGCCGATAGAAAGTATTCCGGATACCGACAAAGAAAGATTGTTCCTTATTATTGAGCCCGAGCATATAGAAACCGTCTGCAGCGATGTCATGCGTAGCGGAACTGAACGCCAACAACCAGAAAAAGGCGAGAGTCAACTGTACATAATGAGCAGTCGGAATAAAGAAGGCTATTCCTGCAAATCCGGCAGCGATGAAACCTTGCATGGCAATAATCCAGGCGCGTTTCGTTTTCACCAAGTCGACGAAAGGACTCCATAGCGGTTTGATAGTCCAAGGAAGATAGAGCCAGGAAGTATATAAGGCTATTTCCGTATTGGATAATCCCAAACGCTTGTACATGATAACAGCAATCGTCATTACCGCTACGTATGGCAGCCCTTCTGCGAAGTAGAGGGTGGGTATCCAGCTCCAGGGATTTCTTTTTGTAGTGGGGGTTGTCATGGTATTATTCTTTTTTATTGATATTGTTTCTCGAGCGTACTGCCGGGGTAATAGTGAGACAGTATTTCTTCATATTTGTAATCTTGCTCTCCCATTACGGCAGCACCAATCTGGCAAAGTCCTACTCCATGCCCCCATCCGGCTCCGGTAAGGATGAATCGTGAAGGGATTTTATCCTTTTTATGTCCTTTTTCCTCATATTCCTTGTCTACTACGAAGGCGGAACTATACAGATGGGAAGTAGATAAGGTACGGCGTATTTCCAGTTCTTTCCCGATAATAAGCGTTCGCAAGGTTCCTACAATTTTCAATCGGACAAGACGTCCCGACGTTCCACGTTCTATAGGAATTAAATCCAGAATTTGCCCGAAGTCAATTCTCGAACGTTGATGAATCAGTGTTGAAAGTTCTTGTTGGGTATAGTTGACTTTCCAACGGTAGAAGTCTGCCGTTTCCTGATCGTAGTTGTTTAGTACTTGGCTTAGAATTTTCTTATCCTGCGTATTACAAAAAGCAACAGGTGAGGTACGTATCCATTTATCAGCTTCCGCCTCTATGGTCAAATCGGGAAGTTGTTTTTCAGTCTTGCTATCCCGTTGTCTGATTAGATAAGGATGCTTTACGTTTTCCCAACAATTTTGGAACTCTTCAAAAGCTCCGCCACAACATTTAGAGAAACGGGTATCACAAATCGCTCCTTTATACATCAGCACTTCCCCCCGCGTGGCGGAGACTGCTTCGATGGCTTGTGGTGTTGAGGCTCGTGTAATTCCCTGATAACGCTGGCAATGATCATCGGCACATACATCGAAATTTCTATGTGCTTCATGGTCATACCATTTTATAAATTGAGAATGGAGAGTGGAGAGTGGAGAGTGGGCTGCGCTATCCGGCTGCACAGTAACTCTCCACTCTCCATTCTCAACTCTCAACTTATTAAGTAGCCAGCTTCGGGAGATGACGGCGTGAGCCTTTAGTAGTTCTAAAGAAGCTGTTGCGCTCATTTCGGATGAAATTACACTGGTAAGATATTCCTCAATGGAAATCACATTGATGGCGGTTAGTTGTTCTCCTTCGATGATAATCTTTAATTCCCCTTTGAATTTCTGGACTTCTTTGCGTTCCCAATGGAAGTTGATTCCGATGGTCACATCTTTCAGTTCAAAGAAAGCATGCGCATTTTGTGGAGGAATGAAGGATAATTCGTCGTACTCTTTCCCTTGCCAATGAATCTTCCCATCCTGATAAATAACTTTCTGTGTTCCGGAAATTTTCGTTCCGACAGAAGAACTAAATTTCACCGGGAAAGAGAATTCAATCTCTTTCCCGGAAAGGATACCGACTGTTATTTGAGGTTGAGTCATAATACAGCTTTAATACGTTCTAGTATTTTTTGCAGTTTTTCTTTGGATATAGATATTTCCCGATAGATATCATATACCTTTTCAGGAGTCAGTTTCTCCATATCCTCTTCACGTACTATAGGGAATATGCCGTTCATTTCAGCAATAGCAGGACTGATGAGAATTTGTTCGTCTCCTTTTGCGTAATAGCAGTCGGGACGATGTTTGCTGCGTAAGAAGATAATACAATTGTAAGGGTGTTCGGCCACTGACTCAAATTGATCGTCGTAGTTCTTTCCAAAATGCTCTTTGGTGATTTCCAAACCATACCAGGCAAGAATATTCATCATTGGTTCTTTTCCGTTGTTATTGGCAGCTAAAATGTCGTAAATCAGATGAAAGGTTTTCGACATTGTTTTCTTATTTTTCGCCTGAATCCTGATGAAACTGTACGGGAAATCTTCATAACTAATTCGCACCTTGTCGTTATCTATTAAATCTATGTGATCGTAATATGATCCCTGCATACTTTCCTCTTTACTGCAAGCTTGAAAATGGGCATGATCGGGAGCGGAAGCTCCACATTCCGGTCCATTATACAAAAGGAAGTATTCTCTCATTATGTCGGTGAATTCTATCATATCTTTAAAACGCCCGGCTATGGATTGCGACTTGTGTTCCTTATCTACAATTGTAAAGTGGTGTTTAAATATGGGATAGGGATTAACCAGTATCTGATAATTCCTATAACTGATGAATTCTTGTTCCTGCGGTCGGTTTGTTTGGCAGAGGAAGCAAGGCCGTGAGTGAATGGAGGCAGTATCTGTCTGTGCGGTAGTCGAAAGAATACGTTTCGGATTAAGGAATAGGTTCGCATCTAAATATTGCTTACCAAACCATTTGGATATTTCTTTTGTTCGTGACCGATACTGTTTCAATGCCTGGTAATTCTCTTTGGCTAGTTCCCAAGAAAGAGTTTGCTTTTGGAATAACTGTTCGATTCTTTGCTGAATTTTCTCTAATGTCGTTTCTTGTTGCAGGATGCGCTGTTCCAATTCCCACGTACGAAGTCGGTCTTTATATAGATTATTCTGGTTGATTTTCTCAACAGGCAGTGCAGCATCCGAGTTGCCTTCCCAACGGCGGCAAAGGTAAATCACGTCGTATATTCTGCCTATCTGATAATCGTGTGAAATTTTCAATCCAAGGGCATAATCTTCTCCATAGCTTGTGTTCGGGACTTTGATTTCCCGAAGAATAGGTGTGTAGAATGCACGGGGAGCTCCCAGACCGTTGATACGTAATGCATTATTTCGTCCGTTGTCGGGTGTCCATTCCTTATGATCGATGATGCCGGGGGCAATTTCCTGCATATCAAAGTTAGTCATCATATAAGTGCCGATTACCATTGCACATTTCTGTTTATAGAAAGTATCAATAATGATTTGCAGGCTATGTTCGTTTTTATACACGTCGTCGCTATCAAGTTGGACGGCAAACTTTCCGCATTTCTCGTGATGGATACCTATGTTCCAACATCCGCCTATACCGAGGTCATCTCTTTCGGGAATGACGTGAATCAGCCGCTTGTCCGAACTAAGTTCACGGAGAACTTCACTGGTCCCGTCTGTCGAATGATTGTCGATGACAATGACATTGAACGGAAAGGTCGTTTGCTGGTTCAGTGCCGAGCGTACGGCATCTTTGACTGTACGAATACGGTTGCGTACGGGTATAATGACAGAAGCTTCATACTCAAAAGTGTGGGAAGAAAAGTCTACAGGACGGAAGATAGGATAAAGATATCCGCCAATTTCCTTCAAATGGTTGGTGCATGCCTGTTCCATTTCGATCTGTACCTGACGGTTTTTAGGGTCTACATAATCGAACTGCTTCTCACCGCTTTTCCGCTTGTCACTTTCTACTTCGGTATATAGATATTCGTTGATATGTACCAGTTTGCTCTTTTGGGATATTTTGAGTCTCAAATCATACAAGCCTGCATATTGATATTCCTCTTCCGTATTTTCTATAACTTCCTTGAATGCGTTGGCATTGAACAGTAAAACCGAGCCGAAATTGAAGTCGTCACGCAGGCTACCGGGTTGGTAATCAATGACCGGAGCTGTTTTTTGCACACCGTCTATCTGTTGGTAATGGTCTGCATATACCATGCCAGCTTGGGTCATTTCCATTACTTGAACCATTCTTTCAAGAGCGAACATGCCTATTTTTAGTGCAGTGTGTTTGGTATAGAGCAAGGTATATGTTTTATCAGAATGTTCTGCAATAGCTCGCATTGCTTGTGTAGACTGCATTTTCTCTACAGAGATGAGTTCGCATCCGGGAATACAGACATTGGTAATTGGCGATGCCAATAAATAAATTTTGTCTACCAGCGTCGATGCACGTAACTCCTTAACTGTTTGCACAGTTTCTTCCAACCGGCTGAAAGGAAGAAAACAGTTGATTGTTGTTTTCATTATTTTACTTTTTGTTTTGTAGTATGAGTTGTGTAAGATGTTTCTTTGTCTTGTCTTTTGATGAACAAACAAAGTCCAAGGAATGTGAACAGGGCATTGATTATCAACAACTCGTAACTAATTTGGTAACCGTTGAGCCATGCTTCCGAATTTCTTTGCAGGATATAGCAAAGAATAGGAGAAGCGATAGCTACCAACGGAATATATTTATCATAAACTTGTTTCTTGGTGAAGATGCCGAAAGCGAACAGTCCTAAGATAGGGCCATACGTATAACTGGCCAGTGTGTAAATCGCATCAATCACACTCGTGTTGTTCAGCAGATTGAATACGAAAATGACTGCTCCCATCACAACTGCCATACCGATATGTACATGTTTGCGTATTTGGCTAAGTGCCGCCTCTCCTTTTTTCTGTGCATGTAAAATATCTACAGTAAAGGAAGTGGTCAGTGCCGTCAAGGCAGAACCCGCTGCAGAATAGGCGGAGGCTATCAGTCCGATAATGAATAATATTCCGACTATGCCGGGAAAATAATTTCCGGTAGCAATCATCGGAAACAACTCGTCGCTTTTTTCCGGATTCCCAATGCCTTGCTGTGCTGTAAACGTATATAACAGTACTCCCAGCATCAGAAAAAGCAGAATGACAAAGAACTGTGAGATTCCACTGGTAATCATATTCTTCTGTGAGTCCCGGAAGTTCTTGCAGCTAAGATTGCGCTGCATCATATCCTGGTCGAGCCCATTCATGGCAATAACGGTGAATACTCCTGCCAGGAATTGCTTGAAGAAATATCGTTTGTCATTAACATCGTCAAAAAAGAATGTCTTGGAAAAGTCACTGTCTGAAATCGTACTAACCAAACCACTGAAATTCAGATGCAAGCTGGAAGCAATATAATAGATGCAAAGTACAACCGACACTACCAGGCAGAATGTTTTTAGAACATCCGTCCATATCAATGATTTCACTCCACCGCGGAAAGTGTAAAGCCATACGATAAATACCGTAAGAATTACGTTCAACAGGAAAGGAAGATGGAAAGGTTCGAAGATAAGAAACTGCAATGTCAGGCATACGAGAAAGAGTCGGACGGCTGCCCCTAGCATCTTTGAAATAAAAAAGAACCAGGCTCCCGTCTTGTAGGAAGAGCTTCCGAACCTGTTCTCCAGATATTCATATATGGAAACCAGGTTCATACGATAAAAGAGAGGAACGAGTACAAACGCAATGATAATTTGTCCTACTATGAATCCCAGCACCATTTGCAGGTAAGAAAAGCTACTTGCCTGTACCATACCCGGAACGGAAACGAAAGTGACTCCGGAAATGGTGGAACCGATCATGGCAAAGGCAACGATATACCAGGCTGATTTACGGTTTCCTACAAAGAATCCTTCATTGTCGGCTTTGCGTCCTGCTATATAAGAGATAGTGAACAGGATTATAAAGTATGCCACAATAGTAATAGATATAACGGCTGGACTCATATCTGCTGTTTAAATTCGTTTGAGGATAAATATCCGGAACTTGTTTACTTTGCCTACAAATGTAGGGAATTTATCATAGATATGCATACTCTTACATATTTTTTATTCCGGGTGTGCCTCCGGTTGCATGTTTTGATGAATGCCAATTCTTATTGAGAGAGGGTAACTCCGGGGATTTCTTTTCGAGTGAAACGCCGGTTATTTTATCAATGGTGTGCATTTCATCTCTAAAACAACAAGTGTCAAAAGTATGTCCTGGTGCAGTCTCTTTACTACTTGAAAGTGCCAGATACCCGCCATTATTGTTCAGTGCCGGGAAGTTCGGTATAATTATTATATTTTCTCCACCGACTTTATGTTTCTGAACGACTCTGTTGAAGTATTTCGTGAAGCAAAGATATGCTTTGGCAGGAATGGTTAGGGGAGTAGAAGGACTTTCATTTTGAAGGATGGTAGTATTGTATATTGCCCCGTCTTTATACATCTTATATAGATAAAGTACCGGTAAAATGATAGCCTGTTCAGTCGGATTGTAGATTTCTATATATTCTGCACCATCAGTGGCATTATTATACATGATTTCATTGAAAAGAAGCATACCTCTCACATCTTTCGGTAATTCGGGGGTGTTCGGATTATCTGGAATGTCTGTTCCGGGATGATCGGGTGTTTCATCAGGTGTAGTGTCCGTTTCTACGTTATTAGATAGCTGTATGTGATGAAATGTAAATCCTTTACAGCGGGTTTTGGTGTAAATGCAGTATATACCGCAGTAGCGGGAAGTTTGTATATCGGTATCTTTTATTTGTTTTTCTTTTACGTATTCATTCTCGGATTCACGTCGTGTCCAAAAAGTCCAGTAACCATTATTGTCACGTTCTACTTTTATATATAGTTTCGGTGAAGAGTCTCCTTTCATCAACTCTCTTCCCGAAGCCAGTAGTTTAGATTGGTCTCCGTTTTGACGATAAAGAGTTACATTATCTTTGGCTCCTCCTATCTGAATATAATAACCGTTTAAATTCTCGGAAAGAATGTTTGAGGAAGAAGTCAGATAAAATCGTGCATAATTGTTAGCGGAAGGATTAAAGGTGAGGTGAACTCCAAATTCCCAACGGGTATTTTTTACAGAGGTGGAAGGAATGGTGACATAAGCTGTTCCGGCGTCTTCGTATGGATCATTCAGATGGATTCCTTCTTTAGAATTGATGGTGAATTTGTCCATCTCTCCTTCCCAGGGAAGTTCGGAGGTAACTGTATCCTCTTCCTCTGAATCTCCTTTTTCTTCGTCATCAGTAGGGAGCGAACAATTATAGAACAATATGATGAAGATACTTAGGAAAGCAAATGCTTTGTAAACTTTCATACGGTTTTTAATTTGAGTTTTTTCGTTTTACCGTATTTGTTTGTGTATAATGCAGAAGCAATTGCGGTCTGAATATTTGAATGAGTCGGCAAAGATAAACTTTCTTGCCGGAAAAAGCCCATACTTACAGAAGAAAAGATTGTAATTCTTTTTGTTTCCTATACACGCATGGGAAGAAAACAGTAAGGGACTACCCTAAGTCATATTTAATAGATTGACTTTTGATAGTCCCTTACAACTGTTACATTCAATATGGGAATACTATTCGAAACGTGGCATTACATATTTATCAGTATAAGATGTGAAAGTAATACCGGGCATGGAATGAGTAGACGATGCGTTCTCTAATTTTTTAATCAATGAATAATCGTCGGCATTCAATGCGTAATAATTATCAGAGGTCGGAGTAGTCACACGTACCGTCCAATCGAACATATTACCGATAATGGTTAGTGCATCCGTTTCGGGATTGAATACCGGGATTCCTGTTTTTACGATTTCATACGTCCGATTCTGCAACACATAGAAGGCGTTGTTGACATCGGTCATAAAAGCAAGCGTCTTTTTGTTTCTGAACTCGGTCAGATACAGATGCTTTAACGTCAGTCCTTCAGGCAAGGTGATGGCACGGACATACGGACGCCCTTTCACCTGTTTCAGATGAAACAGACGGCGGTCGGCATCCAATAGAAGGTAACCTTCGTCATACTCCTTTTTCACCGTCGGATTTCCTACAATCTCCGTTGCCGGGAAACGAAAATCTTTCTTAGTCATAGCTTCGGTAAACTGAAGGCTTTTATCTTCCTTCACGCTGTTGGTAGCCATGTCGATGAATTCGATCCCTTTGGAGGTGATGCGGAATACATCATCCGGCATTTTTAAATCCACACGTCCTGACATGGATTCCATTAGCGGGTAAAGTCCGATAGAAGGCGCATTGATATCCGAAGGAACGCTGCGGAAGTTGAAGTTTTCCGTCTGCACCATTTTGGGAGTCACTGCGATTCCTTGAATGGTATCTGGAAAACGCTCGTCAGACAT
>OGRI01001962.1_pt1 | contig 15885 bp, 10 predicted proteins | sample 1553391 | NCBI WGS metagenome assembly OGRI01 (sample SAMEA2580052, study PRJEB22360) | human gut metagenome | reverse complement strand
ACGCCAGCACCCAGATGGGAATACACGAGCTGAACGGCGCAAGGGAGGCTGAGAAGATGGGCCTTGAGCAGGTGGTGCTGTCCCGGGAGGTGCCGCTGGGGGAGATCGAGTATATACACAATAATACGCCTATAGCCCTCGAGGCCTTTGCCCACGGGGCGCTGTGCATGAGCTTTTCAGGCGCCTGCCTGCTTTCCTCAATGGCGGGAGAAAGAAGCGGCAACCGCGGCACCTGCGCACAGCCCTGCCGCAAACGCATGGGGCTTGACTATATGCCGGGCAGGGACGAATACGACCTGAGCCTTGGCGACCTTTGTATGATAGAACATCTTGCGGAGCTGAAACAAGCCGGCGTAAGCTGCATTAAATTAGAGGGCCGCATGAAGCGGGCGGAATACGTTGCGGTGGTGACGCGGGCGTACCGGGACGCGCTGGACGGCGCGGATAAAGCCGAGATATCCCGGCATAAGAAGCGCATGCTGGATATGTTTGATCGTGGCGGCGGCTGCACAGGCTACTTTTACGGAGACAACGCCCATACCGGGTGCATAGCCGTAAGCGATAGATCAAAGGAACTTATCGAAGAAGCGGCTAACAGCTACGCTAAGGATACACGCAAGCAGCCTGTAGATATGGAACTGTACATGCGCGTAGGTGAGGCTGCAAGGCTTGCCATGCGCTTAGGCGGCGATAATGTGGAGGCCGTGGGCGACGTTGTACAGCCCGCCCAAAAACCTCAAACCGCCGAAAGGTATATGGAACAGGCCCGAAAGCTGGGGGATACGCCATTTATATGCGCAGGCATAAGGGCGAATATCGACGAAAAGGCATTTCTTCCTATGAGCGCGGTGAACGCCCTGCGCAGAGACGCTTCCGCTAAGCTTTTGGAGTCTCTGCATTGGAGAAGAAGCTGCGACAGCGGCGATGTTCCAAAGCTTAAAAACCAGCCTGCGGAGCACACCCAGATAACCGTCATAGCGAGTACGCTGGATCAGGCGAAGGCGGCATTCGGTGCGGGAGCCGACGAGGTGGCTCTGGAGCCCTGGGAATTTCACATTGCAGCCTTTGAAGCAGCTGCGGCGTTTAAAGGAAGCAAGAAGCTTTTGATATCACTTCCCGTGGCAATAATAAGCCATAAGGAAGCGGAAAAGATTATGAAGATAATCGGAAGCGGCCTTATAGACGGCGGCATAGCGGCCAATGTTGGCCAGCTCGAGCTTATAAGAAGCCTGCCGCTCAGGATAGCGGGGACACAGATGAACGCCATGAACGGCTATACCGTACAGGCATATAAGGATATGGGCTTTGACAGAGTGACGCTTTCGCTGGAACTTACCAAACCACAGATGCGGGATATTTCAGGGGCCGGCACTGCTGTAAGCGTATACGGCAGGGCGCAGCTGATGCAGCTTCGCCATTGTCCGGTGAAAGAGTACAGGGGCTGCCGCAGCTGCGATGGCTTCCCCGGGGAAATGACCGACGAGGGCGGCAGAAGATTCCCTCTTTGCAATATCCGGCAGGAGGACGGCTGCCTGGTGCGGCTGCTCAACTGCCTGCCCACCGATATAACGGACCTATACGGCGAGCTGCCAGAGCCTGAGGCCGTACAGCTTGCATTTTACGATGAAGCTCCTGAAAAGGTACGGGAGCGCATAACAGCTGCTATGGCGGCAAGAGACGGCAGAAAGGTATCCCCGGCGAAAAACGCCACCCGCGGCCATTGGAACAGGGCAGTAGATTAAATTCGGAGATGAATATGCAGGAAAAGGTTTTAAAAACACTTGAATACGACAAAATAGCCGAAATGCTGAAGGCTAAAACAGTGACCTGCGCAGGCGCCGAGCTTGCAGAGGGCATGGAGCCTTACGATACATTTGACAAGGTAAAATCCGCGCTGGCATTTACGGCCGAGGCGGAAACGGTAATTATACGCACCGGCCGTTCGCCCGTAGACAGCTTCCCGGATATGAGGGAATGCCTGAAGCGCATACACGCGGCGCTGTTTGTATCTCCTGCCGAGCTTATGGGCATATCCCGCTGCCTGCGCGTTTCACGTCTTGCAAGGGAGGCCATCGAGAGGGAAGAAAACGTTCCGCTCCTCAGCAATCTTGCCGGGTACATCTCTACCCACCGTTCCGTGGAGGAGGAGATAGATCGATGCATATTGGGAGAAGATGAGATATTCGACGGGGCGTCCCCGGAGCTTTCGAGAATACGCCGCTCCATGCGCCAGACAAACGATAAGGTGCGCGAGCGGCTGGGCAGCATGATACGCTCTGCCGCTTACTCGAAATACCTTCAGGAACCGCTGATAACCATACGCAACGGCAGGTTTGTTATCCCTGTAAAGCAGGAATACCGCCAGAATGTGCCGGGGCTGATACACGATCAATCCGGCAGTGGGGCGACGCTGTTTATTGAGCCTGCCGCGGTGGTGGAGCTTGGCAACCAATATAAAAAGCTTATAGCCGAGGAGCAGCAGGAGATAGAGCGTATACTTTCCGAGCTTACCGCCATGGTAGCGCCCTACGGCGGCGAGATAAACGAGAATATAAGCATACTGGGCGAAATGGACCTGGCGTTTGCCAAGGCAAAGCTGGCCCGGGACATGAACGCCACGGAGCCCAAGCTCAATAACACCGGCTACATACGCATAGTGCAGGGACGGCATCCCCTCATACCCAAGGAAACGGTGCGGCCAATAGACATATGGCTGGGCCGCGATTTCAGGACGCTAATAATCACAGGCCCAAACACGGGCGGCAAGACGGTAACGCTAAAGACCGTGGGGCTGTTTGTGCTGATGACCCAAAGCGGCATGTTCATACCTGCAGACATTGGCAGCGAGATATCCGTATTCGACAGCGTATATGCAGACATAGGCGACGAGCAGTCGATAGAGCAGTCCCTTTCCACCTTCTCCTCCCACATGACGAACATAGTAGGCATACTGAAGGGCGCTGACGACAGGTCGCTGGTGCTGCTGGATGAGCTTGGGGCGGGCACTGACCCTGTGGAGGGTGCGGCCCTTGCAATGAGCATACTGGAGGAGCTTCATTCCCGCAATACCGTCACCGTGGCCACTACCCATTACAGCGAAGTCAAGGCATTCGCGCTTACCCATGACGGAATAGAGAACGCCTCTATGGAGTTTGACGTTGACAGGCTCTGCCCCACATACAGGCTATTTATAGGCATACCGGGCAAGTCCAACGCCTTTGAAATATCCAAGCGGCTTGGGCTGGACGAGGGCGTGATAGACAGGGCGAGGACGTACCTCAAGGGTGAGGACGTACACTTCGAGGATATAATCTCCAGCGCCCAGAGCCGCTATCAGCTGGCGGAGGAGGAGCGGGCAATGGCAAGCGCGGCTCGGCGCGACCTTGACAAGCTCCGTCAGGAGACTGAAGCCGAGCGCAGAAAGCTGGAGGCGGACAGGGCAAAATACCAAGCGAAGGCAAAGGATGAGGCGCGGCGCATAGTGGAGGATACGCGCCGTGAGATGGATAAGCTGATAGCCGATATCCGCAGCATAAAGGGCGTGGACAGGAGCGCGGCGGACAGGGTGATACAGCAGTCCCGTGACGCCCTTCGCAAGCGCCGTGACGACCTTGCGGAAAAACTGGTGCTTAACAAAGAGGACGGCACCAAGCCGCCTAAGACCGTCAATCCCGGGGATACGGTCAGAATAGTGTCTCTCGATAAGAAGGCGACGGTGCTTTCCAGGCCGGATTCCAAGGGCGAGGTTCAGGTACAGGCGGGCGTAATGAAGCTCAACGCAAAGCTTGCGGATCTTCGCATGATGCAGGACGACACACCGCAAAAGGGCGTGGGCAAAATACGTCTCGAGAAGGATCGCCAGGTAGGAATGGAGCTGGACATCAGAGGGATGCTGGTGGACGACGCGATACTGGTAGTGGACAGGTACATAGACAACGCGGTGCTTTCCGGCCTTACGGAAATAAATATAATACACGGCAAGGGCACGGGCGCATTGCGTGCCGGAATACAGGATTACCTCCGCACAAACAAGCGGGTGAAATCCTTCCGCCTTGGCAACTACGGCGAGGGCGACGCGGGCGTAACAGTGGTCACGCTAAAGGAGACAAAACAGTGACAAGCGCCGCAAAACGGCTGATTTGGACTGTTTTTGCGGATTTATTCATACCAGGTTCATATTTGGGTGGTATCATTTATGACAGCAGTTTCAGAATGCCTGAGAGGCACACCCTGCCGCTATGACGGCATGGCAAAACCGAACAAAGGGGCGCGGGAGCTTGTAAAAGCGGGCGCCGTATGCATATGCCCGGAGGTACTGGGCGGGCTGGACACGCCACGCTCACCTGCAGAGATACAGGGCGGCGACGGGTTTGATGTGCTATGCGGCAAAGCGAAGGTCGTGAATAAGGCCGGCGAAGATGTTACGGCGCAGTACGTGAAGGGTGCTGAAATAGTCCTTGAGCTATGCAAAAAGTACGGCGTTACAGAGGCTGTGCTGAAGGAGAAAAGCCCCTCCTGCGGATCGAGCCTCATCTACGACGGCAGCTTTACTGGTACACTGAGGCCGGGCGTGGGCGTTACAGCGGCGCTGCTCCTGCGAAACGGTATAACCGTAAGGAACGAGCAAAGCTGTGCTGAAATGGGAAGCAAATCAAAATAAACGAAAGGCGAATATTACGGCAATGGATAAAAAATCAATACTGGTAATAGATGACGACCGCAATATACTGGCGATAATAGAGATGTACCTTAAAAAAGAAGGGTGTACAGTAACCACCTGCGAGCGGGGCGACACGGCCCTTGAGGCCTTCCACAAGGCAAAGCCCGACCTGGTAGTGCTGGACGTGATGCTGCCCGGTATGGACGGCTGGGGAGTGCTCGGCAAGATTCGGGAAGAGAGCGACGTGCCGGTTATAATGCTTACTGCAAAGAGCGACACTATGGACCGAATACAGGGGCTGGATCTTGGTGCCGACGACTATATGGTAAAGCCCTTCGAGGCAAAGGAGCTTATTGCCCGCATTAAGGCGGTAATGCGCAGAAGCGGCGGACAGAGCGAGGAAAAGAAAGTATCCTTCGATAATCTGGTAATATCCTTGGATAATTACTCAGTGCTGCTGGACGGCAAGCCTGTGGAAATGCCGCCCAAGGAGATAGAATTGCTGTACTTTCTCGCTTCCCGTCCGGGAAAGGTATTTACCAGGGAGCAGCTGCTGGAGCAGGTGTGGGGCTTTGACTTTTTCGGAGATTCCCGAACAGTGGACGTTCACGTGAAGCGCATTCGGGAAAAGCTGGGCGAGCGGGACGAGTGGCAGCTCAAGACCGTATGGGGAGTGGGCTATAAGTTTGATGTCGCTAAGTAGACAAGATTTTTAACGGGAACATTGGCTATATGTTCAAAACGCTGTTTTCAAGAATGCTGGCTACATACCTTTCGGTGACGCTGGGGCTGTTGATTCTCCTCGGCTTTACCGTAGGCACCGTGTTTCAGAACCAGTACAAAACCGAAAAACGCGACGAACTCAAGCGCGAAGCCAAGGAGATAAGCGCAGCTGTGACGGAACGCTACATAGACAGCGCCAAGCGTGCCGTGGCTGAAAAGGAACTCCTGACAATCGCAAGAAAGTATGATGCCATGGTCATACTTCAGTTTGCGGACGAGAGCCTTGGACGATGCGTGTTCATCGACGAGGAATCTACTGCAAAATGGGCGGGCTGCGACGATATGGATATATCGGACATTACCGGCGGCATACTTTACGGCGGCAAAAAGACCGAGATAAGAAAAATGCTGGGAGATAGGGGAGACATGCCAACCATGTCGCTTACGGGGCCTATAACGAATGAAAACGGCAAGGTGATAGCGGCTTTGGTGCTGCATACGGATACCAGCCGTATACAGGAGTCCATACGTCAGGTTACTATGGACGTAATATTGTATTCCTGCATAGGAGTGGTGCTGGCGATGCTTGCGGTATCGTATATCACGGGCAAAATGACAAAGCCTATCATCGAGATGAACAATATCGTGATGCGCTACTCCAAGGGAGAGTTCGACCTCCGCGTAAAAAGCGAGGGTACGGACGAGGTAGCCCAGCTCGGGAAAAGCTTCAATATAATGGCATCGGAGCTTAACACGCTGGAGGAGGCCAGAAGAAGCTTTGTGGCCAACGTTTCACACGAGCTGAGGTCGCCGCTCACCTCGATGAGGGGCTTCCTCGAGGCTATGCAGGACGGCACTATAGCGCAGGAGGATTACGCCAAGTATCTGGATATAGTGATAAACGAGAACCGGCGCATGACGTCAATGGTGAACGACCTGCTTGATCTGGCCAGAATAGAGTCTGGCCAGGTAGTGATAAAGAAAGAAGTATTTGACATAAACGAGCTGATAGTGAGGACCATGCTCACATTCGAGGCGAGGGTGGACGCCAAAAAGCTCAATGTGGAGTTGGATATGAAGCCGGAGAAGATAGCCGTCGAGGCGGACCCCGGCCAGATAGCCCAGGTGGTGCGGAATCTCATAGATAACGCCATAAAGTTTACGCCGGAGGGCGGCAGCCTGTGGCTTATCACCAAAGTAAAGAAAAAGGTCGTTACGGTAACGGTCAAGGATTCCGGCAAGGGCATAGATGCCGACAGCATACCGCATCTGTTCGAGAGGTTCTACAAGGCGGAAAAGGCCCACACGCCCGGAGAAAGCGCCGGCACCGGACTCGGCCTTGCCATAGTAAAGCGAATAATAGATCAGCACGATCAGGATATAACCGTGGAGTCGGAGCCGGGAAAGGGGACGAGCTTTACCTTTACCCTCAACGCCGCGGAGCGAAGCGTCAAAGGCACGGCACAGAAAAAAGCTTAAACAGTTGGAGGCAGCATATGGAAGAATACAGTGAAATGAACGGACAGAACGATGAGCAGAACACCGGCGGCGAGTTCGGCGGCAGTTATTATCAGCACAATGCCATGCCAAGGGAAAAGAAGAGCGGGCAAAACAGCTGCGCGGGTTACATACTCGTAGGTATACTCTGCCTGCTGGTTGGCATAGCTGTGGGCAGCTGCACAACGACGCTGGCCATATCCGGCATAAAGGAGGCGGCGGAGAGCGTACTTCCCGGCGAGGATAAGGGCAGCGGGGACAACGATGACAGCGGCTTCAGCTTTGAGTGGCATTTTGGAGAGAAAAAGCCGGAAAACAATAGGCCCGCCAAGGATGAAGAATATGAGGAGCCTGAAAAGAAACAGTATACCGGACGCGAAATGCCGGTGCTGGACGGGCAGGTTCCCATCATTTCAGATACAGTAAATCCCGCTCCGGACATAGTGGAGCAGACCTTTGAGGGTGTGGTAGGGGTCAATTCATACGAAAAGGTAAAGGACAAGGACGAGCTTGAGGGATACGGCAGCGGCTTCGTGCTTTCCAGCGAAGGCTACATCGTGACAAATGCCCACGTTATAAAGGGTGCGAGCAAGGTAACCGTCACTTTACCGGACAACGACAAGCAGGAGATAGACGCCGAGGTGGTAGGCTACGATTCCACCATGGATATCGCTGTGCTCTATATCAGGAAGGACGGCCTGAAGCCACTGGCACTTGGCAGTGCCGAAAATGTACGGGTGGGCGATTTCACTATCGCCATAGGAAATCCCTCCGGCAGTGAGCTGGCGGGCACGGCCACATTCGGCATAATCAGCGCAACATCGAGGAACGTAAACATTGACGGCCACGAGAACGAATATCTGCAGACCGATGCAGCCATCAACCCCGGCAACAGCGGCGGCCCTCTGCTCAATATGAAGGGCGAGGTAATAGGTATAACTACTGCGAAGAACATATTTGCCGGCTATGATGAGTACGGCAACACCATAAGCGCCGAGGGCCTCGGCTTTGCCATACCTATCGATAAGGCTGTGGAGGTTGTGGAGGAGCTGATAACCCAAGGCCACGTTGCTCGTCCCGGTATGGGCATAAATGTGATCGAGATAACCGAGGAAAATGCTGAAGAGTATGATCTGCATCCCGGTATACTGATTTACAGCGTAACTAAGAATGGCCCTGCGCACAAGGCTGGCCTCAGGGTAGACGACATAGTGACAGCCTACGACGGCATAAACGTTACTACCCAGGGCGACTTAGTGGATTACATTAAGGATAAGCGGGTAGGGGATACGGTAAGCTTAGAGATCATTAGGGGCGACGAGGAAATTACCATAGACGTCACCCTGGGAGATATTAACGAGATGGGCGACGAGCTGGTCGGCAACAGGACTTCAAGCCTGTTTGACTAAATAAGCGTCAAATATGCTAATAAATCCGATAAAAACAGTTTACAAAAGGCGGATTTATCTGGTAAACTATTTGTTGGTGCTTTATGCGCGCTTTGGCGCAAAAATGCGCACGAATAAGTTATTCAATTATTTATATTACACCTTAGGGGGATTGAAATGAAGAACTATACCGCAGCAAACATCCGCAACATAGGAGTATTCGGCCACGGCGGCGAGGGCAAGACCACTCTTACCGAGGCCATGCTCTTCAATGCCGGGCTCCTCGAGCGTCTCGGCAAGGTTGAGAACGGAACCACCACTACCGACTACGATCCCGAGGAAGTAAAGCGCACTATCTCCATCAACTGTGCTCTTGCTCCTTACGAGTGGAAGGACGTAAAGGTAAATATTATAGACGCTCCCGGTTTCTTCGATTTTTACGGTGAAGTTACTGCGGCAATGGCAATGGCTGACTCCGCTCTGATCGTCGTCGGCGCCGTATCCGGCCCCGTTGTAGGCACCGAGAAGGCCATGGATATGTGCAAGAAGTCCGGCAAGGCCCGCATGATCGTAGTAAATCAGATGGACCGCGAAAACGCCAACTTCGATAAGGTCATGAATGAGCTGAACGAAAAGTTCGGTCCCAGCGTAGTTCCGATTCAGCTGCCCATAATGGAAGGCGGCAAGCTGGTCGGCTATGTGGACACCGTTCATATGATTGCCAAAAAGTACGATGGCAAGGGCGAGAAGGATTGTGATATCCCCGCCAATCTGGCCGCACGGGCGCAGGAAGTCTACGAGGCCCTTACCGAGGCAGCCGCCGAGACGGATGAAGCCCTTATGGAGAAGTTCTTTGAGGAAGGGGAGCTCTCCCGCGAGGAGATAATCTCCGGCCTGAACAACGGTATTCTGGGCGGCGACATTACCCCTGTTTGCTGCTGCGCCGCACAGCCCAATATTGGCGTATGCACCCTGATGGACAATCTTGTCAAGTACATGCCTCCCGCCTCCATGGCTAAGGCTCCCAAAGCCGTCAATCCCAAGACCGGAGATGCAGTCGAAGTGAAGCAGGACGGCAAGTTTGCGGCTCAGGTCATCAAGACCGTTATTGACCAGTTCGGCAAGTATTCCATACTTAAAGTATACAGCGGCGTTCTCAGTGCAGATGTTGCTCCGTACAATACCCGTGAAGAGAAGTCCGAGAAGCCCTCTGCCCCTGGCATTATGCGCGGCAAGAAGGTCACTCCCGTCGATAAGCTCATCGCTGGCGATATAGGCGTACTGTCCAAGCTTCAGTATACCGCTACCGGCGACACCCTGTGCGACGCTTCCGCACCTGTGCAGTTTGAAGCCATCAAATTCCCTGAGCCCTGCATCAAGCTGGCCGTTTCCGCCAAGAAACAGGGCGAAGAAGATAAGGTCTTTGCCGGCCTTAACAAGCTGCTCGAAGAAGATCCAACCATGGCCCTCGAGAAGAATGCCGAGACCGGCGACATGCTGCTCTGCGGTTTGGGCGAGGTGCATATTGATGTTCTCTGCGCAAAGCTGAAGAATAAGACCGGCGTAGAGGCTCAGATATCCGATCCCCGCATTCCTTACCGTGAGACTATCCGCGGAACCGCAGAGGCCGAAGGTAAGCATAAGAAGCAGACCGGCGGCAGCGGCCAGTTCGGCGTGGTCAACATGCGCTTTGAGCCCCTCACCAACGGCGAGGATTTCGAGTTTGTCAACGCCATCGTCGGCGGCGTAGTTCCTAAGGAATATATCCCAGCGGTCGAAAAGGGCACCCGCGAGGCCATGAAGCACGGCGTGCTTGCCGGTTATCCCATGATCGGAGTAAAGGCCACTCTGTTCTTCGGCAAGTATCACCCCGTGGATTCTAAGGAAGTTGCATTCAAGAGCGCCGCACGTCTTGCTTACAAGGAAGCCTGCGCCAAAGCACAGCCTGCCCTGATAGAGCCCATCTATCAGTACAACATCACCGTTCCCAACGAGTATACCGGCGCCATCATGGGTGATCTGTCCAGCCGTCGCGGCCGTGTGCTCGGCATGAACCCCTGTGAGGAAGGTACCGAAGTAGTAGCAGAAGCTCCTCTCTCTGAGATGTTCAAGTATGCTACCGACCTGCGCTCCATGACTCAGGCCCGCGGCTCCTTTACCAGCCAGTTCGTACGCTACGAGGACGTCCCCGCTTTCGAGGCAAAGAAGATCATCGAGAACGCCCAGAAGGAAGAGGACGAGGAAGAATAATCTTCTTCGAACGCATCGGAGCAAACAACAAAGCCTGGAAATATGAAATGTCCCCCGTTTGTTAGAAAGTATTATATACTTTCCAACAAACGGGGCTTCTATATACTCAAAGGATACCTCAAAGGCTTCGTTGCATAACGCTCTGCGACCGTTTTGTATAGAAAAGAATTATAGCAGGAAGTGTTGCATAATGCTTACTTATGAAATAAATAATGCAGCTCTTTCATCTAATGCTTTTATATTGCCAAAATAAACGCTTTTTGGTACAATAATTGCAACTGAAAGCCGATGGCTTTTTCACAAATACAAGGAAAGATGCAAATAATGAGAATACTTATTGCAAATGATGACGGTATATACGCCGCGGGCATCAAGGCCATTGCAGCGGAGTTTTCAAAGAAGCATCAGGTGATGGTCGTCGCTCCGGATCATGAGCGCAGCGGCGCCAGCCATTCTATAAATCTTACGTCGCCACTCAGGATACATAAGACAGAACTTTACGGCTTTGATAATATAGAGGCTTACAGGGTAAACGGCACACCGGTGGACTGCGTGATAGTAGGCTGCAACGCGCTGAACTTCAAGCCGGATGCAATTATAACCGGAGTGAACCACGGGTATAACCTGGGCATGGATATACATTATTCGGGCACGGTATCTGCGGCAAAGGAAGGGGCGTTAATGGGCATACCTTCAATGGCAGTATCGATGTGCAACCTTACGTCTAAAGATTTTTCGGTGCCGGCAAGGGTGGCGGCAGAGCTGTTTGACGGCTTTATCGCCAGCGGCAGCCTACTTTATAATGTAAATGTGCCCGACCTTGCCTACGGCGAGCTGAAAGGCATAAAGTTTACCGGTCTTTCAAAAAGGACATACTATTCACCATTTGAAAAACGGGTTGATCCCCGTGGATGCGAATACTACTGGTGGCCTATGCGGACGGAGTATGACGGAGATATGAAGGCTGACAACGACGAGCGCTGGACGGCCGAAGGCTTTGTTTCCGTTACGCCAATACTTACAGATTTTACGGATTACGCCGCGCTGAAGCGGCTGAATATAAGAAACAGACTAAGAAGGGGTCGGTATCAACATGGAAAACGTGGATTTGCTCACACGGATAAACCAGCATTACAATTCTTTCAGCAAGGGGCAGAAGCTGCTTGCCAACTACATAATAGACAATTACGACAGGGCGGCGTTCATTACCGCATCGAAGATGGGCCGCACTGTAGGCGTAAGTGAATCTACGGTTGTCCGCTTTGCATATGCTTTGGGTTATGACGGATATCCTGCGCTCCAGCGCTCCCTTCAGGAAATGATACGCAACCGTCTTACTACGGTCCAGCGTATACAACTCACATCGGATCTTTCTCAGGACGAGGTCCTTTCCACTGTATTGAAATCAGATATAAGCAATATCAGATCCACTATAGAGTCGGTAAATACCGCTACCTTCAATACCGTCATAGACTACATGCTCAAGGCGCGCAAGATCTATGTTGTAGGTATAAAGAGTGCGGCGCCGTTAGCACAATTCCTGGGGTATTATCTCAACTTCATACTGGACGATGTATGCATCGTCAACAGTACCGTATATGAAACGATGCTGCGCATAAGCGACAAGGACATGTGCATAGGAATAAGCTTCCCCAGATACTCCTCTAAGGCGGTGGAAGCGCTGAGCTTCGCAAGGAGCAAGGGCGCATATGTGACGGCCATAACGGACAGCATGTTTTCCCCTATAGCCGAGCTTGCGGACAGCGTACTGGTAGCGCGCAGCGATATGGCTTCCTTTGCCGATTCTCTGGCTGCCCCCTTGAGCCTTATCAATGCCCTTATAGTGGGTGCGGGCCTTCGCAGGAAGGACGAGGTGTACGAGAGATTGGATCAGCTGGAAGGCATATGGAAGAGCCACAAGGTGTATATAGCGTCCAATACAGACGATAGGGATAACGAATGAGCAGGGTAGCTGTAATAGGCGGCGGCCCGGCAGGAATAATGGCAGCAGCAGCGGCAGCGGGCTGCGGCCATGATTCAGTGCTGCTTGAAAAAAACGAAAAGCTGGGCAAGAAGCTGTTCCTTACGGGCAAGGGACGCTGCAACATAACCAACAGCTGTGATACCGATGACTTTTTTGCCAATATACCGAGGAATCCCAAGTTCCTGTACAGTGCGCTGTACGGCTTTTCCAATACCGACATAGTGGAGCTCATAAACGCAAACGGCGTGCCCACGAAGGTGGAAAGGGGTAAGCGCGTCTTTCCCGCGTCGGATAAATCCAGCGACGTTATAAAGGCACTTACGCGGCATTTGAACAGCAGCGGAGCAAAGCTCCGGCTCAATACCGAGGTATCCGGCATACGAAAGGCCGGCAGCGGCTTTGAGCTTACGGTAAAAGGATGCCGGGAGGAATATGATGCGGTGATACTCTGTACCGGAGGCGCGAGCTACCCAACGACCGGCTCGACCGGCGCAGGCTATGCCTTTGCAAAAAAGCTTGGCCATACCGTGACGGATATACGTCCGTCTCTCATACCGCTGGCTACGGTAGAAGAGTGGCCGGGGAAATTGGCTGGGCTTTCGCTTAAAAATGTCACTCTGAGGGCGTACAACAAAAAGAACAGGCTGGTATATGAGGAACTGGGCGAGATGCTGTTCACCCACTTCGGCGTATCTGGTCCGCTGGTGCTCAGCGCCAGCAGCAGGATAGCCGACAGTCCGGAAGGTGTGCGGCTCACCATTGATATGAAACCCGGCCTTACCCCTGATGAGCTGGACAGGCGCATTTTGCGGGACTTTGAAAAGTACCAGCGTAAACAGCTTATAAACGGGTTGAACGACCTGCTTCCGTCACGGCTCATACCGGTAGTTATAAGCATATCCGGCGTGCCTGCGGAAATTAACATCAGCTCTGTAACAAAGACCATGAGGGAGTCGCTGGTGAAAACCATCAAGTGCATACCGCTTACAGTGGATCACGCCCTGCCTGTTGAAGAGGCGATAATAACCAGAGGGGGCGTGAGCGTAAAGGAGATAGATCCCTCTACCATGGAATCCAAGCTGGTTCCGGGATTGTTCTTTGCGGGCGAAATAATCGACGTAGATGGATACACCGGAGGCTTCAACCTGCAAATAGCTTACTCCACGGGTGTGCTTGCAGGCAGATCCGTAAGATAACGCGAGGTGAATGTATAATGATAAATATAGCCATAGACGGCCCTGCGGGTGCGGGCAAGAGCACGGTTGCCAGGGCGGTAGCCAAAAAGCTCGGCATACTCTACCTCGACACGGGCGCGATGTACCGGGCAATGGCGTTAAAAGCCATGCGAGAGGGTATAGACCCAAACGATAAGGAGCAGGTGCTGCCCCTTCTTGAATGTACCGAGATATATGCGAAAAATATCGGCGGAACTCAGCATACCTATCTGGACGGCGAGGACATTTCCGGCCTTATAAGGACACCGGAAATATCCCGGGGCGCTTCCGACATAAGCGCCATACCGGACGTGCGCATCAAGCTGGCGCAGATACAGCGCAATATCGCCCATACCTCAGATGTAGTCATGGACGGGCGGGAGATAGGCTCTTATGTGATCCCCGAATGCGAGAACAAGTTCTATGTCACCGCCTCCGTAGACGAGCGCGCCCGCCGCAGGCTGCTGGAGCTAAAAGAAAAGGGCGGGGACAACGGCATGACCGTGGAGGACATGGCGAAGGATATAGCGGAGCGCGACTACAATGACAGCCACAGGGCCTTTGCGCCATTGCTCAGGCTGCCAGAGGCGATACTTATAGACACCACCGACCTTACGATAGACGAAGCGGTGAACGCCGTGCTTAAAAACCTTAAAAACATTGGGGCGGAGGCGCATAAGTAATGCTTTATATACTTTTCAGATATCTGCTTTGGCCGCTTTTCATGATAATAATGCGGCCTCAGGTATATAACCTAAAGGGACTCCGGGTAAAGGGAGGAGCAATATACGCATGCAATCACTTATCCATGTTGGATCCAGTGATGATAGCATTCCTTTCTCCGCGGATAGTCCACTTCATGGCTAAGAAGGAGCTTTTCAACGGCTTGGGTAAGGTGTTCTTCAAAGGGCTCATGGTGTTTCCGGTGAATCGGCATACAGCTGATATAGACTCTCTCAAGCGGGCTATGGAGGTGCTGAAAGATGGCAAGGTCTTCGGAATATTCCCAGAAGGCAAGCGATCAGTTACGGGCGAACTGGACGAACTGGAAAAGGGTACCGCATTCCTGGCGCTTAAATCAGGCGCGCCTGTAATACCAATGTATATCGATCCCAAGTGCTATGACTCCATGCGGTTCCGAATGATCGTAGGGGAGCCTGTGAGCAGGGAGGGCCTTGAGAACCTCAGCCGCAATGAGATGTCGGACGAGTTCACGAACCGACTTACTGCTGCCTTTGAGGGGCTTAAAGCGCGGCTGGAGGATATGCAGTGAAAGTCATCGCGGCAAAGAACATAGGCTTCTGCTTCGGCGTGGAACGGGCCATAGAGATAGCCCGTAAAGAGGTGGAGGACGGCGGTACCGTATACACCTACGGCGAGCTCATACATAACCTTACTGTCATAGATGAGCTTCGCGCAGAGGGGATAATACCCGCCGAGACGCTCGAGGAGATACCTGCCGGAAGCAATGTCATAATACGCTCCCATGGCGTAGCGCCACAGGAGATAAAAAAGTGCCGCGAACTGGGGCTTTATGCTGTTGACGCCACATGCCCCTTCGTAAAGCGCATACACAACATAGTTAGAAAACACTCTGATGAAGGATATTCCGTTGTAATATTCGGCGAGAGCAGGCACCCGGAGGTGAAAGGCATACAGGGCTGGGCAAAAGGCGCAGCCGTCGTGTCCGATCCTGAGCAGGCGAGGAAACTGCTGCATATGCAGAAGTGCTGCCTCGTGTCCCAGACTACCGCCTGCGAAGAATGCTTCCGCCAGGTGGAGGAAGCAATAAGGGAAAGATGCGATGAGCTGGCATCGTTCGATACTATTTGCGAGACCACACGTTTAAGACAAAACGAGGCGGCGGAGCTGAGCAGGAAATGCACCCACATGTTCGTGATTGGCGGACATCACAGTTCAAATACACAAAAACTGTGTGCGATATGTAAAAAGTATTGCAAAACCGTTGAATCTCTGGCAAAAGTAGGCGAAATAACCCTTGAAAATATTGATATCAATGATATAATAGGGGTTGTTGGAGGCGCATCGACGCCGAAATGGATTATATTGGAGGTTATTGAAAGAATGAGCGAACTGGAAAATCGCAGTACTGAGATTAAAAAGCAGCCAGATCCAGAGACTCTCCCCCCAACGCTGTAAACATTTGTC
>OGRI01001957.1_pt1 | contig 15929 bp, 12 predicted proteins | sample 1553391 | NCBI WGS metagenome assembly OGRI01 (sample SAMEA2580052, study PRJEB22360) | human gut metagenome | reverse complement strand
CAAGTAAAAAAATGAGCATAAGGTTACAGTTACGAAATAACATAGTCAGGAGGACATTCTCAGATTTTCCACCAGCTCCTTCCACAACATCTAACTCTACAACATTTGTGTCTGGATATTCTTCAAGATATTTTTCAAAATGATGGTATGTCCTGTTTTCACGGTAGCCGGTGTTTTCAGGAGCTTTTCTGGTCTTGTGACGCTTTTTATAGCGTACTTTGCGGGGGAGGTCCAAATTGATAGCAGTAAAATATCCATGATCAATGTAGTTATACAGTGTACGGATGGAACAATCGATAAGATGTTGATTGGAAGCGTAAATATGAGATAATGGCTGCCCTTTAAGGAGAAAAGGCGAAACAGGAATGAAAGAACCGGCATTCTGAGCGTTTCTTCTGCAGGTCATCCTGATAATGAGGAACATGTATGAGATGCCGCCGTATCTCCTTTGAGATGGTAGAGGAATCTTTGTTTAACCTCTGAGCGATCTGTGTAAAGTTTTCGCCAATCTGTATTCCATGTTCGATAGCAGCACGGTCAGCGAGAGTAAGGTGTTTGTGGTTTCCAATATTATTAGTAGCCATAGATAAATCCTCCTTTGTAATAAAAATGGATCATTTCCGGCGATCGGAGGATATGGGCCAGTGTACCCTGGTATTTGTTATAGGATACCTTATTGCAGGACTAAGTTCCACCCCTAATTTCAATATAAGAACGTAAAGGACTAATTGTGGAAATTACTATTTCATTTAAGGGAAAATGTGAAGAAATTGTGATTTTAGCACTCACCTATTGACTTTGCTAACATCAAGTGTTATATTACATATAGAACAAAGGAAGAGATAAAAAAAGAGCTTCCGGATGTTCAGAATAACCAAACAATCACCACTGCGGAATAACCCAAAGTGGTAACGATATACCGACAACAGTTGGATCTCTTGATCCACCGGAACGGCGTTTCAATTTGAAAGGAGAAATGACTTATGATGTTCCCGAGTGTATTTGGAGAAAACTTATTTGATGACTGGATGGATGATTTTGGATTCAGAGACAACTTCTTTAGTGGTAAGAATCCTCTTTATGGCAAACATGCCAAAAATATCATGAAAACCGATGTACGTGAAACAGATAAAGGATATGAACTGGATGTAGATCTTCCTGGATTTAAGAAAGATGAAGTACAGGTACAGCTGAAAGACGGATATCTTACTATTTCCGCTGCCAAAGGCCTTGACAAAGACGAACAGGATAAGAGGGGCAACTACATCCGCCGTGAACGTTACAGTGGATCCTGCAGCAGAAGCTTTTATGTAGGCGAGGACGTACAGCAGGAGGATATTAAGGCTGAGTTTAAACATGGCATTCTGAAACTGTTTGTTCCGAAGAAAGAAGCGAAAGCAGCAGTGGAAGAGAAGAAACACATTGCCATCGAAGGATAACTTTTCCCCTTTCAGAAGCACATTCTGAGAGAATAGCATAATTAAGAAGTAAGATGCCGCAGAATCACGGAAAATGGTGGTTCTGCGGCATCTTTTTTTACATTTGTTCGCTATTTTTCTGTCTTGACAATGCCTGTTGATTTAGCTATAATGGTGAAACTGTGAATATCCTAGTGAATTTGTACCCTTTTGGGTAATGAAATGTCTGCTTCTGCAGGCATTAACAATTATAAAAGTGGACTGTTTGGCGAATGAATGTTATCTGTGGTTGGTATATTTCTGCAGCTTTTTGTTCAGGACTTTTATAGTAATGGAATTTTCCGGGAGAAACAGCATATAAGAAATGTATGATACGGGGCGACAAGCCGCCGGAATGAAAGGGAGTAAGGCTATAATGGAAGAAAAGAAGAACTTACTAACCTATGCAGGACTTAAAAAACTGGAAGAAGAGCTGCATGATTTAAAGGTAGTAAAAAGAAAAGAAGTAGCAGGTAAGATCAAAGAGGCAAGAGAGCAGGGAGACCTGTCCGAGAATGCAGAGTACGATGCAGCTAAAGATGAGCAGAGAGATATCGAAGCGCGTATTGAAGAAATTGAGAAAATCCTGAAGAACGCTGAGGTTGTAGTTGAGGACGAAGTCGATCTTGACAAGATCAGCGTAGGATGTAAAGTAAGAGTACATGACTTCGAGTTTGACGAAGATATAGAACTGAAGCTGGTTGGCTCCACAGAGGCAAACAGCCTGGAAGGCAAGATTTCTAATGAATCTCCTGTAGGAAAGGCTCTTATGGGCGCACACACAGGTGATATTGTAGAAGTAGAGCTGCCATCCGGTATCATGAAGTACAAAGTGCTGGAAATCCAGCGTAATATTTAAGGAGGCACAAAAGTGGCAGAACAGAAGAATCAGGATCTGAATCAGCTTCTGAAAATCCGCCGTGATAAACTGGCAGAGCTTCAGGCGAATGGCAAGGATCCATTTCAGATAACAAAATTTAATCAGAACCATCATTCACTGGAAGTAAAGAACCTTTATGAGGCACACGAAGCAGAGCTGCTGAAGGATCGCACAGAGCCGGATGTAACAGGTCTTGATGAAGAGCAGGCGAAGGAAGTTCAGAAGAACGACTACGAAGAGAGAAGAAGTATTATGGATGCCAGCCCGATCCATGTGGCAATCGCTGGTCGTATGATGTTCAAGAGAGTCATGGGAAAGGCTTCTTTCTGCAATATCCAGGATTTACAGGGAAACATTCAGGTATATGTTGCAAGAGACGCTATCGGAGCAGATTCTTATGCAGACTTTAAGAAATCTGATATCGGCGATATCTTCGGCCTGGAAGGTTTTGCATTCAGAACCAGAACTGGTGAGATTTCTATTCATGCAGAGAAAATGACTCTTTTATCAAAGAGCCTGCAGATCCTTCCGGAGAAATTCCACGGACTGACAGATACAGATATGCGTTATCGTCAGAGATATGTAGACCTGATCATGAACCAGGAGAGCAAGAACGTATTTATCAAGCGCTCTCAGGTTATTAAAGAGATCCGAAACTTCCTTGCTGGCCGTGACTTCATGGAAGTAGAGACTCCAATGCTGGTTTCCAATGCTGGTGGTGCAGCTGCCAGACCATTTGAGACACATTACAATGCACTGAACGAAGATGTTAAGCTTCGTATTTCACTGGAACTTTATCTGAAACGACTAATCGTTGGTGGACTTGAAAGAGTCTACGAGATTGGCCGTGTATTCCGTAATGAGGGTGTTGATACCCGTCACAATCCAGAATTTACACTGATGGAGCTTTACCAGGCATATACAGATTATGAAGGAATGATGGAACTTACGGAATCCATGTTCCGCTATCTGGCAGAGAAGGTCTGCGGTTCCACCAAGATTTCTTACAATGGTATCGAGATTGATCTTGGAAAGCCATTTGAGCGTCTGACCATGAATGATGCGATCAAGAAATATGCAGGAATTGACTTTGACCAGGTTGCAGATGATGAAGCTGCCAAGAAGCTTGCCGCTGAGCATCATATCGAGTATGAGGAGCGTCACAAGAAAGGCGATATTATCAATCTCTTCTTCGAAGAATATTGTGAGAAAGAGCTGATTCAGCCTACATTTATTATGGATCACCCAATTGAGATTTCTCCGTTGACCAAGAAGAAACCTTCTGATCCAAACAAGGTAGAGCGTTTTGAGCTTTTCATTAATACATGGGAAATGTGTAACGCATATTCCGAGCTGAATGATCCGATTGATCAGCGCGAGCGTTTCAAGGCGCAGGATGCACTTGCAGATGCTGGTGATGAAGAAGCAAACCATACAGATGAAGATTTCCTGAATGCGCTGGAAATCGGTATGCCGCCGACAGGTGGTATCGGATACGGAATCGACCGTCTGGTTATGCTGCTTACAGACAGCCAGGCAATCCGTGACGTACTGCTGTTCCCGACAATGAAGTCCCAGGGCGCTGCTAAGAACGAAGCAAACAACGTTGCGCAGGCTAAAACGGTTTCAGAAAAGCCAGTTGAGAAGATTGATTTTTCAAAGGTAGAAATCGAACCATTGTTCAAAGATGAGGTAGATTTTGAGACTTTCAGCAAGTCCGATTTCCGTGCAGTAAAGGTAAAAGAGTGTGTCGCAGTGCCGAAGTCAAAGAAACTTTTACAGTTTACTCTGGATGATGGAACAGGCGTAGAACGTACCATTTTAAGCGGTATTCACGCATTCTACGAACCAGAAGAACTGGTAGGTAAGACACTTATAGCTATCACAAATCTGCCACCTAGAGCAATGATGGGAATTGAATCTTGTGGAATGTTACTTAGTGCAATCCATGAAGAAGAGGGCGAAGAAAAACTTCATCTTCTGATGGTAGATGACCATATTCCGGCTGGTGCAAAATTATATTAATATCAGGACACTTCGCTTTTAGTGAAATACTAAAGGCGGAGTGTTATTTATGTTATAGGAAATTACTCTGTAATGTTCCTATAACATAAATAACACTCCGGGCAGGATCGCACTGCGATGGAGAGTAATGATACTGCTGCAGGTATGCCATATATGGCATATATAAGGCACAAAAAGGAATATGTCAATATCCCCCCGCAGGGCTTACTGATGTCAGAATTGTCTGATATCATAAAAGCCAGTTACCAATAAAGAAAAAGCGAGGGAACATGAAATGAAAAAGGGTTTATTGACAATGGCCGGAGTGCTTCTGACTGTATCACTGGTCAGTGCCGGAACAACAGTGCCTGTACTGGCAGAGGAAGAAACAACACTGGTATATGGAAGCGGAGATTATACCAGGATCAATCCTGCTATGGATGAACATGGAGAGATCAATATTCTGATCTTCAACGGTTTAACTGCACATGACGGAGATAATCAGGTAGTTCCGGGACTGGCAGAGAGCTGGGATTTTGATGATGAAACCAATACTTATACATTCCATATGGCAGAAGATGCCAAGTGGCAGGACGGCGAACCTGTGACAGCAGAGGATGTTAAATTTACTATTGAAGCGATCATGGATCCGGAAAATGGTTCTGAGAATGCACCCAACTACGAGGATGTAGAGGAGATCAACGTTATTGATGATCATACGGTTGCGTTCAAGCTTGAGGACAAAAACGTTGCATTCCTTGACTATATGACAATGGCAGTTCTTCCTAAGCATCTGCTTGAGGGAGAAGATATGCAGACCTCTGATTTCTTCCGTAATCCGGTAGGAACAGGTCCATACAAGATCGAATCCTGGGATGAGGGACAGGCGATCACACTGGTTAAGAACGAAGACTATTTTAAGGGTGAGCCTTCCATCGATAAAATTGTATTCAAGATCGTACCGGATGACAATGCGAAAGCACTTCAGTTAAAATCCGGAGAACTTGATCTGGCATTATTAACACCAAAGGATGCAGCTGCTTTTGCAGATGATGAGGCATATACATGCTACGATATGAAGACTTCTGACTATCGTGGAATCATGTTTAACTTTGGAAATGAATACTGGCAGAAAAACCGTGATCTGATCCCGGCAGTATGCTATGGGCTTGACCGTCAGGCGATCATCGACGCAGTTATCCTTGGACAGGGAATGCCGGCTTATGGACCTCTTCAGAGAAATATCTACAATTATGAAGATGTAGAGCATTATGATTACAATCCTGAAAAAGCAAAAGAAATTCTGGAAGCTGCAGGATGCGAGATGGGTGATGACGGATTCTATTATCGTGACGGCGAAAAAGTGGGATTTGTGATCAGCGTAAGTGCAGGAGATCAGGTACGTATTGATATGGCTCAGATCGCAGCACAGGAACTGAAAGAGATCGGCATGGATGTATCAGTAGAGATCCCTGCACAGACAGACTGGGCAGGACAGATGGCATTCCTGATCGGATGGGGAAGCCCATTTGACGCTGACGACCATACATACAAAGTATTCGGAACAGATAAGGGAGCAAACTACTCCGGCTATTCTAATGCAGACGTTGACAAGTATCTGACAGAAGCAAGACAGTCAGCTGATCCGGAAGTTCGTGCAGAAGCCTATGCTAATTTCCAGAAAGCTCTGGCAGAGGATCCGGCTTATGCAATGATCTGCTATATTGATGCCAACTATGTTGCTGACAGCAATATTAAAGGAATCGATCCTGATACAATTATGGGACATCATGGAGTTGGAATCTTCTGGAATGTAGCAGACTGGACTATTGAATAATAAAATGATATCAGGGTCAAAAGGTCAAAAAGCCATTCATGCTTGCACCATAAGACCTTTGACTCTAACATCATAAAAAAGATAAAGGTTGTGACGGGGGCACTAAAGGTGCCCCCTTTTTACACGAGCGGAAAAAGGATTAAAAATGGAACATTTATTAGAGGTTAAAAATCTTTCAGTCAGCATTGACGGTCCTGCCGGAGAAGTCCAGGCAGTAAGAGATGTGTCTTTTTCATTAAAAAGGGGAGAGGTGCTGGCTATAGTTGGAGAATCCGGATGCGGGAAGAGTGTGCTTTGCAAAAGTATCATGAAGCTTTTGCCACCAAGCGCAAAAATAAAAGAGGGAAGCATCTGTGTGAACGGACAGGATATCACCTGTTACAGGGAAAAGGAGATGCAGAAACTGCGTGGAAGAGTTTTTTCTATGATCTTTCAGGATCCTATGACATCCCTGAATCCAACTATTAAAATTGGAAAACAGATTGGGGAAGCAGTGGTGATCCACAATAAGAACTACACGAAGGAACAGGTAAATAAGAAGGTTCTGGAGCTTATGGAACTGGTAGGTATCTCCCATCCAAAGGAACGATATCATCAGTATCCCTGGCAGTTCTCCGGAGGAATGCGTCAGAGATGTGTTATGGCCATTGCTCTGGCAGCAGATCCGGATATTTTATTTGCAGATGAACCAACTACTGCACTGGATGTGACCATACAGGCACAGATTCTGGATCTTCTGCGGGAAATACAGATGAAGCTTGGAACAGCTACCATACTGGTATCCCATGATCTGGGAGTGGTTGCACGTGTGGCAGACAGAGTAGCAGTCATGTATGCAGGCAAGATCGTAGAGATCGGTACAGCAGAGGAAGTGTATTATGATCCCAGACATCCATACACATGGGGGCTGATGAGATCACTGCCTGCATTTGCAAATGGAAAAGAAAGCCTGTACACTATCCCCGGCATGCCTCCTGCTTTGATAGATCCGCCGAAAGGTGATGCTTTTGCATGTAGAAACGAATATGCCCTGAATATTGATTATGAAGAAATGCCGCCTATGTTTAAGATAACAGATACTCATTATGCGGCAACCTGGCTGCTGGATCCAAGAGCACCGCAGATCAAATCACCTGTGGGAGGAACAGCGCATGAGTAAAGAAGTTTTATTGGATGTCAGGCATCTGACTCAGCAGTTTCATCTGACAAAAAAGATCAAGGTAAAGGCTGTAGATGATGTCTCATTTCGGATCCATAAAGGTGAGATCTTTGGTCTGGTAGGGGAATCCGGTTCAGGAAAGTCCACAGTTGCCAGATGTCTGATGAATATATATCAGCCGGCTCAGGGAGAAATCTGGTATAAAGATGTAAATATCTGCGACAAAAAGGAATTCAAAAAGCATAAAAAAATGCTGCAGACCCGCCGCCAGATGATATTTCAGGATTCCGCATCCAGTCTGAACCAGAAAATGAAGGTGTCAGATATTATTACGGAACCAATGAGAATCCAGCATATCACACCTCCGAGAGGAAGCTTTGTGAAGGAAGCTGCTTTTCAGATGGAATATGTAGGACTTGAGAACAGTTTCCTGGACCGTTATCCATCTGAATTATCAGGGGGACAGAGACAGCGAGTGGCCATAGCCAGATCTCTGTGTATGGAACCGGAATTTCTGGTGGCTGATGAACCGATAGCTTCCCTGGATGTGTCCATACAGGCACAGATCGTCAATCTGTTCCGTCATCTGCAGGAGGAGCATGGATTTACATTTCTGTTTATAGCTCATGACCTGGCTATGGTTGAGTATCTCTGTGACCGTGTGGGAGTTATGTATCATGGAAAACTGGTAGAACTGGCGCCATCAGAAGAATTGTATTCCAATCCGGTGCATCCTTATACAAAAACATTGCTGTCTGCAATTCCTGTTCCTGACCCGATCAGGGAGAGAAAAAGAGTTCTGCAGTACTATGATGGCGAAGGAATGGAAAACAGCGTGTGGACAGAAGTGTCACCCGGACATTTTGCAATGCTTCCGGCTGAAGGAAAGGGGTGCAGTATATAATGAGACAAAAAAAGTTAGTCTACTATGGTAAAAAATGCCTGATATTCCTGATCTCAGTATTTATATTGTCTGTAGCTGTATTTTATGTAGCCCGTCTTGCACCGGGAGATCCGCTGATCTCCTATTATGGTGACCGTACAGAGAAGATGAGTCCGGAAGAACGTGAATGGGCTATGGGAAAACTGGGATTGAACGAACCGATTTCTGTGCAGTATGTGAAGTGGGTAAAAAATGCCTTTCATGGAGAATTTGGAATTTCATTTAAATATAAACAGGATGTGGTAGAAGTGATCGGCGGCCGTATTGGCAATACACTTGTACTTGGAGGAATCGGATTTATCATTATGTTTGCCGGAGCCTTGCTCCTGGGAATTCTGTGTGCCTGGTACGAAAACCGGCTGGCAGACCGGATCCTGTGTAAGCTGGGAACCATATCCAGCTGTATTCCTGAGTTCTGGATGGCTCTGGTCCTGATCCTTGTTTTTTCCGTAAATCTTAAGATCCTGCCAAGCAGTGGTGCTTACAGTACAGGAAATGCAGGAGATATGGGTGACAGAGTGCTGCATCTGATTATGCCTCTGACCATCGTGGTCATGGAGCATTTATGGTATTATGCTTACATGATCCGAAATAAGATCCTTGAAGAGGTTCGCGCAGATTATGTACTTTTGGCAAAGGCAAAAGGCCTGGATAAGAAAAAGCTTATGTTCAGACATTGTGTCCGAAATGTAATGCCTGCTTATCTGAGTATTATGGCCATTGCAGTCCCCCACGTACTTGGAGGAACCTATGTGGTAGAAAGTGTATTCTCTTATCCCGGAATCGGAGCTCTGTCCTATGAGAGCGCCAGATACCATGATTACAATCTGCTGATGCTGCTTTGTATGATGTCAGGAATCCTGGTTATTTTCTGTAATATTGTCAGTCAGACGATCAATGAACAGATAGATCCCCGTATGAAGGATGAAGTAATAACCGAGAAATCGGAGGTAGTAGAAGGATGACCAATCATTTATTTGAACTGGCAGGAAACAGAAAGACAGAAACCGTAATTCCCAAATCAAAGAAAAAGTGGTATCAGGGAAAACCCGTTGTTTCAGCAGCAATCCTGATTCTTATCGTACTGGGCTGCCTGTGTGCGGAACTGATCATGACAAAGGATCCTGCTTATATGGATCTGTTAAACTATAATAAAGCTCCTGACAGGGAGTTCCTTTTTGGAACAGATACTATGGGAAGGGATATTTTTTCCATGATTTGGTATGGAGGAAGAATCTCGATCCTGATCGGTGGATTAGCCACAGTTATTTCTACTTTTATTGCAGTGGTAGTCGGTGCCTTCAGTGGAGTGGCACCTGCCTGGCTTGATGAACTGATCATGAGATTTACAGAAATATTCTTAAGTATACCAACTCTGCTTCTGATCATTTTGCTGCAGGCTATTATGGGAGATGCAAATATCCTGAGTCTGTCCTTTGTGATCGGTGTGACCAGCTGGACCAGTATTGCGAAAGTAGTACGCACAGAGGTACGGCAGATACGAAACAGTGAGTATATCATCGCTGCAAGATGTATGGGAGCGGGATTCTTCCGTATTTTGTGGAAGCATCTGGTGCCGAACTTTTTCTCATCCATTATGTTTATGGTAGTCATGAATGTAAGAACTGCAATGATCTCTGAGGCTACTTTAAGTTTTATGGGTATTGGACTTCCGATAGAGGTTATCACATGGGGAAGTATGCTGTCTCTGTCAGATAAGGCATTAATGACAGGTTCCTGGTGGATCATTCTGATCCCGGGACTTTTCCTGATCACCACAGTGCTCTGCCTGACCAATATAGGAAATGCCTGCAGAGAGCAGACAAACAGAAAAGAAAGTAACTTTTAAAATTTGATTGAAATCTCGCTGTCTTGTTGCTGATTTGTCTGATTTATGATATTATGGAAATATCTTAAAAAATCTAAAAAATAAGGCAGGAGTGGTCAAAATGTATCAGGAAGAATACAAACGTTGGTTGGCAGCAGATCTGCAGGATGCGGATCTTAATCCGGAATTATCCAAAATCGAAGGAAATGACGAAGAGATCAAAGATCGTTTCGCAGTAGCGCTGAAATTTGGAACAGCCGGACTTCGCGGAGTTCTCGGAGCCGGAACCAACCGTATGAATATTTATGTAGTTCGCCAGGCAACACAGGGACTTGCGAACTGGGTAAAAACACAGGGCGGTAATCAGACAGTAGCCATCAGCTATGACAGCCGTCTTAAGAGTGATGTATTTGCAAAAACAGCAGCAGGCGTACTGGCGGCAAATGATATCAATGTCAGAATTTATGACGCACTGATGCCTGTACCTGCACTTTCCTTTGCAACACGTTACTATGAATGCAATGCAGGTATTATGGTAACAGCATCCCACAACCCGGCTAAGTACAACGGATACAAAGCATACGGTCCTGACGGATGCCAGATGACAGACGATGCAGCTGCCATTGTATATGAAGAGATCCAGAAAACAGACGTACTTACAGGTGCGAAATATATGTCCTTCGCAGAAGGCGTAGAACAGGGAAAGATTCGTTTTGTAGGAGATGACTGCAAGCAGGCTCTCTATGAAGCTATCGAATCCCGTCAGGTTCGTCCGGGTCTCTGCAAGACAGCAGGACTGAAACTGGTTTACAGCCCGTTAAACGGATCAGGACTTGTACCTGTAACTCAGGTATTAAAAGATATCGGAATCACAGATATCACAATCGTTCCGGAACAGGAATATCCGAACGGATACTTCACAACCTGCAGCTATCCGAACCCGGAAATCTTTGCAGCTCTGGAGCTTGGATTAAACCTCGCAAAAGAAACAGGTGCAGACTTAATGCTTGCAACTGACCCGGATGCAGACCGTGTTGGTATTGCAATGAAATGCCCGGATGGTTCCTATGAGCTGGTAACAGGTAATGAGGTAGGTGTACTCCTTCTTGACTATATCTGTGCAGGCCGCATTGAAAAAGGCACAATGCCAAAGAACCCGGTAGCAGTGAAATCCATTGTTTCCACACCACTTGCAGATGCAGTGGCAGAGCACTATGGAGTAGAACTCAGAAGCGTACTTACAGGATTCAAGTGGATCGGCGATCAGATCGCACAGCTTGAAGCAGCAGATGAAGTAGACAGATTTATCTTCGGATTTGAAGAGAGCTACGGATACCTTGCAGGACCATATGTACGTGACAAGGATGCTGTTATCGGATCTATGCTGATCTGTGAAATGGCTGCATATTACAGAAGTATCGGAAGTTCCCTGAAACAGAGAATGGAAGAGATCTATGCACAGTACGGACGTTACCTGAATAAAGTAGACAGCTTCGAATTCCCGGGATTAAGCGGAATGGATAAGATGTCAGCTCTGATGCAGGGACTTCGTGACAAACCTCTCACAGAGATCGCAGGTCATGCCATCGTAAAAGTAACAGATTACCAGAAACCGGAAGAAACAGGACTTCCTGCAGCAAACGTACTGATCTACAAGCTGGATAACGGCGAGACAGTAGTTGTCCGCCCATCCGGAACAGAACCAAAGATCAAGATCTATTACACAACTCTCGGCAAGAACCTGGAAGAGGCAGAAGCTGAGAAAGAGAAGCTTGCAGAAGCATTAAAACCGATTATGGCATAAGCAATTGTAAGCAGAACTGAATAAAATATACCAAACCGGAAAGGCTGTGCTCATTGGAGGTGCAGTCTTTCTTTTTGTAACCCGCAGGGGCCTTACTGTTACTGTGAACCGAGTGAACAGTAACGACTTACTTGATTCGGTTAAATAGGATTGATATAATTAACACTCTTTGCTACAATAAAAAACAGCGAAAATAAGAATAAGACTGCTTATGAATGAAAGGAAAACATACTATGGAAGAATATGAAGTAATCAGCATCCCGGTATCTGACGGAACAGAACGGGATTTTGCGATCATGGATACCTTTGAATTTGAAGGACAGGGATATCTGGCAGTTTCTCTGATCGAAGGAGATGAGATTCAGGAAGGCGTTTACATTTACCGCTACCACAATGCAGAAGATGGAGATGTTGTGGTAGAGCAGATCACTTTGCCTGCAGAATACAAAAGGGTGACAAAATTTTACGAACAGATGTAAGCAAAAAAATATCTCGAAAAGAACCTGCATCTTGTGATAAAATAAAAAAGAAAATCAAATTTTGATCAATAAAAACAGGAGGAAAAACGATGGAAAAATCAACCGTTTATTTTACTGATTTCAGATGTCCGGTTGGCACCAGCCAGCTTGATAAACTGAAGAAACTCTGCGTTACAGCCGGAATCAAAGACATTGATATGGATGGAAAATTCGTGGCTATTAAAATGCATTTCGGAGAACTTGGCAATCTGGCTTTCCTGCGCCCAAATTACGCAAAAGCAGTAGCTGATCTCTGTAAAGAGCAGGGAGGACTTCCGTTCCTCACAGACTGCAACACTCTTTATCCGGGAAGCCGTAAGAATGCACTGGAGCATCTGGAGTGCGCAAATCTCAACGGATTTAACAGCATTTCAACAGGATGCCAGATCATCATCGGTGATGGCTTACGCGGTACAGACGAAGTAGAAGTACCGGTAGTTAACGGTGAATATTGTCAGACTGCACTGATCGGACATGCGATCATGGATGCAGATATTTTTATCAGCTTAAGCCACTTCAAAGGACATGAAGCAACCGGCTTCGGCGGTGCACTGAAGAATATCGGAATGGGATGCGGAAGCCGCGCAGGTAAGATGAAACAGCATGCCAGCGGAAAACCTGCAGTAAATGAAGAACTCTGTCGCGGATGCCGTCGTTGCGCGAAAGAGTGCGGAAGTGATGCGATTACATATCCGAATAAAAAAGCAGTCATTGATTATGATAAATGTAAAGGCTGCGGCCGTTGTATCGGAGCCTGCGGTTTTGATGCAGTATACAATCCAAACAGCAGTGCGAATGAACTTCTTGACCGTAAGATGGCAGAATATGCACAGGCAGTCTGTCATGGCCGTCCGCATTTCCATGTAGCACTTGTTCAGGATATCAGCCCGAACTGTGACTGCCATGGCGAAAATGATGCACCAATCCTTCCTGATATCGGAATGTTTGCAAGCTTTGACCCGGTTGCTCTGGACCAGGCCTGCGCAGATGCCTGTCTGAAAGCAACTCCGATCGAGAACAGCCAGCTTGGAGAACACCTGGCAAAACCTGACTGGCATTGCCACCACGACCATTTCAAAGATTCCAACCCGAACATTGAATGGCAGGCAACACTGGATCAGGCAGAGAAGATTGGTCTGGGAACCAGACAGTATGAACTGAAGATTGTGAAATAATATGTTTATCAGCAGTGGAAAATAAATGCGAAAAAGTAATAAACAAAAAGGACCGGATGAATGAACTATATTGTCTTTGACCTGGAATGGAATCAGAATCCTTCGGGAAAGAAAACACGTAACGACAGGCTTCCATTTGAGATTATCGAGATTGGGGCTGTAAAAGTAAACAGCAAAAAAGAAATAACGGATCATTTTCACCGACTGATCAAACCACAGGTCTATAAATGGATTCATGACAGCATCCATGAGGTAATTCATGTAGATTATAAAGATCTTATGAAAGGAGTGCCCTTTGAGCAGGCAGTCAGGGAATTTATTGACTGGTGCGGAGAAGACTGGTACTTTTTTACCTGGGGAAATCAGGACGTTATGGAACTTCAGAGAAATATGAAGTTCTATGGCCTATTGGATCTGCTTCCCGGACCTGTGACCTATTATGATGTGCAGAAACTATACAGTATCAGTTATGATGACGGTACACACAGGTGTGCATTGGAGCATGCGATCGATGAGCTGAAAATAGAGAAATCCAGGGGATTTCACCGGGCGCTTGCAGATGCCTGGTATACAGCGAAAGTTCTGGAGAAAATAAATAACATAATCATCATCAATCATCCGTCACTGGATGTTTACCAGAATCCAAAGAAGAAAAAAGACGAGATACATATTTCCTATCCGGATCATGACAAATATGTATCCAGAGAATTTGCCACAAGAGAGCGAATCATGAAAGACCGCGAGGTGACCAGCACCAGATGTCCGGTCTGTCATCTGCCTGCAAAGCGCAAACTCCGATGGTTTATGAATAATCCAAAGGTTTATTACAGCATATCCAATTGTGAAGAACATGGACTGATAAGAGGCAAGATCCGCATCCGAAAAACAGAAGATGAGAAATATTTCGCTGTGAAGACATTGCGTTTCACAGATACAGAAGAAGCAGAGGAACTTCGTGAAAGAAAAGAAGTCCTCCGCCTCAGGCGAAAACTAAAAAGAAGCGTTGAGAAGGAGATCTGAAAGGATCTCCTTTTCATATTGCATTCCATATCCGACCATATGGCCGTCTGAATAATATTTACTTTTAATTCGCTTTGGACCGACAGAATTGTTCAGAAGTTTCTGCTTCTTTACAAGCTGGCTCACATCGGTTCCTGTGGGGACAGTTACGTACACATGCCTCATATAATAGAAGGAACACAGATTATTCCAGTCCTTTAACAGGTGCTTTTCGCATGGGAGAAATACTGCCGGTACCGGATCGGTATCTATATTCAAGTCTACTTTTTCAAAATTGTCGAAGCCGTAATCCAGCAGAGAAGTTGTGTCAGGAAAAGCACCGTTTGTAGAATTCAGCACAACTGCAATGAGAATGGAATTTCCTCTCTTGGCATAGGTGACAAGCGTACTTCCCGCTGCATCGGTGTATCCGGTCTTTCCTCCCAGAACCCCATCGTATGCATAAGACTGTCCGGGCATCATCTTATGGTGATTGAGAAGATAACGGGTTTCAGACTGCTTATTAGTCGGAGGAATCTCATAAACCTGTGTGGTCACAAATTTACGGAATCTGGGATTATACCAGGCTGCCTTTGCAATCTTCATCATATCACCTGCGGTGGTATAATGCGTCTCATCCGGAAGACCATTTGGATTATTAAAATGGGTGTTCTTACAGCCAAGCTGAGCTGCCCTCTGGTTCATCAGTTCAACAAACTTCTTTACAGAACCGCTTGTTTTTTCTGCCAGAGCAAGAGCCATCTCATTGGCGGATTCCAGCATCAGAGCCATCAGGGCCTGCTCTACTGTGAAAACCTCTCCTGTTTCTGCGTAAATGCTGGAGCTTCCGGCCTCAATCCCATAAGCCGCTTCCTGCGACATGGTGATCGTATCGTCCATATTCAGATGTTCACAGGCCAGAAGAGCGGTCATGATCTTAGTGATACTGGCGGGATATAGCTTATCTTTGGCATTCTTGGAATAAAGAATAGTATCAGTGACTGCATCCATCAGCACTGCGGACTGTCCCTCGATATTAGGACCGGTGGGCCATCCTTTGACAGAATCGATATCTGAGGCCTGTGAATAGGTTTCTGAATGACCGGCTTCAGGAGTGGCAGAGGTTTCGGCAGCATAAGTGACTGCAGGCTGGGAGGTCAGAATCCCTGCACAAAGCATTCCGGTGAGGAAACGTTTCATTAATTTATGAAATTTTGTTTTAAACATTTGAAATTACCCTTCATTAAATATACATAGTAGTTGCTTTCCATATCCTAGAGCGTGTCTGAAAAATCATTCCCGCAATCTGCACGCCCCACTTTGCG
>OGRI01001951.1_pt1 | contig 15945 bp, 9 predicted proteins | sample 1553391 | NCBI WGS metagenome assembly OGRI01 (sample SAMEA2580052, study PRJEB22360) | human gut metagenome | reverse complement strand
TTACCTATCTTTCTGTCGCTGCTCTTCTTTTATACATTTGGTTTTATCCCCCGTAGATGTCTGTATTCGTACGCTTGTCGCCGACCATATCGAAGAGGAGTTCCAGTTATCGCAGTTGAGCGAGGAGATCGACTGCTGCATTTCGGGACTTTCCGAGCAGTGCCGCCGGGTGTTCCTGTTGAGCCGCACGACAGGCTTGAAAAACCGGGAGATCGCCGAGCGGCTCAACATCAGCGTCAAGACCGTCGAAAAGCATATCGGGGCGGCGCTCTCCCAGCTTCGGCTCCGGCTCAGCCGCAGCGGATTTCTGCGGCTTTTCCTCTGAAAAACAGAAGATGCCCTGCACCGTTTCGGTGCAGGGCATTGCTTTTTCCGCCTCGTTAGCGGAGTGGGAATTCGTGTGTGTGTGCGACGCGTCCGCCGGGACCGACGATTCGGATTGCGATTCGGTCGCCCGTCATGTCGCACCGTATGTAGCTTTGATTGCCGTTGACCACGACCGGGAACCGAACTTCGTTGTTTGCCGGGTGGAAGCCGTAGCGGTGCGTGTGGCCGGAGAACATGATATTGATGCCGGCCTCGTTGAGGATCGGCAGGAACAGATTCCGGAGGTGGTTGCTGCCGTGCCACGTTCCGCCGTCGAGCGGAATATGGAGGAAGACGACGCGTGCCGAGGCGTTGCGGAAGGTTTCGGAGGCCACCGCCCTGCGGAGCCATTCGCACTCTTCGCGGCGATAGGCGTCGTAGTCGGCAAGCCCTCCGTATTCGATGTCCGTGTCAGGCTTGTCTTCGCCGCAGTCGAGCAGCAAGAAACAGACCGATCCGACTTTGCAGAGTTGGTAGTGGCGGCCGTTACGCGTCGGGAAATAGTCGTGCAGACGGTCGGCGAAGACGCCGCGCGTCTCATGGTTGCCGCGGTTGTAGAGTATCGGGGTCTCCGAGGCGTAAAGGTTTACCGAGGCGTCGATGAAATCCCGGAACAACTGCTCCTCATTTTCAATGCTGCTGGACATGTCGCCGTTGAGCATTACGAAGTCGTGTTTGCCGAAATTGATTTCCCGGCACAGTTCGGTCATGTCGTCGGCGCGTCCGTGGATGTCGTTCAGGATGACGAACGAACAGTCGGTTCCCGTTGCCGGGAATGTCCGGAACCGGAACGGCGCGCGTTTGTAGACATTGCTGGCAACGGTCCTGCCGTAGAGGACGTTGTCTCCGTGTTTCCATTCGAGTACCTCCTGCGAGAAGATGCGGTAGCAGTATTTCGTTCCGGGACGCAGGTTGTTCAGCCGCACGGCGTGCAGTGTCTTGTGCGCCTGTTTGCGGCCCGCGACGGTTTCGTAATGGCGGGTATGTTCGGCGGCGTAGAAACTGCGTCCGTCGTCCTCGGTTGCCTCGACCCACGACAAAGCGGGTTTGTTGGTAGTCCACAGGACGGTTACGCCGTCTTCGGTCATGTCGCACAGCCACGGGCCATGCGTGATCTTGAAATCCTGGGCCGGCAGCGTCAGTGCCGCTGCCAGCCCGAGGAGTGTGAATAGCAGTTTTTTCATCTTCCGAACGCTTTATTCCTGATTCTCCGGGAGGTCTTCCTCGGTCTGGAACCGGATGTCGGCCACGACGGGGCGGTGGTCCGAGGCGTCGACGCCGTCGACCTGCTGGTCGCTGCGCGAAACCACTGTGCAGTTCTGTACGCCGAAGTGTCCGATCGGGGCATACAGTATGTAGTCGATCTTGCGGGTGGGATTCTCCGACGGGAAAGTGTATTGGTCGATCGTTCCGACATTGGTCAGGAACGCGGTCATCGTGGCGATGACGTTCGAACTGGGAATGGCGTTGAGGTCGCCCGCAAGGATGAGGTCTCCGTCCAGTTCCGTGTCGCGGATACGGCGGATCTCATTGGCCTGCACCAGGCGGCTCGCATCGCCCGAAAGATGATCGAGGTGCGTCGAGGCGACATAGAGGTCTTTGCCGTCGATCTCGACGCGGATGACGCACAGCGAACGGTCCTCGCCCGGTTGCGAAGCGGCGCAGGGGAGCCGGTAACTGCGGGTCTCTATAATCGGGTGTTTCGACAGCACGGCGTCGCCGTATTCGCCTCCGTCGCGGTCGATGGCTTTCGAGAAGTGCCACTCCATACCGAGTTTGGCTGCCAGGTCGCGGGCCTGGTGTACGTCTTTTCCCGTGCGGTTGGTGAAGACATCCACCTCGTTGAGGGTTACGAAGTCGGGGTCCTGCCGGCGGATTACCTCGGCCAGCGCGTCCAGATCGGCTGCATTGGCGGGGCTTGTGGCGCGTGCGCCGTAGATGTTGTAGGTCATTATGCGGATGATCCTGCCTTTGGGTGGAATGACTGCCTTGTCTCCGTGCTCGTCGTTGTAATTGTCGTCGTTGGTGCATGAAACGACAATCAGGAGCAGCGCCCACAGACATATAGTCTTTTTCATAGTCTTTCGTTTGGTTTAAAAATTTGTTAGTCGGATCAGAATGCCCATACTTCGGCGATGCAGGTCTGGTAGAGGTCGGCCTGCGTGGCGGTGACGAAGATACGGAAATAGCGCCCCGTTGCCTTGTGGTCGAGGTATACCGTGTTCTCGATCCGGTTTTCGACGGTAAAGGTCCCTGCATGGGTCCAGTTTTGGTTGTCGTCGCTCACGTCGATGTTGAAGATACGCGGGTTGCCGCTGCTCTTGGGAACGTCGGAGCCTTCTTTGTCAGACCGTCCGCGGATCGTGAGTCCGTGCAGTTCCTTGGGTGCGCCCATGTCGACGGCGATCCAGTGCGGCGGGCCGGGTTTGGCGTTACGCCACTGCGTACCCCAATAGGTGTTGTTTTCGCCGTCGATGATCGAAACGGCCAATCCGCGGTTGGGGTAGGTCGATGTCGCTTCAGCCTCCTGCGTCGAGAACCCGGCGATCGACCAGCCGCTCCTGTCGTATCTCGGGAACGGATTTTCGGTGTAGTAGCCGTTGATGCGCAGGTAAGCCGTCTGCAACGATTCGTTGACGGCCAGGTCGGGTGTCACATTCTCGATCCGTACCGGCAGCAGGAAGACGCCCACGCCGTCGAACGCCTGGCTGTTGATGGCGATCCGGATGGGCGAGGAGATGTATTTCCCGTTAGGAATCACGGCTTCGAGGTTCTCGATCGTGTAGCTTCCATCAAGCATCATCGGGTAGTTGCTCTGGTGCTTCTGATTGTAGGTATCCACCAGTTCGGGGGCGACGCGAAATTTGACCGTCACATCGCATCCCGGGTTGCGGATTCCGCTCAAGTTGGCGTAGACCATGAGCGACGTGTCGCGTTCGAGCGGGAATGAGAGTGTGTTCTTGGAGGCGTCGTCGACGGCGTTGACCGTGTAAATACGCGTATAGTTCTCGGGGTTGTCCACGTTCAGGTCGTCCTGAATCGGGTTTTCGCAGGCTGCGAAGAGCGTTCCGCAGCAGAGGACAGCCAGGTATTTCGTAAGTTTCATAGTCGTTATTCGTTTTTACGGTTACCATCCGGGATTCTGGACGATCTGCGGATCGCGGTTGATTTCGGACTGGGGAATGGGGAAAAGGTAGAACTCGGGCCGGAACACGCGGGTTTCGAATACGGTTTTCTCGTAGAACGCCTCGTCGGTGAAGCTGTTGCCTGCGTCGACGTTCATGCCGTAGAAGGGTCCTCCGTCGGTCTGGTCGGCGATCAGCCAGCGGCGGGTGTCGAAATAGCGCAGTTGCTCGAAGCAGAGTTCGATGCGGCGTTCCAGCCGGATCTGCTCGCGCATTTGACTCTGGTTGAGATCGCTTTGGACCGGTCCCAGGCCGCCGCGCTCGCGGATTTTGTTCAGGTAGGTTTCGATGTCCGCATTCCCGGGATCGTATTCGTTGAGCGCCTCGACGTAGTTGAGCAGTATCTCGGCGTAACGCATGATGACGAAGGGACGCTTGATGTAGTTGCCGTTCTTGGGATTGGACGAGGGCGAAACGTTTTTGATGGCGATGTATCCCGAACGCGGGAAGTCCCACGTGCCTTTCTTTCCCGATCCTCCGGTGTAGTAGAGCTGGATGCGGGTTTTCTGATCGCCGATCCAGTAGGCGCCGTTGAAGCAGATGTTGACGTAGAAACGCGGTTCACGATTGACGAACATGTTGCGCGTACCGGCGGGAGCGAATACCCAGCCCGATTTGGGGTCGGAGTAGTTCGCCTTCGAATAGCCGCTCTCCTTGTCCGGGGTAATGGCCGTGCCGTCTTTCATGCGGAAAGCGTCGACCAGTTGCTGGGTCGCCCCCATGCTTTCATAGCCGCTGAACTGCCGGGGTGAAGCCGACCGTTCCCAATGTTTGAGGTAGTTGCTGATGCGGACCATCATCACCTCGCTGTTCCAGTTCTCCAGGAAAACGTTGCGGCAGGACAGGTAAGGGTCGAGCGTTCCGTCGGTGTGGTACTCCTTGTAGAGGTCGAAAATTCCCAGGTCGATGACATCTTTTGCAGCCTGGGCGGCCTTGTTCCACTTTTCGGGGTCTTTTCGGGTCGAAAAAAGGTGTTTGCCGTCCGTGTTGACCACGTTGGCGTAGGCCGGGTTGCCGTTGAACTGGTCGCTGGCGGCCAGCAGCAGCACGCGGCTTTTGAGTCCCATGCACATGGCCAGTGTCGCCCGGCCGTAATCCTTGTCGGCCTGTACGGTGAAGTGCAGCGGCAGGCGGTTGTTGTCGATCATGTCGTCCAGTTCGCCGACGATGTAATCCACGCACTCGTCGTAGGAACTGCGCGGCAGGTTCATCTTCACATCGTCGCGGTCGAGGTCGCCCGGAAGCACCTCGTCGCCCAGCAGTACGCAGGGGCCGTACTGGCGCAGCAGGCAGTAGTAGAACCAGGCGCGCAGGAAGCGGGCTTCGTTCTTATACTGTTCGACGACGATGGGACCGCGCGTGGGGTCGTCGAGCATCTCCTGGTTCGAGCCGATGTGCTGGATGAAATAGGTCGCCGAGCGGATGCCCCGGTAGTAGTGGGTCCAGTATTCGTAGTAATTCGACGAAGCGCTCCAGTTGCCGAGGTTCATTTTGAAGGAGTTGTAATCTTCGCGGTCGTAGGTGACATCCAGATCGTCCGAGCAGGGGTCCCAGGGCACGCCGTTGGTGCGGTGCGATTCGTCGCGGATGTAGCTGTAAACGGTAGCCAGGTACTTTTCGGAATAGGAGGTCTGCTGGAAGACCTGCTCGATGGTGATCCGGTCGTCGGGGACCTGGTCGAAGAAGTCGTCGTTGCAGGCGGTCAGGGTACAGAGAGCGGTCAGTAACGGGAGTGTTATTTTAAGTTTCATAGCTTGTCGGGGATTTTAGAAGTTGAAATTGATACCCAGGCTGACGGAACCGATGTTGGGGTATTTTGCGCCGCGGCCGTCGCCCAGTTCCACGTCCCACAGTTTGAATTTGCTGAATGTAAGCAGATTGACGCCCTGTATGAAGATGCGCGCATTGTTGATGTGGATGCGTTTCATCCAGCGGTCGGGGAGCGTATAGGAGAGTTCGATGTTTTTCAGACGCAGGTAGCTGGTATTTTTGAGCCACCACGTGCTGGCTTCGTAGTTCATGTTCATGTTGCCGATCGAGAGGCGCGGGTAGAAGACATCCTGGCGGGGATTGGCCTCGGTCCAACGGTCGGTGATGTTGCTCAGCAGGTTGCCGCGGCTCGATCCCTGTGCGAAAGGCAGTACGCCTTCGCCGCTGAGGATCGCGTCGACGTGTGCGGCGCCCTGGAACATGGCCGACAGCGAGAGGCCTTTCCAGCCTACGGAGAATCCGAAGCCGTAGACGATTTCGGGGACACTTCCCCAGCCGATGGGCACTTTGTCATATTCGTCGATTTTGCCGTCGCCGTTGATGTCCTTGTAGCGGATGTCGCCCGGGCGCGTGTCGCCGACCTGTACAGGCGCTGCGGCGATCTCCTCCGGACTTTCGAAGAGTCCCAGTGCGATGAGCCCGAACCGCTGGTCGACCTTGTTGCCGATGGTTTTCTGCCAGGGATAGGCCACGGTGCTGTCGTCTTCGAGGACCTTGTTTCGGTTGAACGAGTAGTTACCCATGACGCTCAACGACCAGTCCCGCCACGAATTGGCATAGCTGACCGACATTTCGATACCCTTGTTCTCGACCTTGCCGATGTTGCCGTAGGGAGCGTTGATCATGCCGAAATAGGACGGGATGCTCGTGCGGCGCAGGTAGATGCCTTTGCGCGACTCCTTGAAGGCGTCGAACTGCAGGTTGAACTTGTTGTTCAGCAGGCGCATGTCCAGTCCGATGTTGGTTTTGTCGGCGATCTCCCACGTTACGTCGACGGCATATTCGTCAATGGCCGTGGTTCCGTAGGTCTGGTCCATGTTTTTGCCGAACTGGTAACTCGTGTCCTTGTTGTCTTTGACGGTGGCCAGATAGGCGAAGCGGCGTCCGCTGATATTACTGTTGCCGACACGGCCCCATGTGCCGCGCAGTTTGAGGTACTGGATCACTTCCGTGGCTCCCCCCCCCTTGAAAAAGGGCTCGTTGGTAATCACCCAGCCCAGTCCGACCGACGGAAAGAAGCCGTAGCGGTGGTTCGGAGCGAAGTTTTCCGAGCCGTTGTATCCGAAGTTGAATTCCCCGAAATAGCGGTTGTCGAAGGAGTAGGTGAAGCGTCCCGCCAAGCCGCGGAAACGGTAGGGAAGGGCCTCTTCGACGTTCGACGCTTTGGTGTTGATTTCGTCGCTTTGGTTGAAGAGCATCATGCCCGACACGGTGTGTTTGCCGAAGGTGTTGCGGTAGTTGATCGCTGCCTCCAGGTAGATGGCGCGGTTGCCCTTGGCGCTGAGGCTGTAGGCGAGGTTCTCGGTTCCCTGTCGGGTCTGCTCGTAGAGCAGGTTGCCGTTGGCGTCGCGTCCCGTGGCGTGGTAGGTGTTCGGGGTTTTGGTGAAACGGTTGCTCGTGTAGTTGTAGGTGTCGAACGAGAACATGCCTGAAACCGAGAGTCCTTTGTAAATCTGCTGCGTGATGCGCAGGTTCGAATAAACCTGGCTGCGCCACTGGTTGGCATAGCCCGTTGCGCCGAGCTGTGCCACGGGGTTTATATCGCCGCCCGAGAAGGCGCCGAGCTTGCCGTCGGGGTAGAGCGGCGCGATATAGGTCGGAGGTGTGAAATAGGCCGATTCGAAGATGCTTGCCTGCGAAGATGCCGGATAGTTGGCGTTGGCCAGGTAGCCCTGGATGCCCAGTTTGATTTCGGTGGTGCGGAACGGGTTGAGCGTGAGGTTCGAGGTGACGTTGTAACGGCGGTAAAAGGTGTTCGAGTTGTAGTCGGCCAGTTTCGTGTCCTTGTACATACCGTTCTCGTCGTAGTAGGCCAGGCCGATGTAGTAGACCGCCTTGTCGGAACCGCCCTGCACGTTGACGTTGGCCGAGCGGTTGCGGCTGAAGTTACGCAGGATCTGTTTCATCCAGTCTACGTCGGGATAGAGATAGGGGTCTTCCCCGCGGCGGGTCTTATCAATGATCTCCTGGCTGTATAGTTTGCCGCCGCCGCGGGTGAGCGACGCTTCGTTCGACATCTCCATGTAAGTCGCGCCGTCGGCGAAATCGGTGATCTTGGTCGGTTTGGTGAGGCCTTCGGTATAGCGTACGCTGAATTTGGGGCGTCCTTTCAGACCGCTTTTGGTATTGATGATAATGACGCCGTTGGCGCCGCGAACGCCGTAAACAGCAGTTGCAGAGGCGTCCTTCAGGATCGAGAAACTCTCGATGTCTTCGGGGTCGACGTTGGAGAACGAGCGGGGAACGCCGTCGACGAGCGTCAGAGGGGCGCTCATGCTGGCTGTCAGCGTTGAGATGCCGCGGATGTAGATGTTCGCGTCGTCGAAGCCCGGTTCACTGGTTCGCTGTACCGAGACCAGACCCGATACGCGGCCCGCAAGGCCTTGTGTGAGGTTGGCGACGGGAACTTTCAGTTCCTTGGTCGCTATGGTCTGCTGCGAGCCGATGACGCTGATCTTTTTCTGCACGCCGTAGCCCACCACCTCCACGGCGTCGAGGATGGCGTCGTTTTGCAGCATAACCACGTCGACGATTTCCTGCCCTGCGACCGAAACGTCCTGCGATTTGTAACCTACATAGCTGAATTCCAGCACTTCGTCGGGATAAACGTCGAGCAGGTATTTGCCGTTGATGTCGGTGGCTGTACCGATGTTCGGACGGGCCTTGATGCGGATCGTGACGCCGATGAGCGGATCGTTGTTCTGGTCCCTGACGACGCCTGTGATGCGTGTGATCTTCCGGGGTGTAGCTGCGGCCGCAGCTACGGAGCGTCCGATGACGATCTGCCTTCCCGAGAGTTTCCAGGTGTTGTCGGTTCCGGCGAACAACTGTTTCAGTACAGCCGAAATGGGCTGATTCGTTACTTTCAGGGTGACTTTGCGGTGGATGTCCAAGATGTTGTCGTAGTAAACGAAGATGTAGTCGCTTTGGCGTTCGATCAGTGTGAGGACCTCCTTGATGGGGCGGTTCTGTACGTTGAGCGTGATGGTTTTCGCCGCCTCTGCCGTTTGTGCACTGACGGGCCGGATGAACCCGATTGTTGCCAGCAAAAACAGGAATGTTATCCGGAATCGGTGGAATAATCCCCCATTATCGGCCTTAAAAAGACCGATTTTACCATTTTTGTTGTACATTTGTAAAGATTTGAAGTTTAAAAGGCTATTTTAGATTTTCAATCGCTCCGGATGTCGTTGAGGGACGACATCCGGTCTTTTTTTGGAGGGATACGGGCTGTTACATAGGCAGGTCAGTTTGGGTTGTTGGTAGTCGGGTTATAGTCGATTCGGAAATTCCCGGATCCGGTGATTTGCAGGTTGATAGGGGCTGTTGCGCTCAAGATTTTCAGCACTTCGGCCGGATCGTCTTTGAGTTCGAGTTTGCCCGAGAGCGTCAGCGCTTCGGCTTCGGGCGTACACTCGATCCGACAATTGTAGTAGCGGGAAAGGCGTTCGAGGATGTTCGACAGCGGGTCGTTGTCGAAGGGCAGGTATCCGTGAATCCAACTGATGTAGCTTTCGGCTTCCACTTCGCGGACCTCCAGCGATTCCGAGGTGTCGAGGATGGCTTGTTGGCCGGGAACGATGCGAATTCCGCGGTCGGATCGTCCGGCAGGGGCTACGCTGACGGAGCCGGAGAGCAGGACGACCTCCTGCGTGCGATCGCGGCCGTAGGAGGATATGTAGAATTTGGTTCCCAAAACGCAGACATCCATCTTGCCTGTGTGTACCGAGAAAGGCCGTTCGGCATCGTGCGCCACTTCCATGTAGATTTCGCCTTCGACGTATATTTCGCGCTTCTGCTTTTCGAATACGACGGGGTAGACCAGCCGTGATCCGGCGTTGATCCAGACGCGGGTTCCGTCGGCGAGCGTCAGCGTCGTCTGCTTGCCGTAGGGAACGACCAGCTGGTTGAACGTCGCAGCCTCTTTTTTGGGAATGGTTTTTTCGGCGTTGTTGATCCGGATGGCGGTCGAATCGTAACGGATTGTCGATTTTTGGGTTTCGAGCAGGAGGGTTTTCTGCTCGGACAGCACCAGTTGCACCTCTTTCTGGGTGAATACGGGGGTGTCGGCCTGCCGGATAAACATTTCGATGTCCGGGACGGTCGACGGTTGCAGTCGGTAGTAACCGACAACGGCCAGCATGACGCAGGCTGCCGCTGCGATGCCGATGCCCAGACGGCGCAGTTGCGGCCGCAGGAAAGACCGGGGTCTGGGTGCTTCGGCAATCCGGGCCATGACGTTTTCGAGGGCTTGCCCGGTGTTGAACCGGGTTTCCGCAAGGCGGGCGTTTCCCCAGGCTTTGTAAGCCCGGAGAAAGGCGTCGCGGTTGGCTTCGGATGCTTCGAGCCACTCCTGCAGTTCCCGGCGTTCCGTGTCGGTGAGGGGTGTGCCGTCCAGTTGGCGGGTTATCAGATCTTCGATGATATGTTCGGGTCTCTTCATTCTATCTATATCACGGATGAAAGCGCTGAAACCCTACCCCCTCCGGCGTTTTTTTTCGGACCGCCGGGGTAAACAAAAAGCAGAACCGGTGAGGCTCTGCTTCTTGCGGGTTGCGAAAATAGGCATTGTCAATAGACCCACTCGAAATTGTCGACGTAGAGTATGTTCGACTTGCAGCCTGCCATGAAGTCGCCGTAGGCGCTCGTCGAGCAGGAGATCACGATCTGGTACAATCCGGAGGGTTTGGCCTTCGTGTCGTAATAGTTGAGCGGAAGCTGTACGTCGATCATCTTGCCGCCGGTCGAACTTTGGTCGATGAAAAGCGAGCCGTAGGCGATGATCGGTCCCTCGTCGACCGAAGTGGTCTCTTCCGGATCCCAGGTCCCGGTGGGGGCTTCCGTGCCCGATCCGACTTCGCGGCGGGTGTTCCAGTCCACGATGGCGACCATGATGCGGGCCTTGTCCCGGTCCCCTTCGTGAATCGGGGCGCCGAAATTCTTTTCGATGTCGACGATGCCGATATGTTCTGCATAGTATTGCAGTTTCAGCGCCTTGGGACGGGCTTTCCAGGCGTAAGGCTGGCCGAACGACACGACGCCCCGGGTCAGGACGTCCTTCTGGAACAGCCCCGAGAAGAGGTTGCCCGAGGCGAGGACTCCCACGGCGGACGTAGCCTGAAGTTTGGCGCGCGTGCCTCCGTCGAAGGAGGCCTGCGTGCAGAGTCCCCTGGTGAAGGTGTTGTTGCCGCTGCCCCAGAACTCCGCGGTCTTGTTGTTCTGGGTCCAGCAGCTCAGCGAGCTGTCCTCCAGGTCGCCGTTGGGAATCGTGTTGCCCGCGGGGGCCGCATATTCCATCAGCTGGGTCTGCTCGCCCCCGACCGTCAGGCGGAATTCGTAGGTGTGCCCTGCGAAGAGACCCTTGTCCGGCACGAAGTTGTAGACGGCAAGCCCGTGGGGGTTGGTCGACGAGCTCCATTCGGGCGCGAGCGTTGCCGTCAGGATGCCGGCCTCGTAGCTGCTCTCCGCCATTCTCTGCCACTCCGTGGCGCCCTTGATCCGGTATTCCAGCGCGGCGCCGGCCGCATACTCCTCGGCGGAGACGAGTGCGGTGGCCGTGGCCGTATTGTTCCACAGGTCGGTTGCCCGGAGGGCGACCTTCACATTGGTAGGCTCCACGTAAAGCAGCCACCGTTCGGTGATTCCGTGGCAGGTGACGTCTACGAAACGCACCGATTCGAAGCTGCTGCCCGAAAGCTCTTCGAGCGAGGGCGAATAGGTCGTGATGTCGGCGGGGCCGAATTTGAGTTCCGTGACCTCGATATGTGCCAGATCGGTGTCGCTGGGGACGAGGACCCGGGCGATGCGGTTTTTCTCCTCGATCTCCGTGGCGCCGATCTGCCCCGTCACGCTGAAACGGCGTTCGATGGTCTGTGTGGCGCGGATCGTCCATTCGTAATCCTGGTAGAGCGAAAGCGTGGTGTAGATCGGCGAACGCAGGTCGAACGTGCCGGTCAGCTCCCGGGAGCTGCGGATCTGTTGCAGGACCTCCTCCTTGTCGAGCTGGATGCTGTGGATGACGGCGTCGTAACCCACGGCGTCGATCCGCACGTTGCGGATGTCGGTCGCTTCGTCGAGCGAGAGGGTGACTGTCCGCGACGTGACGTTGTTTTCCGAGACCGAGAAGCCCTGGCCTTCGACGCTCGCGATGCGGAGTTCGACGACCGGATAGGGGATGTCGTTGTGGATGCACGACGCGAGGAGCGCCGCGGCTGCAAGGAGTGCTGTTTTCAGGTATCTGGTCATAATTTATTTCTTTTTCTTGTCCCACAGGTGTACCGTCATGCCGAAGTTGATGGCGGCGACGTTGAGCCTGAAACGCATGTTCGAAGCCTTGCGCGTTCCGATCTTGTTGCCGGCGTCGTCCTTCTGCGTGACGGAGGTGTACTGGATGCCGCCCAGCCCGAACGACAGCGTGGCGCAGACGTTGGGGAAGATATAGACGGCAGCTCCCGGATTAAACGCCAATTTGAGCTGCGTATTGTCGCTGAACGTGGTTTTCATGTTGTCGCTGGCGGTGTCGGGCTGGTAGGAGAGTTTCGACGTTCCGGTCGACAGCGAGAGTTCGAACTCGGCGAACAGTCCGAAACGGCCCTTCGGGTCGAGTCCCGCGTAGGAGCGGTGGAAAATGCCGAACGAGTAGTTGTCGCTGTTGAAATTGACCTTCGGAATGCTGCCCGAGGCGTCGTTGCTTTCGCCCAGGTCGTAGCGTGCGGCATCGAGGTTGCCGTCCATGTGGCGGTAGCCGAAACGCACGCCCAGACAGTTGTTGTCGCGGTAGAAATAGCCGATGAAGGGTTTGACGGTGGCCACCGTGCCGTCGGCGTCGATGCCGTCGAGGATGAGCATGATGTCCGTGTCGTCGCTCGACATCGTGCCGTAGGAGGCCGTCAGACCCATGATCACCTCGCCCTTGTAGGCGAACTTGAGCTTGTTGATTTCGCGGTCGATACGCCGGCGTGTGGGCAGGAACTGTTTTTTGCCGCGGATCGGCGACTGAACTTCCGCGGCCTTGAGTGCCTGCAATTGCTTCTGTCCGTCGGCCGGGACTGCCGCTTCCGAGGCCGGCGCATTTCCGGTTGCCGGGGCTTCTTCTTCGGTGGAGATCGTTCCGGCTGCGGCGGGTGCGATTGCGGCTGCCGGAGCGGCTGTTTCCTTCGGATTCCCGGTTACGGCGGTTTGCCGCGCCAGCGCGTTGCCGCACGAGATAATTATGATCAGCAGGGTGCAGAGTATGCTTCGTGTCATAGTGTGCCGTTTTTAGAGATAGAAGGCCATGCCGAGGCCGATCGAGAAGATATTGACCTTGAAGTTCATCATGCTCGTGTTGCGCTTGCCCACGGTGACCTGATTGTGAACCTGTTTGGTATGGGTATAGCTGATGCCCATCACGCCCACGTTCACTTCGACGGCCATGTTGTTGGTGGCGAAAGCGATGATGCCCGGTGAAATGCCCAGCGAGAGGGTGTAGCCGGTTTCGTAGGTTCCCTTCACGGGCGAGTCGTTGGCGAAGCGCGCCTGCGTGCCTCCGGCCGCGAGCGACATCTCGTTGAACAGCGCGAAGCGTTTGTTGCGTCCCAGCGGGATGTACTGCCGCCAGATCGCCGCCGCCGAATAGGTCTGCTTGAGCGAGTAGAAATCCCTGGCCACGATGTTCGTGCCCGTCTCCTCGTTGCCGAAATGCAGTTCGGCGTTGTCCAGCTTGAGCAGCGTGCGCGAATAGATGAAGCGTCCTCCGAGGGCCATGTTGTCCCGGAAGGCGTAGGCGATCATCGGGCTGACGCGGAAGGTGTAGCCTTTCGAGTTGATTCCCTCGATGACGAGGAACTGATAGCCTTTGTTGGTATGGGTCGAGTAGGAGGCCGTACCGCCGAAAATCCACTGTCCTTTCGGCACGAACAGGTTGTGCGTGTCGGTAAGTCCGCGCTCCTGGCGCATTTCGTTGATCGTTTTCGGACGCTGGTCGGCTGTCGCCGCAGTTTGGGCGGCGGTTGTTTCCTGTGCGCGCAGCGCCTGCGCCGTGCCCGTGAGGCACAGCGCGAGGGCGAGCGTGCGGATGAATAGCTTGCGCATCTGCTTGCGTTTAGTGATTAGTATACCCATTCGAAATCGTCTACGTACATGACATTGCCCAGACAACCGACCTTGAAGTCGCCGTAGGCGCTCGTCGTACAGGAGATGACGAGTGTATATGCACCCGTAGGTTTGGTCGTTCTGTCGTAATATTCGATCGGAATCTCCACGGTCGTCATCGCGTCGCCTGGTGTGGTTTCGCCGATCAGCAGCGATCCGTAGGCGATGACGGGGCCTTCGGCGGTTTCGGCGGTTTTGGCGGGGTCCCACACGCCTGTCGGCGATCCCATGCCGGCGACAGTCGCATGACGGCTGTTCCAATCGACGATAACGGCGAAGATGCGTGAACGGTCTTGGCCGTCCTGGATGTATTCGTGCTCTTCGGTGACGGTTCCCTTATTGACAGCGCCCACGGTGGCGTGGTATTTGAGCCGCAAGGCCGTCGGACGCGCTGTCCACTGGTAGGGCATTCCGAAACTGGCCGTTCCCGAGAGACTCGCAAAACGGAACGTTGCCGAGAAGAGATTGCCCGCGGCGAGATAGCTGAACGCCGACTGCGATTCGAGCTTGGCGCAGTAGTTGCCGCCCATGCCGGGTTTGGTCGACTGCGCACACAGTCCCGAAGTTGCGGCATTGCCGCTGCCCCAGAACGTCGTGGATTCCGACGTGCTTTTGCCGAAACAGGGGAGCGATTCGCTTTCCATATCCCCGTCGGGGATGACCTGCCCGGCAGCGGCCTGAAACTCTGCCGAGGAGACGGTTTCGCCATTGAGCGCCGCCCGCGCCTCGTAGCTGTTGCCGGCGAAGACGCCGGTGCCTGCGACGGGGGTGTGGACGGTCAGGCCCGCGGCATTGACCGATTCCTTCCATTGGGCCGTGAACGTGGCCGTATAGATGCCCTCGCCGGCGTTTACGCCATCGGCGTCGGACCACTCGCCGTCTTTGACGCGCAGTCCGAAGGTCGCCGTCGTGACGTTCGGATCGAGGACCAGCGCGCGCAGCGTGAGGCTGTTCGTCCAGAGGTCGTAATCCGTCTTTTCAATGGGCAGAAGGCCTTGCAGACGGTATTCCGAGATGGCGGTGGCTTCGGCGCCGGCCGAATCCGTGACGCGGATGCTCACCGGATGGCTGCCGCCCGGACGCCCTGCGAAGAAGGCGTCGGAAAGGGTGACCGTCAGGCTCAAATCGCTCTCTCTGGTCACCTCGACGCCCTCGGTCGTGCCGTTCAGCGCTTCGTAGCTGTCGTCGCCGATGCCTATCACGACGCTCTTTACGGCGGCCATCGTGGTTATCATGTAACGTTTCGGGGCGGTTGTCCCGGGGATGAAATCCTGCGGCTGGTCCATGTCGAAACCGTCGCTTTCGATGCTCGGCTCGGGGCTGAACGGGAACGTGTCGTCGTAGTCGTCGGTCGAGGTGTCCACCTTGACGACGAAGCATTCGATGAAGCCCGGCAGGTCCTTCGAGAACCGGAAGGAGACGCTGTATTTGCCGCCGGTCTGCACGCCTTCGAATCTGGCCTCCCTGACGATGACGCCGCGGTCGGGGTGCGTGCCCTCGAAGCGGGTCGTGAGCGTGGTCGCACCCTCGGGCATGGTGAAGTAGCCCGTGCCGTCGGCCGTGTAGTTCAGCGCCGGGACGCCGCCCTGCTGAACCTGCCCTTCGTCGAACGCGTCGGCGGCGACTACCCACGCATGGAAATTCTCGCCGAAAGCGGCGGAAACCGTGGCGTCGAATTTCACTTCGGCGGCGGTGTTCTGCCTGCGGCAGTTCACGTCGGCTTCGGTCGTCTCCCCGGGGGTGACGGTGAAGGTCTCTTCGCCTTTGTAGAAACGTTTGGTGAACGAGGCGGGGACAGCCTCCCCGGCTTCGACGGCGATCCGGTATTCCCCGGCGATGAGCTCCAGTTGCTTCACGAAGGTTTCGGAGGTGTATTTGCGGATCAGTTCATTGCGCGAATTGTAGATGCGTGCGACCAGATGGTCTTTCGGGTCGTATTCCGCGTCGGCTTCGGCGCGGGTGGTCGAAATGTTCATTTCGAGTACGCCCGTGCCCGCTGCGCCGCCTTCGCCCGTCGCCTCCTTGGAGCAGGATGCGGCGACGGTCAAGACCGTGCAGAGCAGCAGAGCGGCGTGTGTGATATGCTTTTTCATGGTGCGGACGGGTTAGGGCAGGGGATGAACGTAGAGCTGAAGGGTCTCGATGGTCGTTTGTCCCGCCACGTCCGTAATTGTGAGTTTGAAGTCGTTGTTACAGTCGGAGGCGACCTGCTGCATCAGCGCAACGAATGGCGTGATGGAGATCGTCGGCAAGACGGTTTTGCCCGCAACCT
>OGRI01001931.1_pt1 | contig 16081 bp, 9 predicted proteins | sample 1553391 | NCBI WGS metagenome assembly OGRI01 (sample SAMEA2580052, study PRJEB22360) | human gut metagenome | reverse complement strand
CATGATTTGCTCACAGACAAAAAGATTGAATTAAGAAATGAATTAACACTTCCAACTCGTGGAATATACATCCTATCCTTTTAATAAGTTCACTTCGACTTATATTTATCAGGATGAAATAATATAATAAACTACTGTAAAACAAAACATTGAGATTTATATAAACTTGTATTTTTATTCTAGACAGCCCAAAGTCTCAAGATGGTTGCTATATTTGCAATATCCGGAACAGAGCGGAGTAAAAATATTAGTTAGCTTATAATTTAATACCATAAATAGAATGAAAAAGAGAAAGATTTTATCGCTCATCGCATTCCTTTGCATCTCATTCATTGCGAATGCCCAACAGAAATTAACCTCACCGGACAACAATCTGGTAATGACCTTCCAAGTAGACTCAAAAGGTGCCCCAACGTATGAACTGACGTATAAGAACAAAGTGGTAATCAAACCCAGCACTCTCGGACTGGAACTGAAAAAAGAAGATAATACCAGAACCGACTTCGACTGGGTGGACCGCAGAGACCTGACAAAACTTGACTCAAAGACCAACCTGTACGACGGCTTCGAAGTAAAGGATACCCAAACGGCTACTTTTGATGAAACCTGGCAACCGGTTTGGGGAGAAGAAAAAGAAATCCGCAATCATTATAACGAACTGGCAGTCACCCTGTATCAACCCATGAATGACCGTTCTATCGTTATCCGTTTCCGTCTGTTCAATGACGGTCTGGGATTCCGTTATGAATTTCCTCAGCAGAAGTCACTCAATTACTTCGTAATCAAGGAAGAACATTCTCAGTTTGGCATGAACGGCGATCATATCGCTTTCTGGATACCGGGTGACTATGATACGCAGGAATATGACTACACCATTTCGCGCTTATCAGAAATCAGAGGGCTGATGAAAGAAGCGATCACTCCGAACTCCTCTCAGACTCCTTTCTCACAGACAGGCGTACAAACCGCACTGATGATGAAAACGGATGATGGCTTATACATCAATCTTCACGAAGCCGCTTTAGTTGATTACTCATGTATGCACCTCAATCTGGACGACAAGAATATGGTATTCGAATCCTGGTTGACACCGGATGCCAAAGGAGACAAAGGGTATATGCAGACTCCCTGCAACACACCTTGGCGTACGGTTATCGTGAGCGATGACGCCCGCAATATCCTCGCTTCACGTATCACTCTCAACCTGAACGAACCTTGCAAGATAGCGGATGCCGCTTCTTGGGTAAAACCCGTGAAATATATCGGCGTATGGTGGGACATGATCACCGGAAAAGGCTCATGGGCTTACACCGACGAACTGACCAGCGTAAAACTCGGTGAAACGGATTACTCCAAAACAAAACCGAACGGCAAACATTCGGCCAACACGGCCAACGTGAAACGTTACATTGACTTTGCAGCTGCTCACGGATTCGATGCAGTACTGGTTGAAGGCTGGAACGAAGGCTGGGAAGACTGGTTCGGCAACAGCAAAGACTATGTATTTGATTTCGTGACTCCTTATCCCGACTTCGATGTGAAGGAAATCCACCGCTATGCAGCCAGCAAAGGAATCAAAATGATGATGCATCACGAGACTTCCGCTTCTGTACGCAACTACGAACGCCACATGGACAAAGCCTACCAGTTTATGGCAGACAATGGATACAACTCCGTAAAGAGCGGTTATGTAGGCAACATCATCCCCCGCGGCGAACATCACTACGGACAATGGATGAACAATCACTACTTGTATGCAGTGAAGAAAGCCGCCGATTACAAAATCATGGTGAATGCACACGAAGCAACCCGCCCTACCGGTATCTGCCGTACATATCCGAATCTGATCGGTAATGAATCCGCCCGCGGAACAGAATATGAATCTTTCGGAGGCAACAAAGTATATCATACAACGATTCTGCCTTTCACACGCCTGGTTGGCGGTCCGATGGATTACACTCCCGGCATCTTCGAAACGCATTGCAACAAGATGAATCCGGCAAATAATTCTCAGGTACGTTCTACCATTGCACGCCAGTTGGCACTATACGTTACCATGTACAGTCCTTTGCAGATGGCTGCCGACATTCCGGAAAACTATGAACGCTTTATGGACGCTTTCCAGTTCATCAAAGACGTAGCTCTCGACTGGGACGAAACGAACTATCTGGAAGCAGAACCGGGAGAATACATCACAATTGCCCGTAAGGCAAAAGATACGGACGACTGGTACGTAGGCTGCACAGCCGGTGAAAACGGTCATACCTCCAAACTCGTATTCGACTTCCTGACTCCGGGCAAACAATACATCGCTACCGTCTACGCGGATGCCAAAGATGCCGACTGGAAAGAGAACCCGCAGGCTTATACCATCAAGAAAGGTATTCTGACGAATAAGAGCAAGCTGAACCTGCACGCAGCTAACGGAGGCGGATATGCTATCAGCATCAAAGAAGTAAAAGATAAATCAGAGATAAAAGGTATCAAGAGATTATAAAGACAGAGAAATTATTATTCGGTAAAAGAGAGTGTTTTCGAGCACTAAAAATGATGACGAAGAGAAGGTTTTCAATAGGTATTTCTTAAGAGAGAATGAATAGAGATTTTACAATTAACTTTAAAGACAAAAACATGAAAAAAGGAAACTTTATGTTCAAGGTCCTGCTTACGCTTATAGCCGGAATATTCTTGTCCGTTGACGCATTTGCTCAACAAATAGCCGTCAAAGGAATGGTAAAAGACGCAACAGGCGAACCGGTCATCGGTGCCAATGTTGTGGTGAAAGGCACTACCACCGGAACGATTACCGATTTCGACGGCAACTTCCAGTTGTCTGCCAAGCAAGGTGACATAATTGTTGTTTCATTCATCGGATACCAGCCACAGGAACTTCCCGTCGCCGCACAAATGAATGTAATACTGAAAGACGATACGGAAATACTGGACGAAGTAGTAGTCATCGGTTACGGTCAGGTGAAAAAGAACGATATGACCGGTTCGGTAATGGCTATCAAGCCCGATGAACTAAGTAAAGGTATTACGACGAATGCTCAGGATATGTTATCCGGTAAAATAGCCGGTGTCAGCGTGATCTCCAATGACGGTACACCGGGTGGTGGCGCTCAAATCCTTATTCGTGGCGGTTCTTCATTGAATGCAAGCAATGACCCGCTGATCGTTATTGACGGTCTGGCTATTGACAACGAAGGTATCAAAGGGATGGCAAACGGTTTGTCAATGGTTAACCCTGCGGACATCGAAACCCTTACTGTACTGAAAGATGCCTCTGCAACTGCCATTTACGGTTCGCGTGCATCCAACGGTGTTATTATTATCACCACCAAGAAAGGAAAGAACGGACAAGCTCCCAGCGTAAGCTATAACGGTTCCGTATCCTTCTCCAAAACTCAAAAGCGTTATGATGTACTGAGCGGAGACGAATACCGCGCTTATGCCAACCAGTTATGGGGTGACAAATTACCGGCAGATTTAGGAACCGCCAATACAGACTGGCAGGACCAGATATTCCGTACTGCTGTCAGCACCGACCATCATGTTTCTATCAACGGAGGATTCAAGAACCTGCCTTACCGTGTATCTTTAGGTTATACAGACGACAATGGTATTGTGAAAACATCCAACTTCCGACGCTTCACTGCTTCCGTGAACCTGGCTCCTTCCTTCTTTGAAGACCATCTAAAGTTCAACATCAACGCCAAATTCATGAACGGTAAGAACCGCTATGCCGATACAGGTGCCGCCATTGGCGGAGCATTGGCCATCGACCCTACCCGTCCGGTTTATTCTAACGAAGACCCTTACCAGTTTACAGGCGGCTACTGGCAGAATATAAATTCTACCACAGGTTTCAGCAATCCGGACTGGAAATACACGTCCAATCCGAACTCTCCCCAAAATCCGCTGGCTGCACTGGAACTCAAAAATGACAAGGCGAACAGCAACGACTTTGTTGGAAATGTAGACGTTGACTATAAATTCCATTTCCTGCCTGACCTCCGTCTGCACGCAAGCATAGGTGGCGAATATGCGGAAGGTACGCAGACTACGATTGTTTCTCCATACTCATTCGGCAATAATTATTATGGTTGGAATGGCGACGTTACCCAATATAAATACAACCTTTCGTACAACATATACGTACAGTATATCAAGTCTTTGGGTGCAAACGACTTTGACATCATGGTCGGTGGTGAAGAACAGCACTTCCATCGCAACGGATTTGAAGAAGGCCAGGGCTGGGATTCCTATACGCAAGAACCCCATGACGCCAAATTGCGCGAACAGACAGCTTATGCAACCAGAAATACACTGGTCTCTTACTTCGGCCGTCTGAACTACTCCCTGCTGAACCGTTACTTGTTTACCTTTACCATGCGTTGGGACGGCTCGTCACGTTTCTCCAAAGATAACCGCTGGGGTACATTCCCGTCATTGGCACTGGGATGGAAGATTAAAGAAGAAAACTTCCTGAAAGATGTAAATGTCCTGTCTGATCTGAAATTGCGTTTAGGCTGGGGTATTACCGGTCAGCAAAACATAGGTGATGATTTTGCTTATCTTCCTCTGTATGTAGTCAATAACGAGTATGCCCAGTATCCTTTTGGCGATACGTATTACTCTACGTCCCGCCCGAAGGCTTTCAATGAAAACCTGAAATGGGAAAAGACGACCACATGGAATGCCGGACTGGACTTCGGATTCCTGAATGGAAGAATCACAGGCGGCATCGACGGATACTTCCGTAAAACGGATGACCTGCTGAACAGCGTTAAGATCCCCGTAGGAACTAACTTCAATGCCCAGATGACACAGAATATCGGTTCACTGGAAAACTACGGTATGGAATTTTCCATCAATGCCAAACCGATTGTGACTAAGGACTTCACTTGGGACCTGAGCTATAACATCACATGGAACCACAATGAAATCACCAAGTTGACAGGTGGCGACGACAGCGATTATTACGTAGAAGCAGGCGATAAGATTTCCAGAGGTAACAATACCAAGGTACAGGCGAATAAAGTAGGTTACGCTGCCAATTCTTTCTACGTTTACCAGCAGGTATACGACGAAAATGGCAAACCTATTGAAAATATGTTTGTTGACCGTAACGGAAACGGAACGATAGACAGCGGAGACAAATATATCTACAAAAAACCGGCAGGCGATGTTTTGATGGGACTGACCTCCAAAATGCAGTATAAGAACTTTGACTTCAGCTTCTCCTTACGTGCCAGTCTGAACAACTATGTGTACTATGACTTCCTGAGCAACAAAGCCAACGTCAGCACTTCGGGACTGTACTCCAATAATGCATATAGCAACACCAGCGCCGAAGCTGTCGCACTCGGTTTCAGCGGACAAGGTGATTACTACATGAGCGATTATTTTATACATAACGCATCATTCTTACGTTGTGATAACATCACGTTAGGTTATTCTTTCCAGAATCTGTGGAAGACTCAAACCTACAAAGGTGTTGGCGGGCGTGTATATGCTACCGTACAGAATCCGTTCATTATCAGTAAATACAAAGGCCTTGATCCGGAAGTAAAAAGCGGTATCGACGCCAATCCATATCCCAGAGCAATGACTTTCTTATTAGGTTTAAGTCTGCAATTCTAACATTCATTAAATCAATTTATCATGAAAACAAAATATATCAAACAGCTATTTTCAGCCGCACTGATCGCAGTTCTCTCTTCGGGAGTAACTTCATGTATCAACGATCTGGATATTAGTCCCATCGACCCTCAGACAGGAGGTAGTTTCGACCAGCAGGGAGTATTTGTGAAAGGATATGCCATGTTGGGTGTAACCGGACAAAAGGGTATCGACGGCTCTCCTGACCTCGATGGACAGGACGAAGGCGAATCCGGTTTCTATCGTACCACTTTCAACTGCAACGAGCTGCCTACCGACGAATGTCTTTGGGCATGGCAGGAGAATCAGGACATCCCCCAGCTTACAAGCATTAGCTGGAGTCCTTCCAGCCAGCGCACAGAGTGGGTTTACGTCCGTTTGGGATATGACATCACACAATATAACTTCTTCCTCGACCAGACCGAAGGCATGACAGATGCAGAAACACTGCGCCAACGTGCGGAAATACGTTTCCTGCGTGCCCTCCATTATTGGTACTTCCTCGACTTGTTCGGTAAAGCTCCGTTTAAGGAACACTTTAGCAATGACTTGCCTGTCGAGAAGAAGGGGACGGAACTCTATACCTACATTCAGAATGAACTGAACGAAATTGAAGCTGATATGTATGAGCCTCGCCAGGCTCCCTTCGGACGTGCAGACAAAGCCGCCAACTGGTTGCTCCGCGCACGTTTGTACCTGAACGCAGGCGTATACACCGGACAAACCGATTATGCAAAAGCGGAAGAATATGCCAGCAAAGTGATTGGCTCAGCATATAAGCTATGTACAAATTACAGCGAACTGTTTATGGCCGATAACGACGAGAATGAAAATGCCATGCAGGAAATCATTCTGCCTATCCGTCAGGATGGAGTGAAGACACGTAACTATGGCGGTTCAACTTATCTGGTTTGTGGTACTCGTGTAGCCGGTATGCCCCGTATGGGAACAACGAACGGTTGGTCCTGTATCTTTGCCCGTGCAGCAATGGTACAAAAGTTCTTCTCCAATCTCGAAGATGTGCCGATGCTGCCCGCCGATGTTGAAATTCCGACCAAAGGCTTAGATACAGATGAGCAGATCGATGCTTTCGATGCAGAATATGGCATCAGAACAGAAGACATGATCAAAGCTGCCGGTGACGACCGTGCCTTGCTATACTCTGGTGTAGGAGGCGGCAGACGCAAAATTCAGACAGATGCGATCAGCGGATTCACCGATGGCTTGTCGATTGTAAAATGGCAGAATTACCGCTCTGACGGAAAACCCGTCAGCCATGCTACTTATCCTGACACAGATATTCCTTTGTTCCGTTTGGCAGAAGCATACCTGACACGTGCGGAAGCCATTTTCCGTCAGGGAGGAGACGCCACAGGAGACATCAATGAACTTCGCAAACGCGCCAACTGCACAAGAAAGGTACAGACCGTAACCGAACAGGAACTTATCGACGAATGGGCACGTGAATTCTATCTGGAAGGTCGCCGTCGTTCAGACTTGGTTCGTTTCGGTATGTTCACAACCAATAAATATCTTTGGGACTGGAAAGGTGGAGCAATGAACGGAACATCTGTCGCTTCATACTACAACAAATATCCTATCCCTGTATCGGATATAAACAATAACAGGAATATGTCACAAAATGAAGGCTATAAATAACCAAGAGTTCATCCTTATATAAAAGAATGCCATTATGAAAAAAATATCCAACATATTACTCGCTGTCACCTTCGCACTGCCTCTATTTACGGCCTGCGAAACAGACAATGACAGCAATCCGATCCTGAACGAACCCGATACATTCACGCTCAATACGCCCGCGTATGCAGCCAACAATGTATATGACCTGAAGAATGCCCAAACTGTAGAACTCACTTGTTCGCAACCGGACTACGGTTTTCCGGCAGCTACCACCTACACGGTACAAGCCTCATTTGAACAGGATTTCATAGAAGCGACAGATGAGAGCAAAGCCAACTATACAGTGTTGGAAAGCACCTCCCCGACAGCAAAGATCAATGTGGATGCTTCCGAACTCAACAATGCGCTTCTCGACTTGTGGACGGCCGTGAACGGAGAGCAGGCAGAACTCCCTACCGAACCGGTAGCTGTATATATCCGCCTGAAGGCCAACATCACAAGCAGTGGAAAAGGAGTATGTTTTTCCAATGTGATTGAGTTACCCAACGTTCTGATTTCCAAGAGCACCAGCTCATTGACACCTCCCAAGACAATGTTCATTGTAGGTTCTATGCTGGATACCGACTGGAAAGTATGGAAACCGATGGCAGGTGTCTACGGTATGGACGGTCAGTTCTATTCAATGATTTACTTCGATGCCAACTCCGAGTTCAAGTTCGGAACAAAGGAAAACGAGTATATCGGTATTAACGACAACCGCGTGACGGTTACCGACAAAGCCGGAGCAGGAGTCAGCGGCAGTGACAACTTCGTCGTAGAGAACGCCGGATGGTATCTCTTCTACGTCAAAGCGGCTGTCAAAGGGGATGATTATCAGTTTACCATTACTTTCTACCCGGCTGAAGTATATTTGTTCGGTAACACAACCGGCGGTTCATGGGCATTCACCGACGGATGGAAGTTTGCGGTTCCCGCTACCAAAGACGGCAACTTCGTATCTCCTGCCATGACTGCAAGCGGAGAAGTCCGTATGTGCTTCAAGACAGATCTCGACTGGTGGAGAACAGAATTTACACTCCACGACGGTGAAATCTTCTATCGTGATTTCAACCTTATTGACAGTTGGACAGAAAAGGGAGACGGTTATTCCATACAGGGTTCAGCCGGCAATGTGATCCATCTGAACTTCACGGCAGGTACAGGAGAAAAGAAGTAATTAACTTTAAAAAGAACGATTCATCATGAAAAAACATTTAATATACACAGGGATGTTTCTGGCAGCAATCGGATTTTCTGCCTGTAATGAAGATTTCAAGGACTGGGCTGATCCCCAGTCCAATCCCCAGGAAGAGTCGGCGGGACAGTTGACGGCAACTTTCACAGCAGGCAAGGACGCCAGCATCGTCATGGACGCGGCCACAGCCGATTCCGTAGAAATCGCAAAGTTAAGCTCGACCACAGCCGAAGAAGGCAGTAAGATCGCTGTCAACTCTTTGACACTGAATGAGAATCACACCATTCCATTTTCCATGACGGAAGACCATGTCTTTAAAGTAGCCTTGGCACAACTGGACAGTGTGACGCAGGAAGCCTACAAAAGCCGTGCAAGCGTGGTACGTGAATTGAAAATCTCTATCAATGCTTCTGCCGTAACTCCTTCCGGTGAAGGTATTCAACTGGTGGGAAATGAAGTAAGCATCACCTTGCAGCCTGCCACAACTCCGGCTGTTGATCCCGACGGCTATTATATAGTCGGTGATTTCACAGGCTGGGACGGCAACAGTGCCCAACAGATGAAGAAGGACGCTCTCGATGAAAACCTGTATATACTGGAAGCAGAAATAGAAAGTACTTCGAACTTCAAGATTTTCCCGGCTTCAGCTATTAACGGAAACGACATAGACTGGACCAAAGCCTTGGGAAGTAGTGTAGATGGTGATGACTCCGGTGATAATTTTGTTAGCTGGACGAATGCGGGAGCCATTAATACAGCACTGGACGGTAAAATTAAAATCTCATTCGATGCCTTCAACTACCGTTTTACAGTGAAAGACAACAGTGCGCCCACCGAACTTTACATGACTGGCAGCGCATACAACTGGGGAACTCCTGCCGGTGATCCGAATGCTTGGAAAGCACTTGTTCCGGTCAACGGAACGAAAGGAACTTTCTGGGGAATCTTCTATTTCGCAGCTAACGATCAGGTGAAGTTTGCACCGCAAGCCAATTGGGGCAATGACTTCGGTTTTGTAGATGCTATCTCACAGGAATCCAAAGACCTTGCCGGATTGTCGGACGAGGGCGGCAATATAAAAGTCGGTATAGCCGGCTGGTACTTAGTATACGTCTCCGTTATCGGTGATGATAAAGTGATAGAATTTGAAAAGCCGAATGTATATCTGATGGGCGATACCTCATACAACGGTTGGGATGCGCAACTGGTAGAACAGGACTTATTTACCGTGCCCGGAACGGCTGATGGTGAATTTGTTTCTCCGGCATTCCTGAAAGATGGCGCAGTACGAATCTGCGTAAATCCGAAAGCTGTCTCTGCCGGCGACTGGTGGAAAACAGAGTTTATCATCTTCGACGGACAAATAGCTTATCGGGGCAACGGCGGTGACCAAGCTGCGGTACAAGGTAAAACCGGACAAAAGGTTTATCTGAACTTCGGCAACGGAACAGGCCGTATCGAATAATACTACAAGAAATCAAGGAAACAGGGAATGGCCGTCGCGAATACAATGAAATCGGGGCGGCCACTGTTTTTTAAGAAACTACACTTATTGTCTTTAATACATCATCATTATGAATAAACATCTCCACTTTTTATCTCTTTTGTGGTTGTCAATGCTCATGGCATTCATGACCGCTTGCAGCGATGACAAAAATATCACCGACCCTGCTCCGGAACCCGAACCGCCCGTCGAAGGGCAATGGACCGCACTTACCGCCTCTCCCGACACATGGGACGAGACCAAACGGGCAGACATCTCCTACCAGTTACTGGTCTATTCCTTCGCCGACAGCGACGGAGACGGATATGGAGACCTGAATGGCGTCACCCAAAAGTTGGACTATCTCAACCAGCTGGGCGTGAAAGCCCTTTGGCTCTCTCCCATCCACCCCTGTATGTCTTATCATGGATATGACGTCACAGACTACACCAAAGTCAATCCGCAGCTCGGCACAGAAAGCGACTTCGACCGTCTGGTTACGGAAGCCCACAACCGGGGCATCAAGATTTATCTGGACTACGTAATGAACCACACCGGCACTGCCCACCCGTGGTTTACCGAAGCCAGTTCATCATCCGAAAGCCCGTATCGCAATTATTATTCTTTCTCCGAAGACCCGAAGACAGATATCGCAGCAGGCAAAATCGACATGATCACCCAAGAAGGAGCAGCCGGATACAATGTCGCAGAATGGTTTCAAGTTTCTGACGAGACCGCTGCCGTGAAAGGACTGCTGAAATTTACACTGGACTGGAGCAACGCATCTTCCCCCATCCTTGTCGTTTCCACAGGCACCAAAGCAGACGAGGATAATCCAGACACAGGTACCGACAACGCCAAATACTTATACTACGGAGAAGACATCTGTAAAAAGTTTTATGACAAAGGAAACAACATCTATGAACTCACCGTCGACTTTGAGTCCACTTGGGGGCTACTGATCCGTACCAGCAATGCTTCTTCCTGGCCATCCGGAACAAAATACGGCGCCTCTTCCTCGTCCGAGAAACTCGCGCTGAACAAGGATTTCAAACTGACCAACGCCGGCAACCCTGCCAACATCATGTTCGACAGCCAGCAGATCACCTATTTCCATTCTCATTTCTGCACCGACTGGTTTGCCGACCTTAACTACGGCCCTGTAGACCAGGCAGGCGAATCACCGGCATATCAGGCAATAGCAGACGCCGCCAAAGGATGGATCGCCCGTGGTGTGGACGGCCTCCGCCTCGATGCCGTGAAGCACATCTATCACAGTGAGACCAGCGAAGAAAATCCTCGCTTCCTGAAAATGTTCTATGAGGATATGAACGCCTATTACAAACAAAAAGGACATACGGACGACTTCTATATGATAGGCGAAGTGTTATCGGAATACGATAAAGTAGCTCCTTATTATAAAGGTCTGCCCGCTCTTTTTGAATTTTCTTTCTGGTACCGACTGGAATGGGGAATCAACAACAATACCGGATGTTATTTTGCCAAAGACATCCTTTCTTACCAACAGAAATACGCCGACTATCGAAGCGACTACATCGAAGCTACGAAACTGAGTAACCACGACGAAGACCGTACATCGTCCAAGTTGGGTAAATCCGCCGACAAATGCAAACTGGCCGCCGCCGTCTTACTCACTTCCGCCGGACATCCTTACATCTATTACGGTGAAGAACTGGGACTTTACGGAACAAAGGATAATGGAGACGAATATGTGCGCAGCCCGATGCTGTGGGGAGATAGCTACACTACCGACTATACAGACAAGACGGATGCCACCGTTTCGAAAAATGTGAAAACGGTAGCGGACCAACAAGCCGATACCCATTCACTTCTGAACATATATTTCTCCCTCACCCGATTGCGCAACACCTATCCGGCACTGGCAGAAGGAAATATGACCAAACATTCCGTCTACAACGAATCACAGGAGAAAGACTATAAGCCGATTGCCGCCTGGTATATGACCAAGGACAACGAGAAACTGCTTGTCATCCATAATTTCGGCGGAACGGCCATGCTACTTCCGCTGACAGACAAGATTGAGAAAGTATTGTTTGTGAATGGCGAAGCTCAACAAAATACAGACAGCGACAGTTACACCCTGAAACTGGGAGGATATGCCTCTGTAGTGTTCAAGTTGAGCAACTAAATACATCAAGACCACGTCTTCATACATTCATCATCTAAAAAATAGAATGAATCTGAAGACGTGGTCTTGACTTTTTACGGTTTCTATCCATCTTTAAGAAACCTTATATCAGTCGAAATATCAGCTTTTTAATGAATAAGAATCAAACTTGTGTTTCTCCTTCTATATACTCTTCCAAGAAAAGATTCTCCCCATCGAATACAGCGTACGAAAAGAAGTTAATCCAGTCTCCAAGAATCAGCACACGGGAAGTAGCGCTCAACATTAAATCCAGTTCAATGTGACGATGTCCATAGATGAAAAAGTTGATATTAGGATGACTCTTCAGATATTCTTTTGTATAAAGTACCAGATGTTCCTTATTCTCCCCCATGTAATCCGGTTCTTTGCCGTCCACCCGCTTTTCGCGGCTATGTTTTGCCCACGTCAAGCCCAATTCCACACTCCAACGGGGATGGATGGCAGAAAACAGTGTCTGAAGTGTTGTACTGTGAAACATCCAGCGCAGCAACTTAAACTTCTTGTCCGGGTCACCCAGTCCGTCACCGTGAGCCAGATAAAACTCTTTTCCGTATATTTCGGTAGTCAATGCTTCACGGTGAATAATCACTCCACATTCTTTAGAAAGATAATCCCCACACCAGATATCATGGTTGCCGGTAAAGAAATGTACCTCCACTCCCATATCCGTGAGTTCGGAGAGCTTTCCTAAAAAGCGGGTGTATCCTTTGGGAACCACTAACCGGAATTCATACCAGAAATCGAACATATCTCCCAACAGGTAAACGGCAGAAGCTTTATGCTTGATACTGTCGAGGAAGTTCACCAAGCGCCGTTCCTGTGTACGTCCATGTTCTATGGCACGTGAACCAAGATGCGCATCGGAAAGGAAATAAACGTTCTTCATGAGTTTTGAGTTTAGAGTTATCAGTTTTATGTTTTGAGTGATGAGTTTTATATTTTGAGCTATGAATTTACAGGAATCCGAGTTCCAGTTTTGCTTCCTCACTCATCATATCTTTATCCCATTCCGGTTCGAACACAAGGTTGATAGTGGCGGTTGTCACCCCTTCCACCGATTCTACTTTCTGGCGGATATCTTCCATGATGAAATCGGCTGCCGGACAGTTAGGAGCAGTCAGAGTCATATCAAGCACTGCTTCCCCATTGTCGGAGACGTCTATCTTATAAATCAGTCCAAGATCGTATACATTCACCGGAATCTCAGGATCGTACACCGTCTTTAGCATGGCTACGATCTTTTCTTCTATTTTAAATTTTTCCATAGGGCTTTCCTTATTAATATGTATTGCAAAGATAAGAATAAATTTATTCAGAGCAGCCCTTCGTCGGCAAAACTGTAAAACTTATCCTCACAAACAATAACGTGGTCTATCAGGCGAATGTTCATTGTGTCGGCTGCCCGGCGGATGTGTTCCGTCAATGTCCGGTCCGGTTGGCTGGGTTGGATATTTCCCGAAGGATGGTTATGCACTACGGCTATTTGCGTGGCTCTCTGCAGCAATGCTTCCCGAAGAATGGTACGTACATCCGTATACGTTCCGTCTATTCCGCCGGTGCTGATACGTACCTTATCGATCAGTCTCGTCGCCTGATTCAATAATAATACCCAGAACTCTTCCTGTTCAAGGTCGCACATGACAGGCTGGAAGATGTCGTAGATATCTCTTGAACAAGAGATGCGGGGGCGTTCTTGGATATTTTGCAGTTTCCGTCGCTTGCCGAGTTCCAGGGCAGCCATTACAGTGATGCTCTTTGCCGGTCCCATTCCTTTAAAACGGGAATAGTCGCAGACTTCCCACTTTGCCAAGGAGTTCAGATTGTTATCACAAGAGAGAAGCAAACGCCTCATCAGTTCGACAGCACTTTCTTCCGTATTTCCGGAGCCTATTAATATGGCGAGTAGTTCGGCATCACTCAATGCGGCTGCTCCTTTCTCCATCATCTTCTCCCGGGGACGGTCTTCCAGCGCCCACTGGTTGATGGATAGTTTGTGTTTGCTTTCCATGATCAAATCACTTACTTATAAAAATTCTTTTGAAACGCCTCGAATTCGTCCTTTCCTCTTATACAACGCTGCCACCATGCACGCCAGAATCCCGTTCCATAACCAATTAGTTGTATAAAGGAAGCAGTAATTGACAGCATTCCAATCCATAAACTGCGATTTCTGATTGTCGAATCCACGCAAACCACCAAGGAATAGAGCAGTAAGGGAAGAGGTGCTGCCAACATGGCGGCAAATCCTAAAAACAGAAGTGCCATCTCGCCTGTCGCACACCCGGGAACCGTTTTGGAATATAGTAGATAAAAAGCTAACAAAACGAGCCCCAACCCCAAAAGAGTCAGTAATAAAAGCAAAGAGACTCCCAGCGTGAACACTGCCGGTAGCAAATGCACCAATTTCAACGAATCGGGATATTTCTTATAAAGGTTAATGCGGGCAATGCCGGAGTTATGGACTTGCTTAAAGAACTTCTTCAAGTCTGTCCGACGTTTGTGATATACCCATGCGTCAGGGAAAAGACGACAAGTATAGCCACCTTTAAAAATACGGATACTGAAGTCGATATCTTCCCCGAAGCGCATTTTAGAGAATCCCCCCAAAGCTTCATACACTTCGCGACGAATCCCCATATTGAAGCTACGAGGATAAAACTTGTCCATCTTCTTTTTTCCGCCACGGATACCGCCTGTTGTAAAGAAGGAAGTCATCGAGTAATTGATGGCTTTCTGAATATCCGTAAAAGAATCGTGCGCGCGGTCGGGACCACCGAACGCGTCGGCAGGAGAAGCCTGAAGCTCCTTCTCTATCGCGTCAAAATATCCTTCGGGCAAAATGACATCAGAGTCCAGTATGATAAAATATTCTCCTTCGCTTCGCTCCGCTCCGTAGTTACGGGTCTGCCCCGGTCCGGAATTGGGTTTAGAAAAATACTTGATGTCCAACCGATCTGTATACCGATCTGCCACTTCCTTACAAGGGATGGATGAACCATCTTCAACAATAACTACTTCAAAATCTTTAAAACACTGTACAGTGAGACTTTGCAGCAATTCATCCACCTCGTCGGGACGATTATAAACGGGAATTATGACGGAGTAACGCATGCTTATAATAGCTTATAATTATTTAGTATGCAAAGTAAGACAAAAAAAATGAAACTGATAAAAGAGACTGCGGTTATTCTTTCTATCAGATACACTTTACTCCTACAAACCTGAGTCATTCAGATAGTGCCCGCAAACAGCTAATCCTCCGTATGCTTAAAATAATCCATGCGCCTGCAATGATTTAAGATTTTCTATACATAAATTTATTCGTCTGACTATAGTGTTTCTTTCGTCTGACTACTGTTGAACTTTCGTCTGACTACTGTTAGACGAAAGTTCAACAGTAGTCAGACGAATAGTTTTATGCAATACGAGAAATAGTTGTATGCAGATACGGAAATAAATAACAGGCAAAAACAGAATAACGCATATAAGAAAAGCAGGATGTACGTTTTGAAAAACAAAAAAGGCTGACCAGCAACGGTCAGCCTCTCCTATCTATCAGTCGGTTATTACTTTTTCAGAATATCCATTGTATCCGATGCAATCAACAACTCTTCATCTGTCGGAATCACTACTACTTTCACTTTAGAATCTGCAGTAGAAATAATAGCTTCCTCACCACGAACTTTAGCATTCACAGCGCTGTCCAGTTTAATACCCATGAATTCCATGTCTTTACAAACAGATTCACGGCATTCAAACTGATTTTCGCCTACACCACCTGTAAACAGGATGATATCTACACCGCCCAATGCCGCAGCATAAGCACCGATATATTTCTTAATACGGTAATAGTACATCTTCTCTGCAA
>OGRI01001927.1_pt1 | contig 16117 bp, 8 predicted proteins | sample 1553391 | NCBI WGS metagenome assembly OGRI01 (sample SAMEA2580052, study PRJEB22360) | human gut metagenome | reverse complement strand
CCCCCGCCGTTACCCGGAAGTGGCTATTTTGATACCAGACACGATGGGACGTGCCTGCGGCGGACTTTGTGCCTCCTGCCAACGTATGTACGACTTTCAAAGCGAACGTCTCAACTTCGAATTCGAAGCGTTGCGTCCCAAAGAGAGTTGGGACAAAAAATTACGCCGCCTGATGGGGTACTTTGAGGAAGACACCCAATTGCGTGACATACTGATTACCGGAGGGGATGCCCTGATGAGCCAAAACAAAACATTGCGAACGATACTGGAAGCCGTCTACCGAATGGCCGCCCGCAAGCGAAAAGCCAACCTCGAACGACCGGAAGGAGAAAAATATGCCGAATTGCAACGGGTACGTCTCGGCTCCCGCCTGCCAGCCTATCTGCCCATGCGCATCAATGACGAATTAGTAGAGATTCTCCGGGAGTTTAAAGAAAAAGCGTCTGCCATCGGAGTGAAGCAGTTCATCATCCAAACCCATTTCCAGACACCACTGGAAGTTACCCCCGAAGCACGGGATGCCATCAGCAAGATACTTTCTGCCGGCTGGCTGATTACAAACCAATTGGTCTATACCGTAGCAGCTTCCCGACGGGGGCATACGACCCGGTTGCGCCAAGTGCTCAATTCATTGGGAGTGGTGTGCTACTACACTTTCTCAGTAAAAGGTTTCAATGAAAACTATGCGGTGTTCACTCCCAACAGCCGTTCTCTGCAGGAACAACATGAAGAAAAGATATACGGACAACTCACCTCCGAGCAGGCTGCCGAGTTATATACCCTGCTCGAAAATGGAGAAGACACGGCTACCCGTATCCGCCGTTTTATGAGAAAGCCCCACCTGCCATTCCTCGCTACCGACCGAAGCGTACTCAATCTGCCTGCCATTGGCAAAAGCATGACATTCAACCTGATAGGTATCACAGAAGACGGTAAGCGTATCCTTCGCTTCGATCATGACGGAACACGCCGCCACAGCCCCATTATCGATAAAATGGGACAGATCTATATCGTAGAAAATAAATCGCTCGCCGCTTATCTCCGGCAATTAGGAAAAATGGGAGAAGATCCGGAAGATTATGCCACTATCTGGACGTATACGGAAGGCAAAACGGAACCACGGTTCAGCTTATACGAATATCCGGAATTCGACTTCCGAATCACGGACAAGATGAGCAATCTGGAGATTGGATAATATACGATAATACTGCTTATGCATACCGGTGATCGTAAGCAGGGTACTTACCTCCGCTAAGCACCGTCCATACCGCCTGTATACACCGTGCTTAGCGCTCTTAAGTACCGTTCTGAGGAAAGCTTTGCACGGTGCACAAAAACCGGGGTGTTCCCTCACTCTATCCGCCCGTTTTCAACCACTTTTCACCAATTACGACCGGTATCCCACCAAAGTCTTGTTCCGGCATTATCTTCTCCTCCCAAAGCATCGACCAATGCACGGTATTGGCTTTCGTTTTCTGTGATCAACGAACCGGGAAAATTCAAGCGACGAATCATAGTCTCCGTATCGATACAACCGTTCTTGCTATTATTAAACCGCACCGGGAAAAGACGCGGATAGCCCGTACGACGCTGTTCGGCCCATGCTTCACAACCCTCGGGAAAGATAGCCAGCCACTTCTGAGTTATGATCTTCTCCAGTTTCACCTCGTCATCGGCCTCCTCTATCCAGCGTGGGGATACCAGACAACGGGCTTCTATATTATTCTCGGGATCATAGACATCTATAAAGTCAGAGGCTACTTTATCGCTGTTGAGATATTCATCCACTTGGGTAACATTGTGTTGCTGAAAAGAGACAGTTACCCCGTTCTCATAACAATCACTCTCCTCTTCCGAAGTCCAACCACGTAAAGCAGCTTCCGCACGGAGAAACCAGACTTCTGCCGCAGTCATCAGAACGGCATCCGTAGCCTGAGTGACAGTAAGCTTCGACAAGACATTGTAACGGTTGTGAGCAAAGCAAGTACCTTGACGAATCCCTCTGTATTCTTGTTTCAACTCATCAGCCGAACAGTGTGTAAAATAGGATTTCCTCCGGGGATCATCGTAACCATTCATGATAGATTCCATCGAAGCACTCATATACGTTTCTTTCCATATAAGGTTCAACTCGCCAAGCGGATTGCTATAACCGCCCTGAGTGGAGACAGCAGCCTGCTCATCAGGGGTTTCAAAAACACCGTACGAATTTTCGAATGCCTTCACAAATTCCATGCGCGCCTTATCAGGAGATATCACCGCCAAACGCATGGCAAGCCGCATTCGCAGAGAATTGGCAAACTTAATCCAGGAGGAATATTCGCCATCCAGCAAAATGTCGAAACGCGCAAATTCGGAAGCGTCCGGTTTCCGCTCTATATAATCGGCCAATGCCGTTACTGCCGTATCCAGTTCAAGAAAAAACTCATTGTATACTTTCTCCTGGCTATCCGGCAGATATTCCCCTTTAGGATCGGCAAAATTGGTGTACACAATCGGGCCGTAATAATCGGTCACACGGTGCATGACCGCCACCTTCAATATTTTCGTTATACCGAAAAAAGCCGGTTGCCCGGTACGGGTAAATTGTTCCGACTGGTAGATCTGAGGGAAAACATAAGCATACGTATGTCCCCACATCGCACTGTTCCAACCATCTTGCAGATTATAATCCGAGTTATGGCTACCCCCATTCAGTGGTTTGGCATCGTGCATATATCCGCTAAACATATCCGCGTTCAGATTTTGTATCAGTTGGAAAGGCCAGTTTTTCCCTTTACCGTAATCATAATTAAAATAAATGCCCTGCTGGATAATTCCCAAACGGATGCCATGATCGTTATTATCCACTTTCAGGTCTTCATCCGTAATGCCGGCCAAATCGGTATTGAACTCTCTAAAACCGGAAGTACAGGAAACAAAGAAACCGCCCAGCACTATAAATAAAAATACCATGTCCTTTTTCATCTATCCACCCTCCGTTTTAAAAGTCACACTTAATACTGAATCCCAAGCTACGCGTAGTGGGCATTCCATAAACATCGATCCCTTGATTGTCATTTCCGGTAGAGAGTACCAGATCCGGATCAAAAGGCGCTTTCTTATAGAAAAAGAAAAGATTGCGCCCCACAAAAGAGAGCTGTATTTCATGAAAGATCTTCATCTGTTGTATCCAGTTTGCCGGCAAGCGATAACTCAACGAAAGCTCCCGCAAACGAATATTCGTGGCATCATACATATAATATTCCGTCACACCGGCACGTCCGCCGACTACATTCTTATAAAACCTCTTCACATCCTCTATACGACGGCCTTCCAAAAGGACATATCCGGCATCCCGGGCATCGGCCGTGGCTTTGGATACCCCATACATATCCATATCCGCCTGTGTCTGCGAAAGAATATCTCCGCCATACCGCCAATCGATCAGACAGTAAAGACTGATTCCTTTATAAGAAAGAGTATGGCTCCACCCCATAGAGAAAACCGGATTGGCATTTCCCACTTTTACCGTATTCCCGTCACCCTCCACCCGCGGCAGGCCTTTGTTGTCTCCGTCGGTTTCATAAACGATATTTCCCTCTGCATCACGCACGAATGCCTTCCCGTAAATATCACCGATGGAACCACCTTCCACCAACTTCATGGCATAACTCGAGGAAAAGCTGGTAGGCCCGTACACAAACTCTTTCAATTTCTCATGCAATTCGATAATTTTATTCTTATTGGACGAAAAGTTCAATGTAGTTTTCCACATAAAATCCCTGTTCATCACCGGAGCAGCATCCAATGTCAACTCCCATCCTTCGTTCTGTATATTGCCGGCATTGACATAGCGGTATGCAAACCGATCACCGGAAAGAGCCGGCAACTTGAAGAACTGGTTACGGGTATTCGTGCGATAATAAGTGGCATTGATGCCTAAACGGCTTTGCAGAAAACGCCATTCCGTCCCCACTTCTACAGAATAAGTCATTTCCGGTCTCATCTCCTCAAAAGGAGCGGCATCATTTGCCTGTATTCCTCCACCGGCCACTACATGCGAAACAGAATTAGTGATAAACAAAGGAATATCATTCCCCACCTTACTGTATGCCCCACGCAATTTTCCAAAAGAGATCCATTCGGGTAAAGCCATCCATTTGTTGAAAATAAAAGAAGCACCGACCGAAGGATAAAAAAAGCCGCTCTTCTCATGTTTCGTAAAAGCAAGCGTCGAAGCCCAGTCATTACGGGCCGTCACGTCGATAAAGACGCTTTCCTTATATCCCAATTGTGCCGTGGCAAATACAGATTGCAGTTGTCTGTGTGCATCGATCCTCTGATCAAGCACAGCGGCACTGTTCATCAGAATATTGGCCAAAGTAAAGACATTGGGGTATTTCAATGAGGCCGTTTTTGAATCATAACGGGTGGAATTCACCACCTTATCATTGATGCTGCCACCGATAGCGGCATCCAACGAAAAATCATTCCATTGTTTCTTTACAGTGGCCATCACATCGCCATAAAGCAATACTTCCTGATAATCCATCTCAAGATACCGCCCGTTCACACCTGCCAAAGCCGGAGCGGTAGACGCATAAAACTTCTGCCGTAACTTATCACCTATATAATCCATATTACCGCGTGCCTGAATGTCCAGCCAATCGGTTACTTTCACCCGCGCCGATAAAGAGGCGATCACCCGTGCACGGGTATCCTTGCTCTGAATCCGGTTTACAATCCAGTAAGGATTCTGCTCGAAATCGTCAGAAGGCGCATGCCAGTTCTGCACATTCAACTTACGGTCTTCATCGTACACCTCAAAATTATCGCGATAATAAGAAAGGTCTTCACCACGCGGAAAACGATATAATCCCACAAGCGGATTCATATAAAATCCTCCCGGAACCGGTTTGTTTTCCACTACCTGCCGCATGATATTTACATTTCCATCGAGTTTCAAACGGCCGTTGAACAGTACGGAAGTCTCCCGCAAATTCAAATTATGCTTCGATAACCGGTTTTTATCTACAATACCCCGCCCGGTAGTATTGGCATAAGAAAAATAATTTTGCAGTTTCTCATTCCCATGACTCACAGAAAGGGAAGTAATAGAGGTAAAACCGGTACGAAAGAAATCATTCAGATGATCTTGTTCAGGCAATGCTTCCTGTGCTCCCCAACTATCCACACCATCACTAACGCCATAGCGATTCTGCATTTCGGGAAGACTGAAAGCCTTATCAATAGTCAGACTGGTAGAAAAAGAGATTTTATGTGCGCCCGTACTCCCCTTTTTGGTAGTTATCAGAATCACGCCATTGGCCGCTTGACTTCCATACAAAGCTGCTGCCGGTGCACCTTTCAATACAGTAATGCTCTCCACATCTTCCGGATTCAAGTTGGAAATGCCATCCCCCCCGTCACGATTGCCCGCATCAGCAGTCCCGCCAATAGCCGAATAGGCCTGTTCGGAAGTAGAATTCAGCATCGGCACTCCGTCTATCACATACAGTGGCTGATTATCACTGACCACCGAACGGATGCCACGAATACTGACCTTAGCCGAAGCCCCCGGACCGGAAGAGTTTTTACTTACCTGCATACCCGCCGCCTTTCCGGCCAAAGCGGTAATCATATTCGTCTCCTTTACCCGGTTCAGCTCATCACTCTTCAACTGCATGGCCGAATAAGACAAAGATGAAGCCTTCTTTTCAATGCCCAATGCAGTCACAATCACGTCATCAAGCATCACCGCATCTTCTTGCAATACGATCTTGAAATCCGTTTTTCCAGATACGGGAACCTCTACGCTTTCATATCCTAAAAAAGAGACCACCAAAGTAGCATCCGGATTTACGAGCAAAAGAAATTCACCGTTCACATTGGTCACTGTTCCTTCCGATTCTCCTTTTACCTTAATAGTAGCACCAACCAAAACATCACCTTTGGAGTCGTATACCGTCCCGCTTATCTTTTTTTTTGAAGAAAACTGATCATGATGGCCATCATGTTCTACATTAACGGCATAACCGACTGTTGTACAAACAGAAAAGAGGAATGTCAAAAAAAAACAGATAAGTATTCTCGCACTAATTAACATGTTCATTAATATCAATTTGTATATAGACAAATATACATAATAAAATCTAAAAAGAGGTTATCCCAATATCATTTTGATGAAAGAATTCGCCAAAACGCGTATTATCACTATTTTTGTTGCAAATAAAACGATGAAAATGGAAATAGAAATAGAGAATCATCCCTTGCAACCTTTTCTTCCGGTAAAAGCCCGGTTATTAATGCTTGGAAGTTTTCCACCGCAAAAAAAGCGGTGGTCTATGGATTTTTATTACCCAAATCTAAATAACGATATGTGGAGAATCACCGGAATCCTATTCTTTAACAACAAGGATTATTTCTTGAATGAATCGAAAAAAGCCTTTTGCAGAGAGCGCATCATCGACTTTCTTAATGAGAAAGGGATTGCACTTTTTGATACGGCTTCTGCCATACGCCGCCTGCAAGATAATGCTTCCGACAAATTCTTGGAAGTTGTGCAACCTACCGATATCCGCGCACTGCTCCTGCAACTTCCGGAATGCAAAGCGATCGTCACTACCGGCCAGAAAGCCACGGACACCCTCCGTACCCAATTCAGTATAGAAGAACCGAAAGTAGGTGATTTCTCCGAATTTTTATTCGAAAACCGCCCGATGCGTTTATACCGTATGCCATCTTCCTCACGTGCCTACCCTTTGGCACTGGACAAAAAAGCTGCCGCCTATCGCATCATGTATCAGGATTTACAAATGCTTTAATCAATTATATATAGGAAACCTATGAAACCGATCTTTTTGCAATACCCCGCATGCAGTACTTGCCAAAAGGCAAAAAAATGGCTGACAGAGAACAACATTGAGTATACCAACCGGCTCATTGTGGAAGATAATCCCACAATAGAAGAATTAAAAGCCTGGATTCCCCTTAGCGGATTGCCGGTAAGAAAGTTTTTCAATACCAGTGGATTGGTATATAAAGAGCTGAATCTCAAAGACAAGCTACCTACCATGAGCGAAGAAGAGCAAATCGCCTTATTGGCCACCAACGGTAAATTGGTGAAACGTCCGTTGGTAGTCACCAATAATTTTGTACTGGTAGGTTTCAAACCTGCCGAGTGGGAAAAGCTAAAATAGTTGAAAACTTCTTTGTAGAAGCGCTTGCAGATTCAAAAGTTTATTCTACCTTTGCACCCGCAAACACGGGAGTAGCTCAGTTGGTAGAGCACCGGTCTCCAAAACCGGGTGTCGGGAGTTCGAGCCTCTCCTCCCGTGCAAGATTTCAATAGCTGTGAGTTAATAACTTGCAGCTATTTTTCGTTTAAAGGTCGGACAATAGCTAAAACAGCCCATTCATTCTCCTAAAATTGAATCTCCAAAGTCACTTCTCCCCCTCCGACAGTCCATTGCGGACCTTCCTGTACAAGACGTATCGCTTCTTTATCAACGAAAGGACATAAACTTCCCTGTACCTTTATATCGATAGGACGCCCCTCGTCATTCACATAAAAAGTCAGTATCACTTTCCCCTTTACCCGCTCACATTCTTTATCTGTCGGGCGGTTCAGATTCTTTTTCAAATATCTCCGATAAGCCCTTTCCCCGATTACCGGACGAGGCATCGTCAATTGTTCTACGGTTACTGCCGCCCCAGTCAGATTCGCTTTCCGCTGAGTCCCGTACCCTACTACTACCACTTCATCCAATTCTCTACTGTCTTCATTCATGGCAATCAGCATCTCCTTACTTGTATCGGCTGGAAGAATAACCGGTTCATAGCCTATATAATTGACCGTAATCTCTTTTCCGTCATTCATCGGCAAAGTAAAATTACCATTCACATCCGATACAGTTCCATTATTAGTACCTCTTACAGTGACGGTGGCTCCCACAATAGGCTCTCCAACCTTATCAATGACACGCCCTTTCACTCCGTTTACTTTTATCCCGCTTACCATTCCGCTCAGTTGCTTTGCAATGCCATTATTGGTAACGTCAGACAGAGCGGTACTAACCGGTTTGGCAGCTACCGAATCCACTTCAACAACATCAGCCATTACACTCATCCCTACTTCATCGGCAATTTCTTCCCGCATCTTCGCAGGAGCTGCCTTTGATAGTTGCCGTTCCCGACTGGCAAACACCTTCACCGAATCTCCCCGGACAGTTCCAGCCAATTTTCCCTTTTCTTCCGGATGTGCCGATTTAGCTAAAGGTAACTGAGGTGTTTGAGACACAACCTGCAACACGGTATCCCGTTGCAAGGCTTCCAATGTCATAAAAACATCTTCCGGTAGCCTATTTTTCTGATATATGAAATAGCTGCTCAAACAAACACCTATCAATAAGCTCGCCGCTACACTCCACACAACAGCATGATTCCGTTTTCCCTTTGCTTTTCCCCTGATCCGGCGACGTAAAATCTCTATCTGATACTCCTGGTTCTCCCCTACGCTGTCATAACCATCCATAGCATCGGCAAGAAAAGGATCACGCATCGCCTCTTTCTGCAAGCGATGAACCTCTTTCCCCTTTCGAGTTCCTCGTATGTAGTCTAATAGCTTCATTGGATCTGATTCTTTATGCAAATCTTTAAATTTCTTTTCCCGTTCTGAATATAACTTTTCACATGGTTCAGTGTTAAACCTGCCTGCTCCGCAATATCGGCATATGACATCTCTTCCATAAAAAATTGCGTAATGCTGATACGTTGAGGTTCAGGCAGTTTTTCAAGACAATGCTTCAAGGCATTCAATTGTTCTTCCGAATGATCCTCCTCAGATAACAGATGCAAAAACTCATCGGATTCCATAATATTAATCATATAATCAAGCGGAATTTCCTTATTGTCTTTCCTTAATATCTGCAGACAATGATTTTTAGCTACCCGGTACAACCACGTTTTGAAAACTTTTATCTGATAATTGGATACTTTGGAAAGCAGTTCTTCAAAAAGTTGCATGACTGCGTCCTGTGCACGAGCCTCATCACTCAGATATTTAAGACAAAGTCCGTACAGCAACGGAATATAGCGGTTGTATAATTCACCGAAATATTCTGTTTTACCCGAATCGGTATACTGCTGTAACAGTTCTTCATCAGTCAACTTTGATATGTTTTTCTTGAAAAACAAAAATTCTTTTTAGGCAAAGTTAAAAAAAACAAGTAAACATCAAGCCATATCGGAAAATTAAAAATATACCCAAAGTATCCAAGTATAACCAATCGGTCTAACAAGAAAGCATTCACACACATAACACACTAATAATCAGTCATTATCAGAATATATACTTTTATGTAGCATGAATATATACTTTTACCCAACAAGAATATACATTCTTACATGACAAGAATATATCTTTTTGCAATCACATAAAAACGAAGCAACTCTCCGACATTACAAGAAAATACCCCCGTCAAGCTGAGAACATACAGCTTTTCGGGGGTATACTACCAAAGGCCTTCTATTTACCAGTTTGTTATCCTTTTACCAAACAATTACCTTTTTCGTTATCATCTCATCCGTCAACATTATTTTTACCAAATAGATTCCTTTCGACAATTCAATAACCATATCATTCAATAAAACCGACTCCGAATATACATTTCCTCCGTCCATTGAATAAACATTAACCACACCCTTCAAATCACACTTGCCGACAATACGTATCGCATTTTCTTCGCTTATTATTTTTACAGGAGCTACCGCCGGCTCTTTATCAATACCGGTTCCTGAGTCAAACATGGCAAACGGACCACCCACTTTTGCATTATCGACTGCCTGCACTCCCCATGTATAATCACTGGTCAATCCTGTCACTTTATATAACACCCTCTTACTGATCAATCCGGAAACTTCAGATACTTTCAAACGTCCGGTCGCAATATCGGCAGGAACCGTCATTCGGATAACGTCTCCTTGCTTGATATACAAATTATATTTCAAAGCATTGGCCGAAGTCTGATCATCTTCCGGAGCATCCCATGAAAACATGGCAATACCATTGGCACCCGGAGTCACTTTCAAATTCTTAGGTGCACCGGGAGCTTTATTAGACGCGACTCCTTCTCCCAAAACATTCTTCATCAAACGGGTATGCGATCCTCCTGCATCACCATAACCTACCAAACACGCATCCAAATTGCCATCATTATCAAAATCCACAAGATTGGCAGTCCCTCCTCTCTGTGCTGCCGCACCGGCATACACAAGTGGAGAAGCTATGAACATAGGAGCACCAAGCATACCTCCATTATTCAAATAAACAACATCATTCTCACCCGTCGCATTCATATAAAGAATATCACTAAAGCCGTCATTGTTAACATCACCGGCATCAATGGAAAGCTCCTGCCTGTTATTGGGTAATCCCGTCGTAGCAGCATCGTACTTAGTGAATCCTCCTGCTGAATTAAGATATAAATCGCCACGCCAGTTCCAGCTCACATTCTCATCCCATCTGACTCCGGGAACAACAAAATCAAGCTTTCCATCATTATTATAATCAAGCCAGGCCGGATTTCCTTCTTCTATACCCGCAAATTCAATAGGCTCGGCAAAAGTTCCGTCTCCATTATTTTTATAAACCGCCCCGTTATAACTGCCATGATAACCATAATCGGCATCGTATTTATCAGCATCTATTCCCTCACCCGAAACAATAAGATCCAAAAAACCATCACCGTCATAATCACCCCAAGCTGCACCACCGCCCGATAATTGTATAAACGGCTTAGCTTCACTACCCAGTTTGTTTTTCACCGGTTTATCGATACGTTCGAAGTTCTGTCCATTCACATTTCTGTACAAATATGCTATTCCTGTATTTTTATCTCCTCCATTTGTACGCCCTTGAATATACAGATCGGTCCAACCATCCCCATCATAGTCCGCAGCTACTACATATCGGGTAGAGCGATTCCCATCACCATTATTGATTAAAGGAAACAAGCCGGTAAATACCTCTTCAAAGCCGGCATCTCCTCCTTTATTTTTCCACAGACCCGAGTACAGTTCTCCATTACTTTTCTTCCCCGCCAAAAATAAATCCAGATTTCCATCATTATTATAGTCAAACCAAGTGGCATTGGATGTTCTCAGATCCGGAAAATTATGTTCCACTTTCTCAAATTGCCGGCCATTTTTATTTTTATAAAGCAGTGTCTTTTCTCCCTGTGAAGTCACACCAGACACGATCAAATCCAAAAAGCCATCATTGTCATAATCCCCCCATGCAGCAGCAGCTTCATAAATTAGAGGAATATTTTCTGTTCCGTCATCTACTACAACCGGATTCAATATCTCAGAGAAAGAGACATTTTTCACCTGAGCAAAAGCAGAAGTACAAACAAATCCGGCTAATACAAATGTATACTTAAAGATTTCTATATTTTTCATAATATATCCGATTTTCATTAATAGATAAAAGTCGTTGAAGCCAATGCAGGCGCCGTTTTCACGGAAACTACATATATTCCTTTATTAAAGTCTGATAAGTTTATTCGTTCGGAATAAACATCGTCATTATATTTCCGGGCAAATAATGTTTGCCCGGTGATATCATTTATCCTTACATCCTCTATCCTCTTTTCCGTCTTGATATGGAGCGTATCCGTCTCTTTCTCAACATAAACAATAAGAGGATTTTCTTGTTTCACTTCTGTAATTCCCGAACCGGAAGCATGAAGCAGCCGGATGGCAAATCCTCCTCCTTTAGCCATCGGAATGGAGAGTTTAGTATCTTTTGTGATTTCCATTCTTTCGCATACATATTGTTTAGGTTGCTCTCCCGATGCAGAAGTATCTTTAAAAATATCAGCCAGATAAGAAACGCCAGCTTCCAAGAAGCCGAAATCGACTTCCAGCGTTCTCGCAGTCCAGTCAGTCATGCCACCTACATACCAATCTTTTCCTTTCTGTTTCGCCACCAAAATATAATCTCCTAATTTAGCATCCAATGGAACTGTTTTGTCCCACACCACAGGTACAGTCGACAGAAAACTTAGTATATCCGGATATTTATTGTATTCGGTCGGAGAATCACACAAATAACCTATCCACTGATCATAAATCACATACATCGACAGTTCGTGTGCTCTGGTTCCCATACTCATCGGTGGAGTATCATCCTTATCAATCGGCTGGAATTCTTCTTGAGTTACATTTCTCATAGAACCTGGAGTATAATCTTCAGGACCGACCAACGAACGTATAAAAGGAAATTGTGTATGATATTCCGGTGTCAAAGTTTTTTCCCAGAAATTACATTCTGCACCACGAACAGCCTCAAAATTCAATATATTAGGAAAAGTACGATTTATTCCGGCAGGAACCGGACAACCATGAAACAATGCCACCATTTGGTGATTTGCCAAGCGTTGTGCAAAATCCCGTCCCCAACGCATAGCAATCTGATCATTACGTTCGAAAAAGTCAATCTTTGCCCCAGACACACCATAATCTTTCATCTTCTTAATCCAGTCTTCCGGATTTTCTCTAACACAACTCGCCCATGTCCAAACGATAATTTTCACATTCTTCTGTTTAGCATAAAGACACAAAGTACGTATGTAGCTCTCGGACCAACCCGCATCAAGTGTCATATATTCAATTCCATGTTGAGATGCCCAATCAACATAATACTTATATAACTGGAACGACAGATTATTATTTCCCGATGGGAAATCCACTCCCTCTAAAACAGCTTTATGCCACCATTCCCAAGCACTCTTTCCGGGTTGTATCCACGAGGTATCCTCAATCTTGCAAGGTTCGGCCAGCATGTAGACCAGCTCATTGTTCAACAACGTCTTGTCGTCGTCGGACACGATCATGACGCGCCACGGGAACGTGCGGTCGCCTCCCGTCCTTGCAATGTAATCCTCACGTGAAATCACCAGATGGTTGGAATACCAACGGTAAGGGTTCGACGGGTCTCCGTCCATCACTTCTTTAGGGTAGGCCGCCCACTTTCCGCGCATGGCATTCTGCCCGGCGGCTTCCATATACAAGCCGGGATAATCGTAAGTGTCCGATTCCGTCACCACCACCTTGTAGGGCTTGCCGGGATACTCGAAGAGCACCGGAGAAACGGAAAAACGGCCGGCCGGAATCTCACCCGGCGAACGATACACCTTGTAAAGCCGCTCGAAATTACGGTAGCCCTGATGAATCTGGTGCACCTTGCCCGACTGTTCACGCTCGGGTGCGGTATTGCTGTCGCACTCCGGGAAATACACCGTAGGGGTAAAAGCGAAATTGAACACGGCATCTTCGCTGTCGATAATGATTTCCTCGTCCCAGTGCGTCACGAAACGGTAAGCCCATCCTTCGTTGTAGGCTCTCACGACCAGGTCGTAGCCCGTGCCGTAAGACAGCACGATTTCATTGTACGCCTCTTTCAGGGTCTTGTTTTTCCCCGCCACGACGTCTATCTTGCGGTTCACACGGTCTTTCTTCACAGAGGTCACGGGGTCGCCTCCCACGTAACGTCCGTCGGACAGGTTCATCCCTATCACCGAAGGTTCCACCAACTTCACCTTATCGTACCACACTTCAAATTCCGTACGCCCTTCCACACGGAGCTTCACCTCCAGTTTCTTGTCGGGCGAAGACAATTTGTACTCTTCCGCTTTCAGGGCAAACGTCCAGCAGAAGAATACCGCCAAAGATAACATGATTTTTTGAGCCATATCGCTATATAGATTTAAGAATGATTATTCGTCTGCAAAGTAAGTCCGTTTCACTAAAAGCCGAAATGGAGAGAATCACTTATCACATGGACAATTTTGCGATTCTCTCCATTCCTATATGACTTGCCGTACGGCCGCTCATTCCACACCCCACTGCTTGTTCGGCGTGCGCCCCAACACGAAGTGCAACTCACCGCCACGGACGATATCCTCGTGGTCGATGTAGTAACGGTTGTAAGGCTTGCCGTTCAGCGTGGCCGACTGGATGTAACAGGCGTCGGGCGCATTCCCCTCCGTAGTGACTACAAACTTACGGCCTTTGGCATAACGGCGGTCGAGCGCGATCTCCACACGGTCGAACACAGGGGCTGTCAATTCATAACGCGTCTCGCCCGGACAAAGCGGATGGAACCCCGCAGAAGCCAGGATATACCAGGCCGACATCTGCCCCACATCCTCATTGCCGCACAGTCCGGCCAGACTGTTCTTGTAAGCGTCGGCACAAATCACACGCGTCCAGTACTGCGTGAGCCACGGTGCCCCCAAGCGGTTGAAGAGGAAAGGCACGTGGTGCACGGGTTCATTGGCATGATTATAATAGGGATTCCAATAGAATTCGCGCGGCGTGTTTTCAAAAAAGGATTCCAAATCGGCCAACACTTTGTCGCGACCGCCCATGATTTCCACCATGCCGGGCACGTCGTGCGGCACGAACCAACCCTGTTGGTAGGGATTGCACTCCATGCAACCGTACCACTCCTGCAAGCGTCCTTTTTCCGGCCAGTCCGCCCACGAGCCGTCGGCGTTGCGCACGCGGAACCATCCCTTTTCCTTATCGAAGATTTTACGGTATGCCTGTCCGCGCCGGTGATAGATGCCGGCATCCTCCGTCTTGCCTAAAGCCTCGGCCCATTCGCCCACACACCAATCGAAGTATCCGTATTCCAACGTTTCCGATATGCCGCTGCCGCCGGGCGAATATCCCAGTTCCGGATGATGCCCGATGCGGTCGGCGGTCTGACGGGCAAAGCGGTAAGCTTTCTCCACGTCGTATCCGCGTATGCCTTTCATATAGGCATCGACGATGACGGCTATGGCCGGATTACCCAACATGCAGCCGCTGTAAGCGTTCAGGAACTCCCAACGTTCGTACACGCCCGTACCGTTTTCCTCGGCCAGAGTGACAAACGAGTTGATCATGTCGTTCACCACTTCCGGATTGATAAGGTTTTGCAGGGGGAACTGGCTGCGGAACACATCCCAACCGCTGAACACCGTACGCTTCTTGAATGCATCGGTCTTGTGCACCTTCCGGTCTCCTCCCACGTATTCACCCGTCACATCGCGATAGTCACGCGGGTCTATCATCGTGTGGTACAGCGAGGTATAAAAAATCGTGCGCTCATCCTCCGTCCCCCCGGAGATTTTGATTTTCGACAAGGCCTCGTCCCACAGCGCAGCCGCCTTTTCGCAATACCGCTCGAAGTCCTTTCCCTTCAATTCGGCTTTGAAGTTTGCCTCCGCTCCTTCCAGACTGACAAAGGAGATGGCCGTGCGCATCAGCACCTGTTCGCCTTCGCGCGTGGGGAACTCCGTATAAAATCCCAAATGGTCTCCCTCCATGCGGTCGGGACGTTCCGTCACCTTCGCCCGACGCACCGCCTCGGCAAATTCCGGCGAAGTCACGTTTTCCAACTTGCGCCCCATACCCTCAGGAAACTCGGCCGACCATACGCCGTAACGCTCCAACGGCTTGCTGAAACGGGTGTAAAAGTAGACCGTATAATCGGCCTTCCCTCCCCCGTTGCCCCAACCGCCTCCGTCGGGCGTGCAACGCATCCATCCGCGGATAGCATAGTCATCCACACGCTCCACGTACTGCCGGACAGACGTACCGCCCACACGGCGGGCCAAGTCGATTTGAATGCGCGAACATTCGTTTTCCGGATAAGTGAAACGCATGACCCCACCGTGAGGCGTGGCCGTCAGTTCCGCCCGGATGTCATAATCGGTCAGGCGGACAGCGTAATATCCTGCACGTGCCGTCTCGCTCTCCTTATCGTAACGCGAACGGTAGCCCTCCTCCGGACGTTCCGCCTCGCCGCGATACGTATGCAAAGGTCCCGTGGTGGGCATCACTAAATAATTCCCCAAATCGCCATACCATCCGATACCGCTCATCTGGGTCAAGGCAAAGCCCTCGATGGTCGTATGTTCATAACTGTACCCCGAACCGTTGTCGCCTCCGGTAATGGTATTGGGGCTGACCTGCGTCATGCCCCACGGCGTGGCCACACCGGGAAAGGTCTTTCCCAACCCATGTTCGGCCTTGGCCATTTGTGTGTTCGTCGTAGCCCCGATAAACGGGTTCACATACTCCG
>OGRI01001918.1_pt1 | contig 16164 bp, 11 predicted proteins | sample 1553391 | NCBI WGS metagenome assembly OGRI01 (sample SAMEA2580052, study PRJEB22360) | human gut metagenome | reverse complement strand
CCTCGAAGGTCTTGCGGATGATGTGGTCGCGGCACTGGGTCAGCACCTGCACGGTGACATCCTCGGGGATCATGTTCTTCTCGATCAGGGTGCGCAGGAACTCGTACTCGGTGTCGCTGGCGGCAGGGAAGCCCACCTCGATCTCCTTGAAGCCGATCTTGACCAGCATCCGGAAGAACTCCAGCTTTTCCTCAAGGCTCATGGGCACGATCAGGGCCTGATTGCCGTCGCGCAGGTCCACACTGCACCATGCGGGGGCTTTTTCAATGTGATCCTTCTTTACCCAGCTGTCATAGCCTGCGGGTACCGGGTAGTAACCCGGAGCGTACTTGGTTGCGTCCATCATAATGTGCGTCCTCCTAAACGATTTACACTTTTGAGGTTTTTTCCTGCCCAACTCCCCCAGTCACCTGCGGTGACAGCCCCCTCTGAGATGGGGCCCTTGGCAGTGCGGTAAAGCTTCCCGTTTCGCCAGAGGCTCCCTCCCCGAGGAAGCTGACTGAAGGAGTTACATATGAAAAGGCTCTCGTCTTTCAAGGCGAAAACCTTGAGAGACGAGAGCCTGTAAAGTTCAAACTACAGGGCACCCGTGGTACCACTCTCTTTGCTGCGCCTTTGGGCACAGCCGCTTTGCACGATCGGCTTTTTGCGGCGAATCGCTGTCCTTGTAACGGTGGACATCCGTCAGAGCCTACTTGCGTGTTCAGCCCTGCCGCTCAGGGGCCAGTAACCGAAACCCTCTGCACCCGCCTTGCACCACCCGGCGGCTCTCTGTACGCAGAAGAAAATCGTTTTTTCCCCGTCAACGCATTTGTGCTTTTTTCAAAGTGGACTAAGTTTAGCATGATTCGCGGGCAGTGTCAAGCAATCTGACTCATTCTCAAAATGAAACAATTTCACAAAATAAGGGGCAGAATTTTCCAAAATTGTGCACCGGTCGATTCGACGCATTTTTCGGTCGATTCGTGCCGGAGATCGTCCGGGGGAGGGGCAAGCATGATATGATACAGACAAAGAAAGAGAGGAGGCACTCATTTTATGAAACGATGGACCCGAAAACTCCTTGCCGGTCTGCTGAGCTTTGGTATGCTGCTGCAGGCGGCAAGCCCCCTCAGCGCACTGGCGGCAGAGGATATCAGCGGAGCGGCACAGGTGGCTCCTGTAAGTTCGCTGATCGTCCGCGACGGAGATTCCGACAATTATGCGATCGTCAAGTATACGCTGAACCACTATGCAGATGGAAGCGTCAGCTGGGAAAACGGCAAAAAGCCGTTTGAAGGAATTGATGTGAAGTACGATACGGCAACCAGTACCTTTGTTTTTACGGGAACGCTGTCACTTCCCGAGAGTGAGAAGCCGTTTGTCAATCTGACCTGTACAAAACCTGAAGAGGATAGCATTAAGCTGGACGGCAATGGCGATAGCGCAGTAGGTGCGGCTTTGACGGTCGGATTCCCGTCTCAGACCCGAGGTGCCAAGAACATTACCATTGTGACAGACAGTAGCAGCAGTGCGGCGATCAGGGGATACGCCTGCCTTGACTGCTATGGTAATGTGGTGATTGAAAACCCGAGCGGCAAGGTCACGGGCGGTGCTACCCGCACAGCCGAAGGCGTTCTGGTATATGGTAATGCACAGAATGTTACAGTGACCGGCGATGACAGCAGATTCATCATTTCGGGTGATTTTTCTGTTTACAGCAAGGGCGATGTTACACTGACGAATCCGTCCGGCGCAATCACAGAAAGCTACATCCGGGTTGCTGAATCTGCCGGAGACGTTAAAATCGAAGGCAGCAGCAACGGATTGGCATGGCTCTACGGAACAACCTACGATTCGACCATGATCAAAGCCAAGACCCTGACCATGAAGAATAACGGCGGCACTGTGGGCAAGGTCGTGTTCACCGGCGCAGATACCACAAGTGCTTACCGTGTGGCAGTTGGTGAAAGTGAAAGCAGCAATACTCAGACTGCGCTGACGGGTACGACTTACTCTGCAACGGTGGATGCAAAGTATCTGAACATCCAGACCGGAACGCCGGAAAATACCACTGTCAAGCACACCCTTACCCTGACGAATGCCAAGGCTTATACCGACGAAAACCATACGGTGGAAGCAGACAAGAACGAAGCTAGTATTTATTCTGTTGCCAAAGGCACTAAGGTGTATGTCGTTGCCGAAGCGCCGGATAATGTCTCTCGGTGGAAATTCACTGGCTGGGAGGGAAGCAGCGAGACCAGCGAAAATATCACTGTTACTGTGAACGAAAACACGACCCTGACCGCTAAATGGGAGAAGGTCACTGATCAAGCAACCAACTACGGCATCAAAGTCACGATAGGCAATAATCCTCCCATTGAAGTGACCAGCGAAAACTGCGGGAACATTCTTGGAGTCGGAAACGACAAGCTCACCTATGACCCGGATACCCACACCCTGACCGGTACCGGCAGCTTTGGCAAGATGAAGGTCGAGATCACTGACGATCTCGAGGATAAGGTGGATGTGGTACTGAGCAATGCGAACGGTGCTGTGGTAAATGGCAGCCTGACCGTTACCGGCGCACAGGATGTGGAAGTAACGGGTACATCTTCCAGCGCTCTCATTGATGGCAAAACTACTATTTCCTGCGCCGGTGACATCCTGATGGAAAATACCGGAACAGGCAATGTGATAGGCACTAATATCGCAACAAACTTGGCTGTGAACAGTGCCAGGAGTGTCACGATTAAAAATGTGGGCACTGAAGGAAATCGTTCGTATGCGATTTACGGCAGAGCTGACATCACCTGCAGCGGCAATGGAAATGTCGAAATCGTAAGCAGCAATGGCATGGCAATCTGGGATCCGATTGTGGTTAAAGATGCTAAAGACGTAAAGATTAAGGCGGCTGGACGTGCCATCTGGGATGAGCGTCATGATTCTACAATCATGACGAAAATCGAATGCAGTGGTAAGGTGGAAATCACCAGTGATACTGCAGCGGCACTCCATGCGGGCAACTTGATTATCAAGGGCGCAACAGACGTGACCATCTCTGGCAATCGCGACGATGGAGCAACCATTGGCGGTGATGCTGAAATTATCTGCTCCGGCCCTGTGGTGCTGGAAAACACGGGCAGCGGCAATGCTGTCAGCGGTGTGCTGAAATACACCCCGGACCCCAGTACCAAACCTTATGAGATCAAGGCCGGTGAAAATGCCGAAGATGCTGCAAGTAAAGAACCTGTTGCAACAAAGGAAGAAGGCGGAACATTCTCTGAAACCGTTGATGCATCGTACATCTCCATTACCGCTGTGGGCACTCCCCCTGTCGTGCCCGACGATGACGACTTTACCGGCAGCGGTTCCGGCGCAGTTGCAGCCGTTCTGGTGGGCGGCGCAGCAGTCTGGGGCGGCTACGAGATCGCTACCCGGGTGATCCTGCACAACATCCTGCCCGAGGGCGCAGAGATCCCCGCAAACCGCGGCCAGCTGGCACTGCTGGTGTGGAACACCGCAGGCAGACCTGAACCTGTGAACACCCCGGCTTTTGCGGATGTGGCAGATGCCGACACCGCCAAGGCAGCCCAGTGGTGTGTGGAGCAGGGCCTGCTGGATGCCAAGAGCGAGAGCAGCTTCAAGCCGGAAGGCTGGATGCCCAAGTTCAAGACCATTGAAGTGTGGGAAAAGGCATTCCCAAAACAGTAAACCCATGCGAAACCAAAGGGAGCAGCTTCGGCTGCTCTCTTTTTGTATGCGGAGGGGACCTTTGTTAACAAACTGCTAAGTTTTTGGAAAGTTCTGCTCGAATTGCTGTTGCGCCCGGTTTTACTGTGCTATACTACTTGCATCAGGAACCAAAGGAGGAATTGCCACATGAAAGAAGTCAAACCTTCCAAAAAGCCGCTGGCGATCTATTACGCCATCGTGCTGGCGGTCCTGCTGCTGCTCAACCTTGTGCTGCTGCCGTGGATGAGCGAGCGTCAGGTAGAGGAAGTGGACTACGGTACCTTTATGACCATGACCGAGGAAAAGAACATCGGCCGTGTGGATATCGAATCCAACCAGATCATTTTTACCGATAAAGAGGAAAAGCAGGTCTACAAGACCGGCCTGATGAACGACCCGGAGCTTACCCAGCGCCTGTATGATGCCGGAGCACAGTTTTCCAGCAAAATCGTGGAGCAGGGGTCGCCGATGCTCAATTTCCTGATCTGGTTCCTGCTGCCCATCCTGTTATTCAGCTTCATCGGCAACCAGATGAACAAAAAGCTGATGGAAAAGGCCGGCGGCGGCCCGGGGTCCATGATGTTCGGCGGCGTGGGCAAGTCCAACGCCAAGGTCTATGTGCAGTCCACCCACGGCATCCGCTTTGCGGATGTGGCCGGTGAGGATGAAGCAAAGGAAAACCTGCAGGAGATCGTGGATTACCTGCACGACCCCGGCAAGTACGAGAGCATTGGCGCATCCATGCCCAAGGGCATCCTGCTGGTGGGCCCTCCGGGCACCGGCAAGACCATGCTGGCTAAGGCCGTGGCAGGCGAATCCAACGTGCCCTTCTTCTCCATTTCCGGTTCTGAATTCGTGGAGATGTTCGTGGGCATGGGTGCGTCCAAGGTGCGCGACCTGTTCCGGCAGGCCAAGGAAAAGGCCCCCTGCATCGTGTTCATTGATGAGATCGATGCCATCGGTCAGAAGCGTAACAGCGGCAATCTCGGCGGCAACGACGAGCGTGAGCAGACTTTGAACCAGCTGCTCACCGAGATGGACGGCTTTGAGAGCAACACCGGCGTCATCATTCTGGCGGCTACCAACCGCCCGGATTCGCTGGACCCGGCGCTGACCCGTCCCGGACGTTTTGACCGCCGTGTGCCGGTGGAGCTGCCCGACCTTAAGGGCCGCGAAGAGATTTTGAAAGTGCACGCCAAAAAGGTGGCGCTGGCCCCGGGCATCGACTTCAACACTGTGGCCCGCATGGCTTCCGGTGCATCCGGTGCGGAACTTGCCAACATTGTCAACGAAGCAGCTCTGCGCGCTGTGCGTGCAGGCCGTAAGAGCGTGACGCAGGCCGATCTGGAGGAGAGCATCGAGGTGGTCATTGCAGGCTACCAGAAGAAGAACTCCATCCTCACCGACAAGGAAAAGTGCATCGTGGCCTACCACGAGATCGGCCATGCACTGGTGGCGGCCAAGCAATCCAACTCTGCCCCTGTGCAGAAGATCACCATTATCCCCCGCACCTCCGGCGCACTGGGTTACACCATGCAGGTGGACGAGGGCAACCACTACCTGATGAGCAAGGAAGAGCTGGAAAACAAGATCGCCACCCTTACCGGCGGACGCGCCGCCGAGGAAGTGGTGTTCCGATCCATCACCACCGGTGCCTCCAACGATATTGAGCAGGCCACCAAGCTTGCCCGCGCCATGCTTACCCGCTACGGCATGAGCAAGGACTTTGACATGGTGGCGCTGGAGACCGTGAACAACCAGTATCTGGGCGGCGACACCTCGCTGGCCTGCTCGGCCCAGACCCAGCGCGAGATCGACCAGAAGGTGGTGGAGCTGGTCCGGGCCCAGCACGAAAAGGCTGTCCGCATCCTGACCGACAACCGCGCCAAGCTGGACGAGCTGGCACAGTATCTGTACCAGAAGGAGACCATCACCGGCGAGGAGTTCATGGAGATCCTGAACCGGGAACCGGCACAGGCCCAGTGACCCCGGCGGCAGAGCTGCCAAAAATTTTTTTTAGCCTGCTGCAATAATCCCGCCGCCGCATCCGTTTATAAGACAGATGCGGCGGTTTTGTATTACACCGCATGGCAGACCATGGTTTTCCACAAAACAAAAATGTGCGGTGCAAAACCGCCGTCAACGGAGGTATTCCAAATGAAACTGAACCATAAATTTGTCCGTACCGTCACCACCACCGCTGCAGTGCTGGGTGCTGCCGCTATGCTGAGCGTGGGCGCATTTGCCGCAGAGGCAGACATCAACGACCCTGCTGCCGCAGGCTATCTGCCCCCGCAGGAGCAGATGGTGCAGGGGGATATCGCCCTGCACAGCGCCGATGTGGCGATCGGCGAAAAGGACCCCACCTACGGCGGCTACGGCGCACCGGAGGGAAACCCCATTCAGGGCAACATCATGCTGATCTCCGGCGATGAGCTGGCCGCCCCGTCCGCAGATGCAGCGGCGAAAAAGAGCGAGGCCCGCTACACCGTCAAGGGCCTGTTCGGCAGAGAAGTGCTGTACACTGCCCGCCAGAAGGACAGTGTGCTGACGCTGGATGTGCCCGCCGGTTCTGCTACCTTCCGCACCACCGTGCAGGACATGCAGACCCTGCTGAACGAGGGTGTGAGCACGCTGGTGGTCCAGACTGAGAAGGGCTCCACCACCCTGAACCTGTCTCTGCTGGTGGAGGGCCAGAAGGGCACCGACCGCGTGGTGCTGCGCCGACTGGGCGAAAACACCTTCCTCACCGTGGGCCTGCGCTGCCGCCGCGATTTGATCGTGGGGCGCTGACCGCCGAGATCAAATGATGAAAGGGCTGCTGCACGCAGAGATGTGCAGCGGCCCTTTTTGCGCTTTTCTGTTAAGTTTTTGAAAATTTGCGCAGATGTCTTTGCAAAGTCTGCCGGGAGATGTTATAGTTAAATTGAAACAGTATGCATTCCCGATAGAAAGGAAAAAACGCCATGGAGCATTTTGTGGAGTTTGAGGACGTTTGCAAATACTATCAGACCGGCAGTGTGAAGATCGCCGCCGCAGACCACCTGAATTTCTATGTGGATAAGGGGGAGTTCTGCATCATCGTGGGGCCTTCCGGCGCAGGCAAGACCACCCTGCTGAATATCCTTGGAGGCATGGACAGCTGCGACGAGGGCAATGTCTGGCTGGACGGCCAGAACGTGAGCCACTTTACCGCCAGAGAGCTCACCACCTACCGCCGGTACGATGTGGGCTTTGTGTTCCAGTTTTACAACCTTGTGCAGAACCTGACCGCACTGGAGAATGTGGAGCTGGCCAGCGAGATCTGCCGCGACCCGCTGGACCCCAAAGAGACCCTGCGCAGCGTGGGTCTGGGAGAGCGGCTGAACAACTTCCCGGCCCAGCTTTCCGGCGGCGAGCAGCAGCGGGTGTCCATTGCCCGCGCACTGGCCAAAAACCCCAAGCTTCTGCTCTGCGACGAGCCCACCGGTGCACTGGACTACAAGACCGGCAAGCAGGTGCTGGCCCTGCTCCAGCGCACCTGCCGCGAAACAGGGCGCACCGTCATCGTCATTACCCACAACACGGCCCTGACGGCCATGGCGGACCGGATCATCCAGGTCAAGAGCGGACAGATCCTGTCCAACAAGGTCAACGAACACCCGGTGCCGGTGGAACAGATCGAGTGGTGACCGCTATGCAGAAAAGCTATCGTAAAAATATCCAGCGTGACTTCCGGAGCAATCTGAACCGGTTCCTTTCCCTGTTCGGCATCGTGGCGCTGGGCGTGATGATGCTGACAGGTCTGGTCAGCTTTGCCCCCAGTATGCGCACCGCCGGGCAGAAGTACTATGTCCAGCAAAATGTGTTCGACCTGCGGGTGCTCTCCACGCTGGGCCTTTCGGAATCGGATCTCTCCGCCATTGCCGCCACGGAGGGCGTGAGCGCCGTGATGCCCGTGAAGTATCTGGACACCGAGGGCCGCTGGTCAAGCTCTACTGACGGAGCCGTGCTGCGGGTGCAGCAGCTTCCCGCTGACCCGGCTGCGGATACCGAGGCCAATATGAACCGCCTGACCCTGCTGGAGGGCCGGATGCCCGAAACCGCCAACGAGTGTGTGGTGCAGGTGCTGGGCCACGCTGACCCTGTCCCGCTGGGCACCGTGGTCACCCTGCCCGAGGATACCGAGGACATCCGCCGCACCGAATATACCGTGGTGGGCCAGGTGCAGGACCCCCAATATTTTTCTGCCACCCAGGAGACCAGCACCGTCGGTGACGGCATTCTGGATGCTCTTGTGTTCGTGCAGGACGGTGAATTGACCGCAGATTATTATACCGTCTGTTATCTCAAGGTAGCAGATGCCGCACAGTATGACAATTACAGCGATGAATACCAGACCGCTGTGGATACTGTGGCTGACCGGCTGGATGCCATCAGCAAGGAGCACTGTGTGGCCCGCCGGGCCCAGCTTATCGAGGATGCCACTACCCAGCTGAACGATGCCAAACAGACCTACAGCGAGCAGAAGGCCGAAGCCGAGCGCCAGTTTGCACAAGCCGAGCAGAAGCTGACCGACGCGCAGCGGGAGCTGGATGCCGCCAAGGCCCAGCTGGACGCGGGCGAAGCCGAGCTTGCCGCCCAGAAGGCCGCCCTGCCCGATACCATGCAGAGCGGTGCCGCCACGCTGGTGAGCAGCGAAGAGCAGGTATTGGAATTTGAGGATCAGCTTCAGCAGATCCAGCTGCTGGTCAACCTGAAACAGGTGGCTGACCCCCTGCTGAGTTATGCCGAGACCGCCCTGAACAATGCCCAAAAGGCGCTGGACGAGGCCGAGCCCGAGGACGAGGAATACACCGAGCTGCGGGACGCGCTTGCCAAGGCTCAGGCCGCCTACGATAACATCAAGGGCCAGCTGGACGGTTATCAGGCCCAGCTGGATGCCGGCAAGCAGCAGATGTATGCCAAAGGGCTCATCTCCTCGCCCAACCTCTCCAACACGGACCTTGTCACCGAGGCCAAGGCCGCCCTGCGCAAAATGAAGGTACAGCTGCTGCAGGGCCAGCTCCAGCTGAGCACCGGTACTGCCACCGCCTACACCCAGTTTGAGGCCGCCCGCGCCCAGCTGGACGAGGGCTGGGCACAGTACCAGTCCGGGCAGGAACAGCTGAACGCTTCCCGCACCGAATACGAGACCCAAAAGGCCGATGCGGAGCAGAAACTCGCCGAAGGCCAGCAGCAGATCAACGATGCGGAAGAGAAGATCGCGGACATCCAGAACGGCGAGTGGTATGTGCTGGACCGCGGCAGCACCCTGAGCCTTGTCACGCTGGAACAGTATGCCGACCGGATGGCTGCCATTGCCCGGGTGTTCCCGGTGTTTTTCTTCCTGGTGGCGGCGCTGGTGGCTTCCACCACCATGACCCGCATGGTGGACGAGAACCGCCTGCAGATGGGCACCCTCAAGGCGCTGGGCTACTCCAACGCCAGCATTGCAGGCAAGTACTTACTGTACGGCATTGCCGCCAGCGTTCTGGGCAGCATCGTAGGCATTGCCGTGGGCTTTGTGGTGTTCCCCACCATCTTCTGGTACGCCTACCGCACCATGATGTTCTCCCTCCCCACCTTTACCCTGCACTTCTACCCGGGCCTGGCACTGGGCAGCATGGCCCTCAGCGCGGCGGTCATCGGCCTTGCCACCCTGCAGGCCTGCCGCGCCAGCCTCAAGGAAAAATCCGCCGCCCTGCTGCTGCCCCGTGCGCCTGCAGCGGGCAAGCGCATCCTCCTTGAATATCTCACCCCGCTGTGGAAGCGGATGAGCTTCTCCCAGAAAACCACCGCCCGCAATCTGTTCCGCTATAAAAAGCGCTTCTTTATGACCGTTCTGGGCGTGGCGGGCTGCACGGCCCTGCTCCTCATCGGCTTCGGCATCCAGGATTCCCTGCTGCCCATGCTGACCAAGCAGACCACTGAGCTGACCCACGCCGACCTGACCATCTCCCTGAGTGACGAAAAGGCGCTGACCATGGAGAACGGTCTGGCCGACCTGCTGGATTCCAGCAGCGGGATCACCAGCTGGGGCCGCTATTACACCAAGAGCGTCGCCCTTTACAACACCGAGGGTGAAAAAGAAACCGTCAGCCTGGTTGCCGCCGCAGACGAAAGCCAGATGACCGAATACTTCACCTTCCGCACCCGGCAGGGCCACAAGGCCATTGCCTTTGACGATTCCAGCGTCATCCTGACCGAAAAGACCGCTGAAAAGCTGGGGCTTTCGGTGGGCGACAGCTTTGAGGTGGAGACCACTGACGGCGGGCGCAGGTCCCTGACCCTGACCGGCATCACCGAAAACTATGTCTTTACCCGGCTGTACCTCTCGCAGGCGCAGCTCAAAACGCTGAACGGCGGTGCTCTGCCTACCTGGAACGCCGTTTACGGCCAGACCGACTGCCCCACCGATGCAGCCCGCGCCTCCCTCTCCTCCTCCATTCTGGCCTGCAACTATGTCAGCTCCGTCTCCTTCATCGAGGACACCACCCAGATGTTCGATGGCCTGATCGGCTGCCTGAACTATGTGGTCATGCTGGTCATCGTCTGCGCTGCCGCATTGGCCGCCGTGGTGCTCTACAATCTCATCAGCGTCAACCTGGGCGAGCGCAAAAAGGAGCTTGCCACCATCAAGGTGCTGGGCTTCTATGACAAGGAGGTCTACCGCTACATCTTCCGGGAGATCGATCTGCTCTCTCTCATCGGCTCCCTGGTGGGTCTGGTGGTTGGCATTCCCCTGCACCAGTTCATCATCCGCACTGTGGAAATGGACCAGATGATGTTCATCCGTTCCATTGCCCCCCGCAGCTTTGTGTTCAGCGTGGCGCTCACCATGCTCTTCAACTTTGCCGTCTGCCTGCTCATGCGCCGCCATGTCCGCCAGATCAGCATGGTGGAAAGCATGAAAGCGCCGGAATAATTCCCTTACAGACAGAACAACGCCCGCCGGGTGTGGTACTTCTCGTACCGCCCGGCGGGCGTATTGTTTTTGCGTTCTACAGCCGCGGTCTCAGCCGCCCAGATAAGCGTTGCGGACGCGCTCATTGGTCAGCAGCTCTGCACCGGTGCCATCCATGACCACGTGGCCTGTCTCAAGAACATAGGCGCGGTCGGCCACGGAAAGGGCCATCTGTGCGTTCTGCTCCACCAGCAGGATGGTCATACCTTCCTTGTGGATATCGCGGATGATATCAAAGATCTCCTGCACCAGCAGCGGGGAAAGGCCCATGGAAGGCTCGTCCAGCATCAGCATGGAAGCGTTGCTCATCAGGGCACGGCCCATGGCCAGCATCTGCTGCTCGCCGCCGGACATGGTACCGGCCAGCTGCCTGCGGCGCTCCTTCAGGCGGGGGAAGAGGGTGAACACCTTTTCCTTGTTGGCCGCAATGGTGGAAGCGGGTTGGGTGTAGGCCCCCATATCCAGGTTTTCTTCCACGGTCATGTGCAGGAACACATGGCGGCCCTCCGGCACCTGTGCCAGACCGGCCTCCACGATCTTATGGGCGCGCACGCCCTTGATGCTCTTGCCCTTGTACAGGATGTCGCCCGTTTTGGGGTGGAGCAGGCCGGAGATGGTTTTCAGGGTGGTGGACTTACCGGCACCGTTGGCACCGATCAGGGTCACGATCTCGCCCTCGTTCACCTCAAACGAAACATCCTTGACAGCGTGGATGTTGCCGTAATAAACGTTGATGTTATCAACTTTCAGCATCGTTTCTGCCATCGGTTCAGCCCTCCTTCTTGCCCAGGTAGGCCTCGATGACCTGGGGATTGTTGCGGATCTCGTCCGGGGTGCCCTTGGCGATGATGCGGCCGAAGTTCAGCACCGCGATGCCCTCGCAGATGCCCATGACCAGGCTCATGTCATGCTCGATCAGCAGCACGGCGATGTTGAACTCATCGCGGATGCGGCGGATGGTCTCGGTCAGCTCAGCGGTCTCCGAGGGGTTCATACCGGCGGCAGGCTCATCCAGCAGCAGCAGCTTGGGGCTGGTGGCCAGCGCGCGCATGATCTCCAAACGGCGCTGTGCGCCATAGGGCAGGCTGCCGGCCTGCGTATAGGCCATATCTGCCATGTGGAAGATGTCCAGCAGCTCAAAGGCACGCTCGGTGCAGTGCTTTTCCTCTTTCCAGTAGTTGGGCAGGCGGATCAGCGACGAGGCAAGATCGTACTTCATGGACTCATGCAGGCCGACCTTGATGTTGTCGATGACGCTCATCTCCTTGAACAGACGGATGTTCTGGAAGGTACGGGCCACGCCCATCCGGTTGACCTGATAGGTCTTTTTGCCCGCAGTGGGCATTCCATCGATCAGGATGGAGCCGCGGGTAGGCTGGTAAACATTGGTCAGCAGGTTGAACACCGTGGTCTTACCGGCACCATTGGGGCCAATCAGGCCGGTGATCTCGTTGCGGCCGATCATCAGGTTGAAGCCATCCACAGCGGTCAGGCCGCCAAAATCGATGCCCAGCTCACGGACATCCAGAATGGGCTTTTTGTCCTTATCGCGGTCCGTCAGGAAGCCGCCGGAGGGGACACTGTTCAGTCTGGTCTGGAACTCACTCATGGTCTGCACCCTCCTTCTTTTTCTTGCCAAACAGGACACGCTCCACAAGGCGGCTCATGGAGAAATCGTAGCTGCCCAGCAGTCCGCCCGGGCGGAAGATCATCATCAGGATCAGCACCAGCGAGTAGATGACCATGCGGTAGCTGTCGAAGCTGCGGGTCGCCTCAGGCAGGATGGTCAGGACCGTTGCAGAGAGGATGGAGCCCAGCATGGAGCCCATGCCGCCCAGAACCACCATGACCAGGATCTCAATGGACTTCATAAAGCCGAAGGTGGAGGGGTTCAGCACGCCGATGTAGCAGGCATACAGGCCGCCTGCCAGACCCGCAAAGGCAGCGGAGAAGGCAAAGGCCATGACCTTATAGTAGGTGGTCTGGATGCCGCAGCTCTCGGCGGCGATCTCGTTGTCGCGGATGGCCAGCACGGCACGGCCGTGGCGGCTCTTCATCATGGCGTGGATCAGGAAGCAGGTGATGACCACGCAGAGGAACACGTTGGTGAAGTTGGAGTACTTGGGGATGTTCTTCAGGCCTTTGGAGCCATAGAACAGCTTGAAGCCCAGCACATCATCGATGTTGTTCAGGGTAATGCGGATGATCTCACCAAAGCCCAGCGTCAGGATGGCCAGATAGTCACCGGTCAAACGCAGGGCCGGGATGCCGATGAGCACACCGAACAGACCAGCCACGATGCAGGCCAGCACCAGACCGATGGCAAAGGAGACACCGTCCGGCAGCGGGCAGAACTTGGTGAACAGGGCGCAGGTGTAGGCACCCACAGCCATGAAACCGGCATGACCCAGCGGCAGCTGCCCCAGATAGCCGGTGGCAACGTTCAGGGAGACCGCCAGGATGATATTGATGCCCACCGTCATCAGCACCTTGTTCTGGTAGGTGGACAGGATATTCCGGGTCAGGTAGGAAAGCGCCACGAACAGCAGAGCCACCAGCACCGCGTTCATCAGGTAGCGCACGGGCATTTTGATCGTTTTACGGTTCTTATTCATCTTCCTGCCCTCCTTACACCTTTTCCTGCACCTTGCGGCCGAGGAAGCCGGTGGGCTTGAACAGCAGCACGATGATCAGGATGGCAAACGTGACGGCATCCTTCCAGGCGGAAAGGCCGATGGCGGAGACAAAGCACTCGCACAGGCCGATGGCAATGCCGCCGATCATTGCGCCCGGGATGGAGCCGATGCCGCCCAGAACAGCGGCGACGAAGGCTTTCAGGCCCAGCATGGAGCCCATGGTGGGGGTAGCCTGCGGGTAAGAGCAGCAGTACAGCACCGAGCCGATACCGGCCAGCGCGGAGCCCACCGCAAAGGTAAAGGAGATGGTGCTGTTGACATTAATGCCCATCAGGCGGGCAGCGTCCATATCCTCAGAGACAGCGCGCATGGCCTTGCCCAGCTTGGTTTTCTGCACCAGAAAGGTCAGCACCAACATGGACAGCACGGTGACCACCAGTGTGATCACGGAGGTCAGGCCCAGGGGCACACTGCCGATCATAAAGGTCTTGTTGCCGTAGTAGGAAGGGATGACCTTTGCGCCGGAACCCATCACCAGCTCAGCGGTGTACTCCAGGAAGAAGGAGACACCAATGGCCGTGATCAGCAGGGAGATGCGGGGCGCGTTGCGCAGCGGGGTGTAGGCGACCTTTTCGATCACCACACCCAGCAGAGTGCAGGTAATAATGGTGGCGCACACAGCCGTCACCGGGCCAAGGCCCAGCTGGTTCATAACGAACCAGGACATGTATGCACCCACCATGATGACATCGCCGTGGGCAAAGTTCAGCAGCAGGATGATGCCGTACACCATGCTGTAACCCAGTGCGATCAGTGCATAGATGCTGCCAAGGGACAAGCCGTTGATCAGCTGACTAAAGAACACTGTCATTGGATGGACACTTCCTTTCTTTCTACCAAAAAAGCGGAGACAACCTGTTCCGGCGGCCTCCGCAAGGGTACATCATTCTCTGGTTCCGGCATTCAGGCCGCACACCGGTGCGCGGCGCAGAAGCGGGATCAGAACATTTCCTTCAGTTCGGGCTTGCCGTCCACATAGGTCAGGATCGCAGTCTTTTTGACGGGATCGTGGTGCTCATCAAAGGTAAAGGTGCCGGTGATGCCCTCGATGGTGCCGGAGGCAATGGCATCGATGACAGCCTGCTTGTACTCATCAGTACCGGCCTCCAGACCGGCATCCTCAGCAGCCTGCACGCCGTAAACCACGGTCTTGGCGGCATCGTAGCCCAGAGGAGCAAAGCCGTTGGGGTAATCCTTGCCGTACTCTGCCTTGTAAGCATCCTCGAACTCGGGGCTGGAGCCCTTTGCGTAGTTTGCGCAGAAGTAGCTGTCCTTCAGCTGATCGGCAGTGGCATAGCCCTCCAGGCCATCCCAGCCGTCGCCGCCCAGGAAGGGAACATTCAGGCCGACGCTCTCAGCCTGAGACAGGATCTGGCCCACTTCCTCGTAGTAGTTGGGGCAGAACACGGTCTCGGGACCCTTGCCCATGATGCTGGTCAGCTGGGTCTTGAAGTCCACGTCACCATCGGAGTAGCTCTCCTGATCGACGATGGTGCCGCCCAGACTCTCGAACTCGTTGGCAAAGTTCTCGGCCAGACCCTCGTTGTAGTCAGCGCCCTTCTTGAAGATGACAGCTGCCTTGGTGTAGCCCAGCTTCTGGTAAGCATAATCAGCCATCTTGATGCCCTGGAACGGGTCGGTAAAGGTGGCACGGAAGACATTCTCGTTCACGGTGTCGGTCTCGGCATCGTAAGTAACGGCCTCAGCGGTAGCGGAAGCAGTAACCATGGGCATGTTGTAATCTGCGCTCTCGGCAGCAACTGCCAGGGTGGGGGTGGTGGTGACATCGCCCACCAGAGCAGTGATGCCCTCGTCCACCATCTTGGTGAAGCAGTTGACAGCCTGCGTAGCGTCGCCCTGCTCGTCCTCGGTGAGGATCTCGATCTGCTTGCCGTTGATGCCGCCGTTGGCGTTGACCTGTTTCAGGTACAGGGAAGCGCCGTTGACAACGGCCTGGCCGTAAACGGAAACGTTGCCGGTCAGGGGGCCCATCACGCCGATCTTGATGGTGTCACCGGAAGCAGCGGCAGAGCCTGCAGCGGATGCGGCAGTGGAAGAAGCGGCAGTGCTGGAAGAGGAGCCGCCGCAGGCGGTCAGGACACCGGCAGCAGCCACGACACCGGCAGCGGTCAGAAAGTTGCGGCGAGAGATCATCTTTTTCATAATACAATATCCTCCTGTTGGAAGTTTTTCGTATGATAGATGCACAAAGCAGGGCGCTTCCCTCAAAGCCGCCCTGCTTTGTGTGTGTATTCATTATAGTCTCGCCGGACGGGTTGTGCAATTCACAAACCGTCCATACTTTTCCGGGCATTTTCCGGCATTTTATGTGAAAGCCACCAAAAAATCCATGTTGTTTTTGGTTATTTTTTCATTTTGTTCACTTTCTTTCATCGTGAAATGAAGGGCTTTCACCCATGTCAAAAAAGTTACAGCGTCGTTTTTTCTTCTGCCTGCCGGTAAATAGAGGTACGATAAAACACCATGGAGAGCACGGTGCCCACAAGGCTGTCGGCAATGTTGTAGAGCTGCTGGAAGAACGTCCCGAGCATGATCGGGAAAAAGAAGATCAGAAGCTGTTTCCAGATAACGCCTTCCGTAATGCCGTTGATCCGGCCTCTGGACGATTGCATGAACGTGCCCCTCCCTGTCAGGCTGCGGCGTATGCCGCGCAGAAAAAGTGAAAAACGTCCGGAACGCCTCCGCCGCCTGCGCGGCGCATGTGCCCGGACCGATCATCTGCACATAGAATAACACCTTCATTTCCCT
>OGRI01001894.1_pt1 | contig 16269 bp, 9 predicted proteins | sample 1553391 | NCBI WGS metagenome assembly OGRI01 (sample SAMEA2580052, study PRJEB22360) | human gut metagenome | reverse complement strand
TAGGCGATGACATCGGAACAGCCTGATAGGCTTGTGTGAAGCGTACTCCCTGTGTGGCAAAGTGGTCGATATTCGGAGTCTTCGAATCAACACTGCCATAACAGCCCAAGTCATAATGAGAACAATCGTCGGCTATGAACAATAGGAAGTTCGGTTTTTCCGTTTGCTGCGCAAAAGACAGACTGGTGGTGGCACCCAATGCAACGGATGCACTCAATAGTAATTTATTCATTTCGTGTTCCTCCCTTATTTATTTCTTCGGATGTTTAGGCAATACAAAGTTAGCATTCGCCCATTTTTCCCATTCGGCAACCAGTTTCGTCAGCACTTCAGGGTGTTGTTCTGCCAGATTGTTACGTTCGGTACGATCTTTAACAACATCGTACAATTCCCATTCTTTTCCTTTTTCGTCGCGGATCGCTTTCCAGTTTCCCCAACGGATCGCTCTATTGTTTTGATGTTCCCAATACATATATTCATGCAGAGAGTCTGCTTTCTTCTGAATGGCAGGGAAAAGGCTGCTACCTACTAATGGATGTATTTTGTTTCCACCGTGATAAGTTTCCGGATAGGCGGCTCCTGTCGCTTCCAGAATAGTCGGCATAATGTCCGGCAGATAACCGGGAACACGGCACCATTCACCTTTTTTATTTTTCAGATTGCTTTTCCATGACACGATGAGAGGAGTGGAAATACCTCCTTCATAAGAGCGACATTTGTATTTACGGAACGGAGTATTGGAAACCTGTGCCCATGCTCTTCCGTAAGAAGGGAACACGCTACAAGCCGGATTGTTGATTTCAGACACTTTCCCGCCTCCCAATTCAGCGTATGGCTCGGCACAAGCACCGTTGTCGGACAAGAACATAACAAGCGTGTTATCCAGTTTATGATTCTTCTTCAGGTAGTCCAGCAGTTTTCCTACATTATAATCTACACAATGCACCTGCGCTGCATAAACGGCCATCCGGTAGGCTACTTCATCTTTTTCCTTCTCTGTCAGCTCGTCCCATTTCCGATTTTCCCATTCGGCAAACTCTGTATTCGAGTCGATAATTCCCAACTTAGCCATCCGCTTCCGTCTTGCTTCACGAATTTCATCCCATCCTTTCTCACGATAGATCTTCGTGAATTTTTGAATATCTTCTTCTTTTGCCTGCAACGGCCAGTGAGGAGCGTTAAATGCCAGATATAGGAAGAAAGGTTTATCATCTTTCTGTTCGTCAACAAAGCGGATTGCGTAATCGGTAAATGCATCTGTTGTATAATAGGGTGCTTCCGGCTCCGGAAGTTTTGTGTTGTCAAGGGTTAAGCCGCGTCCTCCCGATGGACGGAGATAACTGCAAGCTCCTGCCAAAATTCCGTAGAAGCGTTCAAATCCCCGTTGTAAGGGCCACTTTTCTTCTCCATGCATTCCCAAATGCCATTTACCTGCCATATAGGTATGGTAGCCGCCTTCTTTCAGAACTTCGGCTATTGTAACACAATTGCGGTTGAGGAATCCTTTGTATCCGGGTACACCCCAATCATTCGGACTCTTCTGGCCAGGATTTTTAAACGGGTCTTCGGACATCTGACCGATACCTGCCTGATGTTGATATAGTCCTGTCATTAAACTAGCCCGGGCGGGACATGAACGTGAAGTATTGTAGAATTGCGTGAAACGTACTCCTTTGGATGCCAATGCATCAATATTAGGGGTCAGTATTTCTCCACCGTAGCAGCCGATATCGGAATAACCCATATCATCTACCATAATCAGTACGACGTTCGGCTTTTCCTGTGCCGAACAAAACGATGCCATCAGTAAGGGGGCAGTCATTAAGAAATTCTTCTTTACCATAGTATTATCAATTATCTGGAAAACAAAAATAGGGAAGTTTATGCAAAAGGAAGGAAAAATGCTAATCAATAAAGAACAAAATCAGGTATATATGCTATCCAACAGATATACAATGCGTCCATGAACTTTTATTTCTACTCTGAATAGTTTTTTTCCTTTATTGAACAATTAGTTTTCTATTTTTAGGTCAATATATTCTAACTTTGCATTTTAGTTAAAAACCTATTGAAATGAAAAACAAACGAATTCTTTTTCTTCTTTCTTTTTGCTTATCGCTAGCAATAGCATGGGGAGAGATTCCTCCTGCCAAAGTTATATTCCAACAATACATGAACCAAGCACAGACATTTGCCAACAACTTTCCACGAGAGAAAGCTTATTTGCATTTCGACAACACGAGTTATTATGTTGGAGATACGATCTGGTTCAAGGCTTATGTCACTCTCGCCGAAAAGCAGACTTTCAGTCCGATCAGCCGCCCCCTGTATGTGGAACTGGTGGATCAGACAGGACATATAACAGATAAACAAATCATTAAACTGACGCAGGGAGAAGGGAACGGACAATTCGTTCTTCCCCGTTCCATGTTATCCGGCTATTATGAGGTACGTGCCTATACCCGCTGGATGCTTGCTTTCAACGAACCGCAGTATTTCTCACGTACTTTCCCGATTTATCAACTGGCGAATAGTGATAAGCTGGAACGTAGTATCACAACTTACGAACTTAGTCCGTCAATGGAGAACCGTCCGTCGGAAACAAAGGAGAAGTTGAGTGTACGTTTTTTTCCCGAAGGAGGGCAATTAGTGGAAGGAGTGACTTCGCAAGTGGCTTTCAAGGCGGAGAGTAAAGATGAAGGGAAGAATTGTCGGGAACGCTCTATACCAAAGAAGGAGCAGAAATCACTTCTTTCGAGACTTTGCACGATGGAATGGGGCATTTTGAATATACGCCTTCTGCACAACCGGCTGTTGCCAAAGTCGATTTTCAAGGAAAGAAGTATGAATTTACCCTTCCACAAGCGTTGCCTAACGGGTATGTGTTGAGTACTGTCAACAATGCCGGTGCCCTTTTGGTGAAAGTATCCTGCAATGCCGCTACTCCTCAAGATACATTAGCTATATTTATCAGTCATCAGGGACGGCCGTATGTTCATCAATTGATTAGTTGCCGGGCGGACGCTCCACAAGAGTTCATTCTGCCTACCCGCAAACTACCGGCAGGTGTACTGCAAGTCAGCCTCATCAACCGAGCTGGTAATACGTTATGCGAGCGTTTTGTCTTTTCCAATCCACGTGCTCCTCTACAACTATCCGCAGAGGGCCTGAAAGAGGTGTATACTCCCTACGCTCCTATTCGTTGTGAGTTACAGGTAAAGAATGCCAAGGGAGAACCGGTATCGGGAGATGTATCAGTCAGCATCCGGGATGCCGTCCGGTCAGATTATCTGGAGTATGACAATAACATCTTCACTGATTTGCTGTTAACATCTGATTTAAAAGGATATATCCATCAGCCCGGTTATTATTTTGCATCACCGTCTCCCCGGAAGCAAACGGAACTGGATATATTATTAATGGTGCATGGATGGCGTAAATATGACATGAGCCAAGCCATTTCTACTGCTCCTTTCACTCCGTTGCAGTTACCGGAAGCTCAATTAGTGTTGAACGGGCAGGTTAAATCAACGATCCTCAAGAATAAGCTGAAAGATATAGCGCTTAGTGTGATAGTGAAGAAAGATGACCAATTTATCACTGGAGGAACCGTGACCGATGAAAACGGTCGTTTCACCATTCCTGTAGAAGACTTTGAAGGAACCACGGAAGCGGTGATCCAAACCCGGAAAGTCGGTAAAGAACGCAACAAGGATGCATCCATCCTGATCGACCGTAATTTCTCACCTGCTCCCCGAGCCTACGGCTACAAGGAGCTTCATCCTAAATGGAAGGACTTGACCCACTGGCTACAAAAAGCCGAGAATTTTGATTCTCTATACATGGATTCTATCCGGAAAGTAGAAGGACTTTATGTATTGGATGAAGTGGAAATCAAAAGCAAACGCCGGCAAGGAAGTAATATGGCTACTAAAATCAATGAGAAAAGCATTGACGCTTATTACGACGTACGCCGTTCTGTAGATTTATTACGTGACAATGGGAAGATTGTCACAACTATTCCGGAATTAATGGAAAAGTTAAGTCCGCAATTCGATTGGGATCGTAGCAATGACAAGCTTACTTATCGGCAGAAACCAATCTGCTATATCATGGATAACCACATTTTATCCGAGACAGAAACTCAAATGATGTTGACCGAAGTGGATGGACTGGCTTCTATCATCATCAGCAAAGGAACCGGAGGCATTGATGACGACATCATTCAAAACACCAAAATGTCCGAAGTTACGGATAGTACGGGAGTGGATATCAGCAAACTGGACAAATACAGTGTTTTCTACCTGATTCCCCTACCCAGACGCGATGTATTGAACAAAAGTCAGACTGCCGTACTTGGTACCCGGCAAACAGTCATTCAGGGATATACTCATGCACTGGAATATTATTCACCTGCCTACCCGACCAAGGAATTGTATATGGATAAAGTGGACAAAAGACGGACGCTCTACTGGAATCCGTCTGTACGGACAGATGAAAATGGAAAAGCTGTGATTGAATGTTATAATAACCAATATTCCACTCCGGTGATTATTCAGGCGGAAACGATGAGTAAGGATGGACAAATAGGAAGTATGAAGTATTCTACAATCGGGCAAGCGGAGCAATAGTTCTTGTTGTAGATAACCTCATAGCAGATATTATTAATGGGGATGAAGTTATTCCTGATCCGGAATCCTTCATCCCCATTATTCTTTCAATGTTTCTATTCATTCCGTTTTAAATGGAATGACAGTTATTTCTTTTTCTGTCCCGGGTAAGGTTCTACCATGCAACGCTTAGCCCATGCTTCGTATGCTTTTGACATTTCTGCCACCTTCTCCGGATATTTAGCAGCCAGATCATGTTGCTCGCTCCGGTCTTCATTCAAATTGTACAATTCCCATTGAGAGTTATTTTTCGGGCGAACCAGTTTCCAGCCATCATTGGAAAGAAAAGCACGTTCGTTGAAGTGTTCAAAGCCCAGATAGTCGTGTCCCTTGCGATGTCCGGTCTTGAAGATAGGAAGTAAGCTCTTTCCTTCCATTGGAAGAATATCATGTCCTTTATAGGTAGTTGGATATTCAGCATCCGCTAAATCGACACAAGTAGCCATGATGTCCATTACATGCCCTATTTCAGATGTCATGCCACCCACGTTCTTTTTAATTCCTTTCGGCCAATGAGCAATCATCGGAGTACAGATACCTCCTTCATAAGATTTAGCTTTCCAAAAGCGGAATGGAGTATTCGCTACATTAGACCAACGGGCTCCCAATGAAGCGTATGTAGTCTGTGGTCCAGGCAATACCTGTTTATTACGCGGGTAAATGATTTTCTTTCCATCACGAGTCATATCCGGACGGTCGTTCTCTCCACCAGACATGTTCTGGCAGTCTTCGTTACTGCAACCATTATCAGACAAGAAAAGAATCAATGTATTATCAAGCTGTCCGGTCTTTTTCAAAGCCTCGATAATTTGTCCGATACCCTGATCTACACGGTCGATCATTGCAGCGTGAACGGCCATCGCACGGGCATCCCATTCTGCATGTGGATTATCTTCCCATTTGTCATGAAACTGACGTTCGGACAAAAAGTTATCCATTCCCGGGAAAACACCCAACTGCTTTTGACGTTCATAACGGGCATTACGGATAGCTTCCCAACCTACTTTATAAGTATCCTTATATTTCTCAATATCTTCAGGAAGTGCATGCAGCGGCCAATGCGGTGCTGTATAAGCCAAGTACATAAAGAATGGTTTATCATCCTTTGCATATTCTTCTACCTCCTGTACGGCACGTTCTGAAAGGGCTTGGGTTATATAATATCCTTTAGGTACTTCCTTTATAGGCACTTCACCTTCTACTAAACTGAACGGATCAAAGTAATCCACCACTCCATAAATAACTCCATAGTGAGAATCAAAGCCACGATTAACCGGATAATGACATAAATCAGAGAATGTATCATGGAAGACGCGATGTGCCAGCCATTCGCGTTGGTCCTTACGTAGAGGAGTCTCGGCAACATGCCATTTTCCAACCATACTGGTGGTATATCCTGCTTCCTTCAATACCTCGGCAATAGTAACGGCATTGCGAGAAAGTGTTCCACGATAGCCTGGTAAGTGAGCATCAAAGGTCATTCGTCCGATTCCGGCCTGATGTTGGTAAAGTCCTGTCAATAGGGAAGCACGAGTCGGGCAACTACGGCTTGCATTATAGAAATGATTGAATCGTACTCCTTTTTGTGCCAGTTTGTCCAAATTAGGAGTATGAATCTCGCTACCATAGCATCCCAAATCGGAATAACCAAGGTCATCTGCAAGAATGACCAGGATATTAGGACGTTTGTCCGACTTTTTCCCCTTCGCCTCTGCTGCAGAATGACCAGCAACCATCAAGGCGGTCGGTAATAGTAATAATTTAGAATTCATAAGTTTAATATTGGTTTATAATTTGTTTTTCACTGTATTACTCTTTTCCTTTATCTTTGTTTTTCTCAAACCATTTACATACTTTTTCGCCCAATTTAGCTACGATTTCCGGATGCGACTGCGCTACATCATTTTTCTCAAATTTGTCTTTTGCAATATCGTACAGCTGTGCATCGCTTCCGTCGCCATTTATCAATAGCTTCCAGTTGCCACTGCGTATAGCCAGATGAGGACTCCTATCGTTTGCATTTCCCGGTTTCTTAAAGAATTGGTTTCTACCGAAATCCCACATCAGGTCTGTTTTACGTTTAGCTTTCGATTTACCCAGAAGAACTTTATCATAATTTTGTCCGTCCCCCTGGTAACCTTTCTCTGTTTTAATTCCGGCTATCGCACATAGAGACGGATATAAATCGACTGCACACAGTACGCTTTCATTATTCACTTGTCCAGCCTTTATTTTCTTGGGGTATTTTATAAGGAACGGCATACGAATTCCACCTTCATAAAGGCTGTTCTTCGTTCCTCTTAAATAGGCAGCACGAGCGGATTGGAAACTGGGCGCCGGTCCATTATCACTAGTGAAAATCACGATTGTATTTTCCGACAATCCCAACTCATCCAATGCTTTGATAAAACGTCCGATCTGTTTGTCCATTTCAGCAAGAACAGGGATGAAGGCTTCTTCTGTGTTCCAGCTTTTGTTATCCTTTTGCTTAAATTCCGGTACCCAAGGGGTATGCATATCATCCGGCCAGAGATTCAAGAAGAAAGGCTGGTCTTTATGACGTTTGACAAAGTCGATGCTCTTGTTTACAAAGTACTCGGTACGTCTCCAGCGTTTTACGCTGTCTTTGGCCGACCATATCCAGTTCGTAGCAGTGATTGCCGGTTCCGGGTCCGGACTTTCATACGTCGATATATATTCGTCAAAACCATAATTTTTAATAGAAGGTGCATTGTGCACGTCGCGCCCGCCTCCCATGTGCCATTTACCTATGTGTCCGGTGGCATAACCTGCACTTTGGAAAGCACGTGCCATGGAAGGATTCTTGTCACTCAAAAAGTTACGCTGTTCACACTTCTTGTTGCTGGCTTTATTATTTAAAAAAGTATTAATTCCTACTTCAATCGGGAATTTGCCTGTTGTCAATCCACAACGTGAAGGTGAGCTGACCGGTGCGGATGAATAATACTGATTGAATAACAATCCGTCCTGCGCTATCTTATCAATATTCGGAGTAGGAACAAACTTACCTCCATAACAACCGATATCTCCGATTCCCATATCATCTACATAGATGACGACCACATTGGGTTTTGTCTCTGCCTGCATACTGGCCACGGGTAATAAAGCTCCCAACCAAGGCAAATGTTTTTTGATGTTCATAATTATTCTGATTTAATTAACTATGCTTTTTGTCGGTTTCGTGTGACTGACTTATGTAGCAAAAGTAGAGAAGTTTTTTAAGAGAAAGGGAAAAATACAAATCAATAAAGGAAAAAAACAGGTAAACAGAGATGAAGAATAGCAGTTCGTAACCTATATATAAACAAAATAGGGAAGACACTATTCCTAATATCTTCCCTACCTCTACTCATTTATAAGGATACCATTCTATTTGTTGGTCCTCATCCGGAATTTGTGTATTGATATTCCGTTGAAGCGTCATGCTTCCTTCTACTCTATACTTGATAGGAATAACTTCCGTACCACTTCCACCATAGGTAAAATCTTGAAAATCGTATTCAAACATAATTTGAACATAACGGCGTTCCAAGTAAAACCGGGTAGCATCCATAATCGATGTACTACTGTAGATAGGTGTTCCTATCAGTTTGAATTCCATCTCGTTTGTTGGATCGTCCGGCTCCATATCCAATGTTCCATCCTCTTTAAAATGTACATTAATTTTATACTTCTTACGTATGTCTTTATCCATATCCTCATTAATCAGGCCTGCATAAAAGAATACGGAATTGTTATCTATCACATATCCTGTACGCTTGTTCGTCGTTCTCGCGTTGTTGTCAGGCTTGCCATTTATATAGGTGTACACTTTCATGGAAGAAGCCGTGTACGAACCGGAATAATCGTTAAAAGGAACCACTTTCAACAAAGCTTTTGCATAGTTCTTACGCGGATGACTCTGATAATCAGAGGCTCCATCATCAACAATGGTCAATGGTAAAACCCATTTCTCCAACAGATCAATGCCTTGTAGATTAAAATCTATATTCAATTGCTCTACACACGAACCGGCTGGAATATGTACCGTTTCGGGAAATTCGTATTTATCTTCCTCCATTTCCGTATACCATAATTCCGGACGATAAAGACTAAAACGCTCAATATTCAGTGTTTCCAGCGTATCCTTATCCACTGCTATACGTATATCTCTGTCTTGTCCATTCACTGTAGAGCCACTGACAATGATAGGTAGCTGATAAGTCACCTTTCCATTGTCCTTATATCTTACATAGATAGTAGTAACACCATCGCCTCCTGAAGCGATAGGTGCTTTGAAAGATACGTATTGTTCATACTGCTCATCTTCCCACTCATTATTACAAGCGGCTCCCAAGACGATGACAGCCAATAAACTTAAATAAATATATATATTCTTCATATCATATTCTTATTAGGAGATTAATCATTGTACGTCCATCCCGGGTTCTGCGTTAACCGTTTATTACGCTTCAACTCATCGTGGCTAATAGGCCAGAAATAAAGCTTACGCGAAAATGCAGTAGGTAAATCTGCAATTTCAATCGGAGTATAGAACTGTTCTCTTTGCTCCTTTGTATCCGACATATAGAAATTACATCCGTAATTTTTCTTGGATTCTTCCACTTCTGCATCTTTCCATCTACGCAAATCGAAATAGCGCTGTCCTTCGGCCATAAGCTCAATTTGACGTTCACGTTTCAATTTTTTGCGAAATGCATCCCGATCCTGATACTCCGACATTGTATAATCAGGCACACCTGCACGGCGACGTACTTGCCTGATACCTTTTTTCATTTCATTAATATCACGGCTAACGGAATAAGTAGTAGATCCATCCCATGACGAAATGTCGTATGAGGAACCGTCTTCCAGTTCATTCAGTGCTTCAGCATAAATCAACAGGATTTCGGCAAAACGAATGGCAGGCTCTGCTTTCGCTTTGATTTCCTTACGATTCGTATCATCCGGATGTACATACTTCATAATACCGATCCCAGAGCGTAAATAGACACCAGTACCAGAGAAACCGTCTGTATTGATACCATAATAATAGTTAACTTGTTTCTCAACGTCATTCTTATAGTCTGTTGTCTCTGCATTTTTCAATAAGGGCCACACGCAACCATTAAATGAAACAGAAGCATAGAAACGCGGCTCTCTATTCGCATATTCCTTATATACGCCTTCTTTTAGTTGAGGATATGTACCTGCCTCAACCTCCTTTTTAGTAACAAAACGTGTACCGGAAGGGTACTCTTCTTTAAAATGTTCTCTACTGAATTCGTCTCCGTTTGCCATATAATAAGCGTCACACATCTTTTGTGTCATACCATAAGCATTGCTTCCTCCACCCAAGGTTTTCGGCATCTGAAGTTTCACCATTTCAGCAATACTATTAGCTCCTTGGTTACGCCCACGGCTGAAAATCAATTCCGGATTCTGGTACATCGCTAACGAACCATTGAAAACTGCCCGGTAGGATTCATAAGGGTCTATATCACTATAACCACCTTCATTCCATGTCTTTGTAGAGAAGTCACCATCCTGATAAGGGGGAATAGTAGCAGGATATCCGGGTTCAGCAATGTTAGTCGCTTTTTTGTGGTAGAGTTCATAACGATGACCGTTATTTTCTCCAGGGAGTTCCATTACATCTCTTGCCGCAGCAGCTGCTCTTGCCCATTTATATTCATTGTATTCCTGGGACATCAGGCAATTTCCTTCATAGTCTACCAAATCAGAGAACTTATCCGGATCCCCCGGGCGGGGATTATTGATAGGACTCGCTGAATATACCAATGCTCTGGCACGAGCCGCCAATGCTGCTCCTCGCGTGGGACGTGCCACCTGATTAATAGCCCGGGTCAGAGGCAAATCCTTGGCTGCCAGGCGCATCTCCGATTCAATATATTCCACACATTCATCATACGAACTACGTTGAATTGCCAAATCATCATAATCGGAAGTATAGTCAAGCCCCTCATCTGGTAATAAAGGTATAGGACCATATTTACGTAATAATAACCAATAATAGTAAGCACGAACAAAACGTGCTTGTGCTTTTAGGTCAGCTCTCTCCTCTTCAGTATATTTAGTATTCATATCAATATTTTGAATGAAGATAGACGCTTGACGAATACCTTTATAACTATCCCCCCACGAATGCCGATAACTCTCATCGTAAGTACCAGTCTTGAAAGTCTTATACGCATCAAGACTATTACCACCGAAGTAAATGTCATCGGCAAAATTAGTAATTGTATTAAGCATGTTAGATACTTCCAGATTGTATCCACCTAAATAGGAATAGGCATTTGCCAACCATTCTTCCGTAGATTCTTTGTCAGTAAAAACATCCTCCAAAGATCGGCGGTCTTTGAAATATTTATCTGAGTCGAGTTTATCTGAACAAGCAACGGCAATCGCACTCAACATAATGCCAATAAACAGTTTATATATCTTTCTCATTTTTCATGCATTTAATTAGATATTCACAGTTAATCCTAAAGTAAATGTCTTAGCAAGCGGATATTTTTCTCCGTTAGAACTTCCCATTTCCGGATCCCATTCTTTAAATTTAGCAAATGTCAAGATGTTAGTACCAATGAAAAATACGCGTATCTTGTTAAACCGCATCTTGTTTATAATCGATTTCGGTAATGTATAACCTACTTCCAATGTTTTCAAGCGTAAATAAGAACCATCTCTGAGCCAATAAGTAGAAGCTCTATAGTTATTATCGTTCCCTCCATAACTAAGCCGAGGATACGCAGCATTAGGGTTTTCATTAGCCGGGATACCTAATGTGGCAGCTGTCTCCGCATCAACATAGCGATCTTTCACCAAATTCGTCAGGACATTTCCCCACTGGCTACCACTAAAGGCATATACAGTAGGACCATTAATAAAGAACGAAGATTTGCCTGCCCCTTGGAAGTGTGCATTGAAATCGAAGCCTTTCCACTGTGCAGAGATGCCAAAACCATAAATCAAGTTAGGCTTCGTTGTCGCACCGATAGCTACCTCATCACTGCCATTAATAATTCCGTCTCCATTGACATCCTTATATTTAATGTCACCTGGTTGCACCTTTCCCCAGTTAGTTTGCTGCGGACTATTACGTATATCATCATAATCTTTAAACAATCCCAAAGCTATTAATCCCTTTGCTTGATTAACCCTGTAACCAGCCTCTTTTTGATAAGGATAAACAGAATTTTCTTCATCCTTTTCTAATATCTCATTTTTGCTGTAAGTAAAATTACCACGAACAGTCAGATTGACCTTTCCTATCTTCTGCTTGTAAGCAAAATTACCATCGAAACCTTTCGAACGGACACTTCCCACATTTGCTTTCGGGTTACTATTAACTCACACAATACCCGGCAGATATTTACGTTCCATATAGATACCATCACGCTGTTCATGGAAATAGTCTACTGTAGCCGTAAATTTATCATTGAACAAGGATAGATCCACACCCGCATCGTGCTTGGTTGCAATTTCCCAAGTAACATTGTTGGAGGCCAATTGCGTATACATCATTCCCGTATATACATTGTCTGGAGAACCATAATCACTCCAGGTCCAACCACTTCCATCATCCTTAATTGTATACAAATAAGGGAAACGCATATCTATCTTATCATTACCAACCTTACCATAAGAGTAACGTAACTTGAACATATTCATCCATTTCAGATGTTTCTTAACAAACTTCTCTTCTGCTATGTTCCAAGCCAAAGAAAAAGCTGGGAAAAAGCCGAAACGGTGTCCGTCAGCAAAATTTTCCGAGCCATTATAACCAAAATTGAAGTCGGCAAAATAGCGATAATTCCAATTATAACTAGCACGTCCAGCCAATCCCATGTGACGCTTGGCAATACCATTTTTTACATCTGTTCCAATATCAACCGTCGTCCGATAAGCGTCCTGACTATATTTCAATGTTCCGCCCACATGATGCGCATGAAACGCACGATTATATTGTAAATAGGCTTCTAAAAATTCACGGCGCTCACCGGTAGAGGAACTAGTCTGTTCCATCGGTTTCTCGGCACTTTGTTGCTTGAAAATCAGGTTTCCGTCATCATCACGTTCTCTTTGGGCGCGCCATGTTTCGGGCATTCTTATCCGGTTTATTTCACTCTGATTGTTCGTATCAAATCCAAAACGACCTTCAAAACGCAAACCTTTGGTAATGAAATCCAGTTTTTGCTCCAAAGATATATTTGTCTGAATTTTATTATTCCAGATTTCTTTATATCCAGTCTGCGTGGCAAGTACCCAAGGATTCTTACGATTATCTTCTACCCCGTGTGCAGGAATGTAACCATTAGAATACATGACAGGAATACTGACTGGATTCTGTCCCATTAATGAAGTCCATACATTAGAGCCTTGTCCCGGTGCATTACGCTTCTTTAATGAACCGGATACACCCACTTTTACAAGAGTAGTCTTTGTTACATCAATATCTGTATTCAAACGATAATTCCAACGCTGACTGCTAGGATTAGTATTATAATCCTTACGCATAGCATCATCCGTTTTGTACATTCCTTCTTCATTCACATAACTCAATGATACGAAATAACGTGCTGTACTACCACCACCACTCATATTCAAATTAGCACGATAGGTCATAGCTCCGTCTTTCAACAACACATCCATCCAATCTACATTCGGATATAAATCCGGATCAAGTCCTAATCTCAAGAGCTCCATTTCATCATCTTGATAAATTCTCTCTTGATTACGAGTAATTCGTGCTTCATTCATCAACATGGCGTAACTATAGCCATCCGCAAATTCCGGAGTAATAGTACGTGCATTATAAGAGGTCTCCACTTTTGCATTGATCTTAATCTTACCTTCTTTACCATGTTTTGTAGTAATCAATACTACACCATTAGCACCACGAGGACCATAAATAGCTGTCGTAGAAGCATCTTTCAATACAGTAAAAGATTCGATATCTTCAATATTGATTTCATCCAAATCACGTTCGAAACCATCAACAAGTACCAATGCAGAGCTGTTAGCACCAAAAGTAGATATACCACGAATCCAGAATTCAGAAGTATTCACACCTGGTTGTCCGGAGGTCTGCATAGCAAGAACACCTGATACATTTCCAGCCAATGCATTAGAAAGATTTGCTGAAGGATTTGACTTTAGTACTTCTACATCTACATTCGTCACCGCACCAGTCACAGTCAATTTTTTCTGTGCGCCAGTTCCTGTGATTACAACTTCATCAATTTCCCTAGCTTCCGATTCTTTCATCGATACATTAACCAAACTCTGGCGCTTCACCAATATCTCTTGCGTATCAAAACCAATATACGAAAATACCAAACGAGAAAATTCTTCAATTTTAATTTTGTAACGCCCGTTGATATCTGTTATCGCTCCCAAACCTGGTTTATCTTTCACTGTCACATTAACACCAACTAATGGTTCTTTATTCGTGTCCGTTACGACTCCTGTTACTTCAATTGTCTTCTCTTGAGCAAAAAGGGAAACAGAGACTAATAACAGGCAAATCGTAATAAATTCTTTTATTCTCATGTGTTCTTCTTTTTATTGTTTTTCTTGGTTCTGATTATCATTGGATTCTTCTCCACCCAAATCATCAGGAGCCTGTTCTTTAGCAATCTTCCGAATCTTATAATTTCCCGAATCACCTACATAGAAAGTCTTTGTTGCCTCATCGTAAGCCAAAGCTACTGGTTGATTAAAGCGTGCTCTCTCACGTACTTCTCCATTTTGCTTACCCCATTTATAACTACTTGCGGAAGCAGAACCACGTCCGGCAAACGTAGAAACTACCCCATCCGGAGTCAATACTCGAATACAATGATTTTCTTTATCTGCAAAATAAAAGTCATACCAATCATCTTTATTAGCTAGCTTATACTCTTCGTTGAGCACAAAAACACCTTGACCAGGCCTATTGATACGTGCATTGATACCTACAAGATCCTTATAATCCGCCTGACCGGATTGTCCACATACAATATACGGAGTAACCAACTTTTTAGTTTCTTCATCATAATTGGAACGAAGTATATAATGCGATTCATGCATGATGATATAAACATATTTACCTGTTGGATGAGGAACCATACTAAAGTCAACCGTCTGATTAGGTACACTAAATGCCAAAAGTTCATTCAACCCTGATCCACCAGGAACTTCCGGATTGTTATTATAACCGTTTTCCTCAAAATTATATCTGTACACATTGCCTGTTGCACGATGATTGAAGTAAAGTTCTCCCGTTTGTGGAAGCACCATAGACCCATTGCAAGCATTGCCACGTGCCAAAGCGACCCAACTGGCCCCTTTGAAATCCTGTCCGTCTGTACTATTCTCACGCTTTAAAATAATATTGTTTCTATTCTTAGCGCCACCATTTTGGGGAGCAGCCAATATCATATCACCATCATTAGTCCATGTAATAGTAGTTGCACGATTGATATTATCCAATTTCTTGGTATAGATCATTTCTTGTTCCAGATCCAACACTCTCAAAAGCCCATTATTTTGAGATAAATAAAGGATATTAGAATGTTGGGGGTCGAAAGAAAACCAAAAAGGATAATCTATCTTTCCACAATCGTCAAACGGACCTGTTTTTACAATATTTCCCTCACCCAATTCATCTACATCACCGCATAAGTCTGTTACTACCATTTGCGGTTCGTACTGATATTTTTCAGATGCTATCACAGTTTGCTCACCCACTTTTACTTCAATAGTTCCTTCGAAACAGCTTTCCGGCGTAGAACAGTAAATACTAGTACCTTTAGCACTAATAACAATAGCTTCTTTTCCACCTACCTTAACGGAAACAAGAGAAGGATCTGTGCCAAAATTACTGCCATAGATAATCATCTTCTTCTTTCCACCTCCCGACTTGGGTGTGAAATCAGTTACCTCTACTGGCTGATTCGGATCATAAGGTGCTGATGTCTCGTCTTTGCTATCTTTGCAGCCAGTAAAACAGACTGCAAAAACGAATGCCAACATCATACACTGTAACCCTATGCTCCCATGTTTCATAGTTTTACATTTCATAATACACTAGATTTAAATTATTGATTATTCTGAACTTTATCCATTAATACCTTCATCCAGTATCCTCCAATCACCGAACGAGCTCTAAAGCCAACCCATCGTCCGCTGTCTGTATGGTGCCAGTCACTGATAGGTACACGAGATACTGTTTCATTGATATATTTATAGACTGGATCAGAGAATCGTTGGAAAGTATCCTTATCCGGGGACATAGCCGCTGTCCACATTATCCAGTCAGATTTCGTGTATTCTTTACGCGAATCCAGAGGAAGTCCATAAGGATTCTGTTTGGTCAAATAATAGTTTATTTCTTTTCCGATTACATTGTTAGGAAATAAATTCAGGTTCCATAACTTATCCCAAACCATGTTATATTTTTGACTCCAGGTATCTTTACGGTCAAAAGCCAGACGGTAATGATCACCCTCATTCGCCATTTCTTCCCATTTCACCCCATTTTCTTGGCTATAGCCGCATATTTGTCTGCTACATCATTTAATCCGAGCATCCG
>OGRI01001886.1_pt1 | contig 16329 bp, 15 predicted proteins | sample 1553391 | NCBI WGS metagenome assembly OGRI01 (sample SAMEA2580052, study PRJEB22360) | human gut metagenome | reverse complement strand
TTAAAGTACCGCATACCACGTTCTTCACCATCTCACCGGAGATACGTGCGTCACGCCCTACAACGATCTTATTGGTCTCCACTTTTGTGTTTTTTCGGATGAATGTAGCATAAGCGGCTACAAACTTAACAATAGCTAACGGATTCAATCCGTCTTCCGGGCTACCGCCTATTGTACCGCGAATACCGGAAATAGATTTAATTAGTGTCATAAGTTTTCTTCAAATATATATTCTAGAATTTCGTAATAAGCAGGCTCACCGTTTGATTGGTCGTTATAAGTACCTCGCTTAAACGGGACTATAAGTTTTACCTTAGCCCGATCTCCGACGTACTTTAAAGGCTCTTGCAATCCTTCACTCACTAAATACGGATTGGCTTGACTGGCATAATCTCCATATGTAAACTCCCAAGGACTAGTTCCGTTACTATGGGGACCATAGTTCTGGATGTAATAAGGAGTACTATTTATATAAGCAGAATCCATCGGATAGGAAACATTACATCTGTATAGAATCTTTGTCTTGTACTGAACAGCTCTTTGGCTTGTACCCTTTTCAATTATATTCAGATATGTACCATTCTCCAATTCGACAAACTGATTTTCCTTAAACACACTATCCTCCGGAAAATCTTTCAGAATCTCAAAATCATTCTCATCAATCAATCGATTGATTGCCTTTTTCTCATCTTTCAACATATCCGTGTACGACTTTGTCTTGCTACAAGAGATAGCAACTAATGCGGCACACAGAATCAACAGGATATTAAAACCTTTCTTCATTTGTTAGTCTTTAATTGAATGAATCGCAAATGTAAATAATCTTCGTCAAACCTTACGCATGTTTGCCTAAATCTTCTGATTTATTAGGATTAAATTCCTGTAAACCTTTCTCAAACACGGCTACGGCCTCAGATAAAGAGCCATAGAACTCACCTCCGGACGCATTTTTATGTCCACCTCCGTTGAAATAAGTAGAAGCAAACTGATTGCAAGGAAAATCGCCCACGGAGCGAAGCGATACCTTTATGTAATCGCTGTCCTCACGAATAAAGACACTAAAGCTTACGTTCTCTATGCTTAACGGCAAGTTCACGAAACCTTCCGTATCTCCAGTCTGGTACTGAAAACGATCCAGTTCCTCTTTCGATAACGTGATAAGAGCCGCCTGTTGTTCCGGATAGACCCTCATCTTCTCATACAACACATATCCCATCATACGTAAACGACACTCGGAATAGACCTGATTCACCTTACGATAGATCAAATCCTTATCAATCCCCTTCTTGATCAATTCGCTGACGATCGTATAAATCTCCGGTTTATTCGAATTATAGGTGAACGATCCCGTATCCGTCATCATACCCGTATAGATACAAGCGGCGGCATCCCGATTCAATAAATCGAACATCCCCATACGACAAATAAAACGGAAAATCATCTCACTGGTAGAAGACATCTCCGGATACGACATCGTCACACGGCAAAAATCCGCGGGGTTCAAATGATGATCAATCATCACCTTGCGGCCTTCTGAGGCGATCACCGCCGGAGCCAGTTTCTCGATACGTTTGGGTTCATTGAAATCGAGGCAGAAAATAACATCCGCTTCCTTGATCAATTTCTCGGCGAAATCCGGATATTTCTCATGTATCACGACATCCTTAGCGCCCGGCATCCATCTATAAAAAGAGGGAAATGCATTCGGTACCACTACCGCTACATTATCCTTACCGTAAGCGGATAGGAAATGATATAAACCAAGGGATGAACCTAATGCGTCGCCGTCTGGTGAGACATGCGTCACGATAACAAAACTCTCGCCTTTCTCTACGTATTTTTTGGCTTTCTGAATCTTCTCTTCTTGAATGATTTTAGTGATCATATAATCTTTTTGTTTTCACCTCCAAAGGTACGACTTTTTTAGTTTCCGGCTATCAAAAAAAGTTCAATAAGGATCTTTACTGATATTATTAACAAAAGGGTTAAGGCGGCTAACAAAACTTTTGGTTCCCGTATCTTCATATATATCAAGCATAAAACAAGAAACCCATAACCTCCTAGCATCTCAAAGAAGCTAAAACGACCCGTAATCGTCGCATAAGGCATAACGCTAAACACGTCCACTACCCTTACCATGCCATGAACCAGCCCTTCTACGATCTTCTGTATCCAGTCATATCCATAGAAATCCACCGGATAGCCTAACCACAAAAAGGCAAAAGGAATCAAAAACATAGCCAAGAGAGTGACCGGTAGATTCGTAAACAAGAAAACTGTCGAAAATTGTCCAAAATAATAAAAACAGAGCAAAGCAGTACCTATCTGTGCAGCAATAGACACCGTAATCCATTCCCAAGGCATGGCCAACAAAGGATTTCTCACCACTATCCATTCCTTGAAACGAGGCACTAGGAATAAAATAAAAAACACAGCCAAATAGCTTAACTGAAAACCGACATCAAACAGATAATACGGATTATAGGCCAGCATACAGAAAGCGGCGGCGGCCAATGTATTATATCCATCCGTAACACGCCTAAGCGCCCTTCCTGTTAAATATAAAGATAGCATCAAGGCTGCCCGTACCGCCGAGGGCGCTAATCCTGTGATAAAGACAAACCCCCAAAGACTTCCCACCAGAATGATATAACGAATCCAACGTCCTATCCCCCATCTAGGCATAAACGAGCAAAAGAAAGATAAGAATCCACAAATCACGGCAACATGAAAACCGCTCACCGCTAATATATGAGACACGCCCGCCAAAGAGAAGCGCCTTTTCGTATCCCGGCTCATCGCTTTCTTATATCCCAATGTCAATGTAGCCAAAATAGATTTCTCCTCATCAGATAAACGCAAACGATCAAATGTATTTACCAAAGAATATTGAGCCTTGGTAGCCAATAAATCTAAAGAAGAAGCAGGCTCATTTACAAGCGCTATACGCCGGTCACTATACCAACAGACCTCAACCGCCAAACATACAATCAAAACGGAGACTATAGCTCCCCATATCCAACGGGAATCGTATTGCAACTCAGCATGCCCTTGCCCCCACGAGAACCCCAAAAAAAGAAAAACCAAAGCAGATAAAACCCCTAAAACATATAGGAGCGAAGAGGCAGGTAAAAACGCATAGCATAAAATTCCGGTTATCCATAAAAAAAGCGGCCGTACAAAAGGCCGCTTTTGTATTTCCTCAATCATGATAGTTAGGTTTTGTGATATATTAATGTGTTCTACAAAGCTTTCAAGTCTTTAATTGTTTGTATCGGATCTGGAGATTTGAATACGAAGTTACCGGCGACTAACACATTGGCACCGGCGTCAACCAAGCGCTTCCCCGTCTCTAAATTCACCCCGCCATCTACCTCGATCATAGTACTCAATCCCTTCCGGTCTATCATTTCTCGTAAACGAGCCACCTTATCTACGGAATGCTCAATGAAACGTTGACCACCAAATCCCGGATTCACGGACATCAATAAAACCATATCCACATCTTGGATAATATCTTCTAATAAGCAGATGGGCGTATGCGGATTCAAGGTGACACCCGCTTTCATGCCCGTTTCCTTAATAGCCGCTACCGTCCGATGCAAATGGGTACATGCCTCATAATGCACGTTCATCATATAGGCTCCCGTAGCCGCCACTTCGGGGATAAACTTCTGGGGCTCCACGATCATCAAGTGCACATCCATCGGCTTCTGGCATATAGGCTTTAATGCGTTAAGTACCGGGAAACCAAACGAGATATTCGGCACGAATACCCCATCCATAATATCCAGATGCAACCAATCGGCGTCACTTTTATTTATCATCTCCATCTCCTTCCGCAAATCCAGAAAATTAGCGGAAAGCAGGGAAGGCGCTATCAAATGCTTCATAATCTTGTCTTTTGTTTTTACAAAAGTACACAAAAAAAGAAAGAGAACCTAATAATATAGATTCTCTTTCCGTAATTCTTAGTTCAACACATACCCGCAGAGCTCCGGACGTACAGCCGGTTCCGCTTGATAAGCCCTCGCAAACTGTTTCAAGAAATCCATCGTTTGCTTCCGAGGCGAACTTTTCGCCTCCGGGGCACTTTTCACTTTTTTCTCCAAATCATCCATGCATTGCGTAGAAAGCTTCCTCATAGGCACCTCTATTTTTATCTTGTTTGCTAATAAAACGTAGGGACCTAAGACTTATTGCATGGAAAGAAAATTATTTTACACCATAGATAGCTCGATACGGTTCTCATCGGCCATACGACGCATATTCAAGATAGCGTAACGCATACGCCCTAAGGCCGTATTGATGCTAACCCCCGTGATATCGGCGATTTCCTTAAAACTAAGGTCTTGATAGTAACGCATCTCCAACACTTCACGCTGGTTATCCGGCAAATGCTTTACCAATTTCTTCACGTCAGACAATACTTGATGGCGCACGATATTATCCTCTATCGTACCATCGCAAAGCTTGATATTATTAAATAAGTCGATTTCTACCTCATCATTCGAGATCGTGTTTTCGCAACGTTCTTGACGGAAATTATCGATAATCAAGTTATGGGCAATACGAGTAATCCATGCCTTAAACTTGCCGTTCTCAGTATAGCGACCTTGTTTTATAGTCATGATAACCTTCACGAAGGTCTCTTGAAAGATATCCTCCGTAAGCTCTTTGTTACGTACTATGAAATAAATGTAAGAATGAATGCTACTTTTGTATCGATTTAATAAAATATCGAAAGCGGCATTATTACCTTCTGCATAAAGGACAACCAATTCCTCGTCGGTCATCATTTTTAAAGTCTTCATTACTTTCACATTTTTAGTTTATTCGAGTAATGTTTATGCTATAGGCGATGGGGTTTTAACTGTTATACAATGTTATTTATGGAAGCAAAAGAACGAAAAATATTTTAAACCAACAAACATTTTATTTCAAATTATAAAAAGAATGTCCCCTGCCCGCACCTTTAACGTACGAACAGGGGACTTTACTGATCTAAAATATATGTATATTAGAACTTGTATCCCAATGTCAAAGCTACACGAGTCGTGTTTGTTTTCATCGTGGCGGGTTGGGCTTCGAGGAATGGTTTCGGATCATCTCCCGCAAACATATTAGAGAACGCATAAACATCTTCCTTATGCGTACGGAATACACAAGCCAAGTCCGTATAGAAGTTCGGGGTGAAGCGATAACCGATACCTACCGTATAATTCATGACCCCTTTATCGATCGTATAATTAGGAATCGTACCAACCGTAAAGACCTCTTTCTCTCCATTCTTCAGTTTATCCTTGATCGGACTATCGCTGTAGGCGACACCTGCTCTTACGGCAAATTGAGGAGTAACCTTTACCTCCGCACCTACACGGATCGTATTCATTGACTTGAAATTATCCGTTATATCTTGGTTAGTATACACGTTACTGCTACCATCCGTTTGATACATACGCATATTCTTATAATTCATCAACTCGTAATCAACGCTTATCAAAGCGGTCGTACCCAAGATAGCGGCGGCACTAAAGATCCATTTATCCGGAGAACGGAATTCATAGTCATAATAAGCATTATTAGGGGTAGCGGCATCTAGTTTACGCTCTTTCATCTCCCCTTTATCCATAAAGGTCAGATAAGAACCGGCCTCACCATAATAACGATCTGTCATCTTATACCACGTAGGTGAATTATAAGCCACACCCAAGCGAAGAAAATCGGCGGGACGGACGATAGCACCCACATTAAATGAATACCCGGTACCATCCGTATCCAAGTAATTATCTAAGTATAAATTATTGCCGTTCGTAAATTCCTCATCATACGATGACTGATATCGATAGTTCAGATCCGTAATCGCAACCGTAGCGCCAAGCATCACAAGTTCCGATATATTTATACCGAAAGCCAAATCATATTGATCCACGGAACCTCGCTCTGAAACTTTTAATTGACCTCCTTGCAATAAATATGGACTCCATTGCCCATCCGCATTATTATCTCCGAACGCACTATAATACTCTTTATCATTATCGTTATATGAATCCATATAACCGGCATTGTATCCTAGAATAGATAGCCAATCACCCAAGTCTTGATTGTTATAAGGATTATAGTCCTTATCCTCCCCTAACAGTCCGCTAGGCATTCCTGCCGCACGCATGGCCACATAATCAGAAAGAGAAGTATTCAAATCACCTCCTGTAGCCATCGTATAATTCCGGCTATAATTCTTCAAGCGATTATAAGAGAAACCAACGTTCCAGCTCACGATACCCTCATCATTCGCTGTCGGGAAATATCCTACGTAAGCGATATTATCGAAACTCACCTTCGTACGGCTGTTATCCACCTTCGAACCAAGCCAATCGGTCTTCGCCGAGGCCGAAGACAAACTCAATGTCGTAACCACCTCCGAGCTTTTATAAATCGCCAAGCCTGCCGGGTTCGTATTCATAGCGGAAATATCACCACCTAACGCACCAAAAGCACCACCCATTCCTAAATAACGAGCCGTACCATTCAACTCCGTCTGGGAATACTTAAAGGCATCCAACTGTGACTGCGAAAAAGCGGTGCCGCCACACAGGGCAAGCACCGACATTATAATTCCTATCCTTTTCATCGTATCTCTAATTTTATCAACCTAACACTTTTACCTGCGACCACCACCGGCACGGCCACCTCCGCCACCAACAGAGCCTCCACTAGAACGACCTCCACCGAAGCTACCGGAAGAAGAACCTACCGAACTACTACGAGAAGGAGAGGAACTTCTAAATTGACTGGAAGAAGAGCGACTATTTGAGAAATCGCTACTGCTCCTAGAAGAGGAACGTGTTACCGGAGCTGAATATTGACGTCCGGAAGAAGATGCGGCTCCAGAACTACTTCTGGAAATCCTTGTTCTCGCCGAGCTATTACTTATGCCCGAGCTACTTCTTGTCGTTGCCGAATTTCTAACAGAAGAAGAGGAACGACGTCCCGCACCAGAGGATATAGCAGATTCCCTACGGGTAGATCCCGCACGTCCATTGCTCAATGAACTTGAAGACGAAGGTCTTGTAGTCGATCCTGAATTTCTCAAGGAAGAAGAGCCACTGCTCCGCCCACCTGTATAACCGGAACCTCTGCCACTCGCATAAGAGCGATTATCTCGATAAGAGGAACGTCCGTTTGAATAATGTCTACTTGGAGTCGAGTAGTAACCGGGATAGTAATGGTGATGATGTCCCCAATGGCCACCCCAATAGCCTCCACCCCAGCCCCAAGACGGGCCATACCATGGATCGTACCACGGACTATAATAGCCGGCATAAAAGCCTCCCCAGCCCCAGCCGAATCCCCAAGACGGGCCGTAGAAGCGAGATGAATAAGTCCACCAAGGGCTATAGCTATAGAACCAAGGATCGTACCAACCTGTATACCAAGGCGAGCCCCAGCCGTTGCCGACATTGATATTAAAATTCACGTTCGCGCTACCGTTCGAATAATCCGTATCATAGCCGTAACCATAATATCCGTCACTCAGATACAAATCGACTTGATCCGCTCCGGCGATCGTAATCTTACTCGGCGAATGATAACGAATGATACGTTCCGTATATTCAGTATCCGAACGACGCTCGGAAGAAGACTCATTCTCATCGCTATCCTCATAGATAACGGAATCATCCTCACGATAAGGCTCCTCTACCTCGACTGATGTATAACGACGGTTATATTCATCCACATCCCGGCTGTCTGAAGAAGCTGGGCTCTTGGCTGTAGCGACCAGGGCCCTAGACTCCTGTTTCGGCTGAACAACCTTTTTCTCTTCAACCTGTTCTTTCTTTTTCTTGTTTTTGGAAGAGAAATACACATCATCAAAGAACTCCTCCTGAGCCGCGGCACTAAACGCGATCAGAAGCATCATCACTAAAGATGTTAATTTCATGGGTTTCATATTTGTTTCTCCTCTACATTAAATAAATATTTTTCTCTTTTCATGTTTGACACCCTTTTATGCAAAGGGTTTAAACGCTTTTTAGTTTTATAACAATAAACTCAATGCAATGTATGTACAAATATAATCGGTTCACGCTAATGTCCCAAGATTTACATATACTTTAACTTATAAAACTCACACATTCATTGTTATCTATAAAAGAAGATGCAAAGTTGGCGTAAACGCTGCAATCTCCGCAAATTCTTATTATTTTTGTTTCAAATTATAACGAAAAAATTACGCATATGGTATTAGCCTCGACAATAGATTTCACATTGCCCTTAGCGGACCCGGTATTAAAATTTCTCTTGATTCTTTTAATTATCCTGGCCGCTCCCCTTTTATTAAACAAGCTGAGAATCCCTCACCTGCTTGGACTGATCATTGCCGGCGCAATTATCGGACCGCACGGCTTTAATCTCGTATTACGGGATAGCAGCATTATCTTGTCCGGGACGGCGGGATTGCTTTATATCATGTTTCTCGCCGGATTGGAAATCGATATGGCGGACTTTAAGAGAAATAGTACGAAAAGCCTAGTATTCGGCATGTACACATTCCTCATTCCGATGATCCTAGGAACGGTTGTCGGAATATGGGTCCTGCGATTCAACGTATTGACCTCCGTTTTACTCGCCAGTATGTTCGCCTCCCATACATTGATCGCCTATCCGATTATCAGCAAACTGGGTATCAGCAAAAACAAAGCTGTCAGTATCACCGTAGGAGGAACGATGATCACTGATACCTTGGCATTGCTCGTCCTAACGATCATTGTCGGCATGGCCACCGGACAGGTCAACGATATGTTTTGGATTCGTCTGGGCGTTTCCATCTTGATATTCGCATTAATCGTATTATTCGGTTTCCCTTTCATTGGGCGTTGGTTCTTTAAGCATGTACACGATAATATATCACAGTATATATTCGTGCTGGTGATGGTATTTCTGGGATCTTTCCTAGCTCAGGTAGCGGGTATGGAGGCGATCATCGGGGCGTTCTTATCCGGACTAGCCCTAAATCGCCTTATCCCGCAAAGCTCACCCTTGATGAATCGTGTAGAGTTCGTAGGAAATGCCATATTCATCCCATTCTTCTTGTTGGGCGTAGGTATGTTAATAGATTATCGTACGTTCTTTACCAGTTTCGAGACCATTAAAGTTGGGCTTATCATGATTATCGTAGCTACGGCCGCCAAATACATAGCCGCTTGGATGACCCAAAAGACTTTCCATCTGTCCACGGATCAGCGAAGCGTTATTTTCGGCCTAAGTAACGCACAAGCCGCCGCTACATTGGCCGCCGTGATGGTCGGATATAACGTAATCACCGGAACAGACGCTAATGGGGAACCAATCCGGTTATTAAATGAGAGCGTGTTGAACGGTACGATCCTGATGATACTTGTCACTTGCACCATCGCCTCTTTCGCCGCCCAAAAAGGCGCTCATAACATAGCGGCCCAAGATATATCCGATAAGGAGGAAAACAAAAAAGAATCAGAGCATATCTTGATACCAGTCAGCAATGAAGAGACCGTGGAAGAGCTGGTCAACCTCAGCTTGGCGATCAAATCTCCCCAAAACAAGAACGGCTTGTTTGCCCTAAAAGTGATAGATAACCATCATTCAGACGAGAAAGCGTTAAAACAATCCCGCAGGGTTCTACAGACCGCAGTCAATACGGCTGCCGCCACGGATACCCGGATGAAAGATTTATTAAGATATGACTTAAGCGTATCGAATGCTATCGCCAGCGTGGTAAAAGAGCGGGAGATCACAGATCTGGTAGTGGGATTGCACAAGGAAAAAGATATACCGGCGGCCTTCCTAGGCCATATCGTGGAAAGTGTATTGGCGGAAAGTAGTGTAAGTACATTCATATACAAGCCCGCACAACCCATCTCTACCGTTAGACGGCATCTGATCATCATCCCGGAATTGGCCGAAAAAGAAATCGGTTTCAACCAAATCATCTTCCGGTTACGAAACGTGACCCAGAACACAGGTGCAGCGACAGTCTTTTACGGTTCGGAAGCGACCTTGAATGCCTTAAAGAAATTATTAGCCAAGAAAAGCGGAGAAGCCAGTTATATCGAATTCAACGACTGGGATGACTTCCTGATCGTTTTCCGGGATATAAAACCGGACGACACGATGTGGATTATCCTTAGCCGCAAGGAAGGACTTTCCTACGCTCCCGCCATGGCCCGTATCCCCAAGTACCTCAACAAATACTTCCAGGCAAACAGTTTCGTATTGGCATATCCCGTGCAGGCTGGCATGAACGAGGGTACTCGCTATCTGACTTAACCATTACGGAACCAGCCTCTCACGCCAAGACTTTCGAGGTGAGTACGGCATTTTCCGCTTGGCGTATCCCAGACGGAGGATCAAGGCTGGAATCTCGTTGGTGAAAGACAAGTCTTTCGCCAGCAAACCGGAAAGATCACGCACCTCACAAGGCTGGTTCAAAAAGGCGAAAGCGATATTCTTTTCCGTAGCTCTCAAAAGAAAACGTTGCAAACTCCGGCCTAGCGCAAACCATTCCGGTAGCGTATTTATCCGTAAGGCGAACAAGGCTAAATGAGAAGAAGAGTCCAGCATCTTCTTGTCTCCCCTATTTTGTATGCCGGCTTTCAAGACACTTCCCATGATTGTCTCTGAGATAAGACGGGGAAGGTTCGGCGCCCCGAACACCGCATAACTCAGGCCGTCCGATGTAGCTCGTACATGATTCTTATTAAAACGCATCCATGATTTCAGCTCTCGCTTAAACAGACGATCGTTCATTTGCCGGTTATTCCCCGCAAATATATAAGAAGAAAGCGTATCGAACTCCCACTCTCCTTTCGACCACAAATGCAGACTGATATTTTCCTCCAAAGGCGTATTCCTCAAATAGCTCAGTTGATCCGATGGAATCATTTCCCCGGAATATATGCCTCGATTCGTCTGTCTCACCGAAATTTCCTCGATAAGCCCACTCGTCTCCTTAATCATCGATGCCTCCGACAAGAGTACGGTGATCTCCCCCGATCCTGAAAAAAACGGTAGCGGAGTATATCCTTTTGCCTCAGCCGCAATGCAAAGATTCTCGGTGGCGCATCCTAAGCTAATAAATAACTCACGGTTATCCGGATCTACGGCCGGAAGGGACTTACTCATATCCGGAAGAATCTGTATCCTATCCTTTTGCACACGAAACAACCAAGGTTGGGTATTATGCCCCGATGGGGCTTTCACGGCTTGTTCCATCATATAGATAAAATCCGGCCGTATATCACTTATCCGCAATGATCCTGTTTCCATATTATTATACACTTTCTCATTCTAGCGATGCCCGCTACCTCTTTCCGTTTGTGCCCGGACAAACGCCTCAAAAACAAAAAATCCCGTAAAGCTTTCGCCTTACAGGACTCTCTGCGGAAAGACAGGGATTCGAACCCCGGGAACCTCTCAGTTCAACGGTTTTCAAGACCGCCGCAATCGACCACTCTGCCATCTTTCCAATAAGTAAATCGTGTGACATGGGAGGGGCTCGAACCCTCGACCCAATGATTAAGAGTCATTTGCTCTACCAGCTGAGCTACCAAGTCAACATGTTATTTGTTTGAGTGACCTGGGAGGGGCTCGAACCCTCGACCCAATGATTAAGAGTCATTTGCTCTACCAACTGAGCTACCAAGTCATTCATGCTATCGTTGTTTCTCGATTGCGGGTGCAAAGATAAGAGTTTAATTTTTCTTCGCAAACTTTTTCCGCGTTTTTTACACAAAATTTTAATCAAATTCAAATATATCAGATGGTGTAGTCCGTTTCAGAGCATGCAGGGAAACATCCTTTCCAACCCGTACCCCTTCTTGAAACAGGCGGAAATCGACTGTCTTATAAGCAAGTTCGGGATGGTTATTGTCACGGCTCAGGTGACACAACCAGATATCTTTTAATTTGGGATCATAATGAGTTGCGAGGAATTCGGCAGCTTCACGGTTGCTCAAATGTCCGGTCGGGCTGGCTACGCGTTCCTTCAGAAAAGCAGGATACGTGCCGAATTGCAACATCTCCTCGTCATAATTGGCTTCTATGATCAGGTGGTTCGCCATGCCCATGTATTTACTTACCGTTTCGGTAATATGGCCGACATCCGTTGCCAACGTAAACTTATGATCTCCATATTCGATATAATAACCCACATTATCGGTACTATCATGCGGGACTTCGAAAGCAGTAATGCGGAAATCGCGGATCATAAAAGGCACTTCCTTTTCTATCACCTTACGCGAACTGACAAGCGTTTCCTCCACGTAGCGACTCTTGCTGATTCCTCGGTGGACGGCCTCTGTCGTATAAACAGGAATACAATGTTTCTCTCCCAGACAACCTACAGTCTTGATATGATCGGCATGATCGTGCGTGATCAGGACTGCAACAATTTTGGAGAAATCGATCGCTTTATCTTTCAACACCTTCTTTATGGTACGAATACCGATACCTGCATCAATCAACACGCCGAATTCGGGCGTTCCCAGATAATAGCAGTTTCCACTGCTTCCACTTGCTAAACTCAGAAATGATAGTTTCATTTTAATTTCCAATTCAGTCCTTAAGAGGAATTACGGGCGAAATGAGTCGGGGATCGTCACCTCCCCGATCAGCGAACAGTTCATGTGGTCCTTCACCTCTTCCGGCGTCAAGCCGTGGCCGAAAAGGAACATGAGCTTGGTAACAGCACTTTCGGTCGTACTGTCGAAACCGCTTATCACTCCCGCTTCCAACAATTTATGACCAGTCTCATACCGATGCATTTCTACACTTCCGGCACTACACTGGGTTACATTTACAATCACAATTCCCCGGCTCACCGCTTCTTTCAACATCGTCAGGAACCAATCGTAGCACGGTGCATTACCGCTTCCGAACGTTTCCATCACGACTCCCTTCAGTCCCGGTATGTTCAGGATGCTTTCCACCACCTGGGGAGAAATCCCCGGAAAAAGTTTCAGCACCGCAATATTCCGGTCCAAGAGATAATGCGGCTTCAACGGCTTTCTCGAAACAGGATGGTAAACCTGCCCGGTGTCATACTTTATATAGATACCGGCATGTGCCAGCGGCGGATAATTGTATGAACGGAAAGCATTGAAGTTGTCCGCATTGATCTTACTCGTACGGTTACCCCTCAACAAGTCATTTTCGAAAAAGATACAGACCTCCGGCACAACCGGGACACCGTTTTCCTTGGCTGCGGCGATCTCGATGGCGGTGATCAGGTTTTCTTTCCCGTCGGTCCGCAACATACCGATCGGCAATTGCGAACCGGTAAAGATGACCGGTTTACTTAAGTTTTCCAGCATAAAACTCAAAGCAGATGCCGTGAAAGACATCGTGTCCGTACCATGAAGCACGACAAAGCCGTCGTACAACTGGTAATTGTCTGCAATAATCTTTACGATCTTCATCCATGACTCCGGCCCCATCTCCGATGAATCCATAGCCGGATCGAACTGAATGGTCGAAACCGCATACCCCAACTTCTTCAGTTCCGGCATATTATCCTTCAAATGTTGGAAATTGAACGATTCCAACACGCCGGTTTCGGGGTTTTCGATCATACCGATCGTTCCGCCGGTATAGATGAGCAGGATCGAGGCTTTGAATGTTTATACTTGCTGTCATATCGCAAAGTTAATAATTTTATTCTTCTCCTTTTAATACAGGGACGCTTATATGATATTTTACTGCCACTATCCGTGAAACGAATATTCCGGTAGCAGCAATAAGCTGCGTCAGTGACGGCCCGATACCCATCTGTAAGCAAGCGTAATAAATAATGCCTCCGAACACGCATGCCAGCGCATAAATATCTTTTCGGAAAATCAGCGGAACCTCGTTAATCAGGATATCGCGGATCATCCCGCCGAAAGCCCCCGTAATCGTCCCCATCACAATGGCCACCCACATCGGGAATCCGAATGTCAGCGCCTTCTCGATACCGACCACGCCGAACAGTCCCAGCCCTATCGCATCGAAAATAAAGAAAGTATTGTTCAAGCTAATCACATATTTCCTGAATATGATAACGAAGAGCAACGCCAGAGCCGATATGATGAGATAAGAGGCTTGTTCCATCCAAAAAGGGGTGGCATTGAGCAGGATATCGCGGATCGTACCGCCTCCTACCGCCGTAACCACATTCGGATTGCCTTAACCACACCGACAACATAGGCCCCGAACCAGTCAAATTGTTTGGCAGAAGCCAAACGGATGCCGCTAATCGCAAAAGCGAATGTCCCGGTGTAATCGCAAAACGTAATAAAGTCTATCATTTTGATTTTTTCTGCAAAAATAAGTATTTCCTCGCAATGTTGCGGTTTTCTATAAAGATGACCTGATAATTATTTAAACCAAACGAACATCCGGTTGTTAATTATATATAAGTTTGCATTCAAAAAGGTGCTGATGACTATCTAATTAAGGGAAAAATGAAGAAATTTATACTAACCGGACTCATTTGTCTGTTTTCGTTCCCCTGGATACGGGGACAAGAATATATACCTCAAATTACACATCGTCATTATACAAGTGACTCAACCCTACTCCAACCCCGCCGCCCTTGGAAAGCGGCACTCGAAACATTCGGACTCAATATGCTCGTCTGGAGCTTCGACCGATATATCGTAAAAGAGGATTGGGCTTATATCAACGGGCATACGATCAAAAGCAATTTCAAAAAAGGTCCGGTATGGGACACCGACCAGTTCACAACAAACCTTTTCTCCCACCCTTATCACGGTTCACTCTATTTCAACGCAGCTCGCAGCAACGGTATGAACTTCTGGCAATCCGCCCCGTTTGCAGCCGGCGGCAGTCTGATGTGGGAGTTCTTTATGGAGAATGAACCGCCTTCGATCAACGACATGCTGGCGACAACGTTCGGAGGAATCGAATTGGGTGAAATCACCTATCGGCTGTCCGACCTGTTCATAGACAACCGTTCGTCGGGAGCCGAACGTGTGGGGCGCGAGGTGTTGGCAGGCGTCTTGTCACCGGTCCGCGCTCTCAACCGTATCATTTCGGGGGAAGCCTGGCGACACAGTTCTTCAAAAGGACGAACCTACTCTTCCGTTCCCGTCAATTTTATCGTCACGATGGGACCTCGTTTCCTCGCAGAACAAGAAGGTTCGAAACGGGGAACGACCAGTCTGAACATTAATTTCCGCATCGACTACGGGAATCCTTTCAACGATGATTTTTATTCTCCCTATGAATGGTTCCGCTTCAACTTCGGAATGGATTTGTTCTCTGCCCAGCCGGTGGTCAGCCAGGTCAATGCCATCGGAGCCTTATGGGGAAAAACTGTTTGGACGAAAGGGCCGCGTTCCCTTTCCGCCGGATTATTCCAACATTTCGACTTCTATAACTCGGAGCTCCGCGACGGAAGCGACCTGACCGTTCCTCCTTACCGCATCGCAGCACCGGCAGCAGCAGGAGGAGGCCTTATCTATTACAAGCAGGCCACATCGGGAGACAAGACGGATATTTACGCCGAACTGTATGCAAACGGCGTCGCTTTGGGAGCCAGCCTTTCGGATTATATGCAGCTTGGCGAACGGGATTATAACTTAGGAAGCGGCTACAGCACCAAGGCCGGTGCAGGCATCATCTACAACAGACGATTGGCTTTCCTGCTCAACATGGAAAACTATCATATCTTTACCTGGAAAGGATATGATCCAGAGATCGACTGGTCACAGGCAGATCCCGGAACCCTGAACATTCAAGGCGATGCAGGAAACGCGCGCCTGACCATCTTCTCGATGAAACTGGCTTATTTATTAATGGACAAGTGGAACATCACCCTGACAAACCGCTATTTCTCACGACGGACGAACTACCGGTATTACCCCCGGGTAGATTATTCCACTTACGACCTGATGCTCGGGCTAGGGATACGGATTTAATTCTTACGCTCCAACTCGTTCAGATGTTCCATTTTCTTGCGTTGCAGAAACTCGTAGATACCTTCGAGATGTTCCGTCACTTTCTTGTTTCCGAATTCATAAACTTTGGTCACAAGACCGTCCAGGAAGTCTCGGTCATGCGAAACGACGATCAGCGTCCCGTCAAAGTCCATCAAGGCTTGTTTCAGGATATCTTTCGTCTTCATATCCAGATGGTTCGTCGGCTCGTCAAGAATCAGCAGATTGACGGGTTCCAGCAATAGTTTAATCATTGCCAAGCGGGTACGTTCGCCACCGGAGAGCACCTTTACCTTTTTTGCAGAATTCTCGCCCCCGAACATGAAAGCCCCCAACAAATCCTTTATTTTGTTGC
>OGRI01001848.1_pt1 | contig 16583 bp, 15 predicted proteins | sample 1553391 | NCBI WGS metagenome assembly OGRI01 (sample SAMEA2580052, study PRJEB22360) | human gut metagenome | reverse complement strand
TGATGAACAGCTGCACCAGCAGCGGCGTGCCGCGGATGACCCAGATGTAGAACCGCGCGATCTGCCGCAGCACCGGCACATTGGCGTACTGCACCAGCGCAACGGCCACGGCAATGATCATGGCAAAAAAGAAGGAGACCAGCGTGAGCGGGATGGTCATGGTAAGGCCTGCCGTAAGGATACGGGGCAGGGCCTCCGCCAGCACGCTGACCGTACGGTTGGAAAGAAATGCTTCAAACATGAAAAATGTTCCCTCAGAACGGTATTCAAATACTTTGTAAATCGGAAGAACAAAGGTATTATAAGGCTTGGAGTGCGCTTGAAGTCAAGGGCTTTTTCTAAAATTCCTACAAAACCTACCAGAATACTATAGCATGAATCCGGATGGAGTGCAAACGGTTTGCTCAAAACGCGTGATGTGTACAAAAACGGACGACCCATCTGGAAAACTTTGTGCAATGCGGCAAGCGGTTGACGGCGCACCGGCTTTCGTGTACAATGAACATAACAACGCGCACCGGGCTTGGCCCGGCACAGGCGCAAATTCACCGCAGAGGGCGCAGTGCCCTTTGCGCGGTGCAGACACGGAGGACACGAACGTGACGAAGAAAAAAATTGGCGTTCTGGGTGCAGGTACCTGGGGCATGGCTCTGGCACGGATGCTGTGTGTCAGCGGCAATGATGTGCAGGTGTGGTCGGCGCTTCCGGCTGAGGTGGAGAATCTTTCCGCTACGCGGGTGCACCCCAACCTGCCGGGCATGAAGATCCCGGAAGAGCTGCAGTTTACCAAGAGCATTGAGGAAGTGTGCACCGGCAAGGATGTGCTGCTGTTTGCAGTGCCGTCGGTATTTGTGCGCTCCACCACGGCCAAGGCCCGGCCTTACATCCCGGACGGCCAGATCCTTGTGGACGTTGCAAAGGGCATGGAGCCGGACACCTTATATACCATGACTGAGGTCATTGCCGACGAGCTGAACCGTGAGGGCGGCCCCAAAGGGGTAAAGCTGGTAGCGCTCTCCGGCCCCACCCACGCCGAAGAGGTGGCGCTGGACATGCCCACCACCATCGTTTCGGCCTGCCCGGATGAAGCCGCTGCCGAGTATGTGCAGGATGTGTTCAGCAACACCTGTATGCGTGTGTACACCAACGCCGACATCAAGGGCGTGGAGCTGAGCGGCGCACTGAAGAATGTGATTGCGCTGGGTGTTGGCATCTCCACCGGCCTTGGCTACGGCGACAACGCCCGCGCAGCCCTCATCACCCGCGGCATTGCCGAGATCGCCCGGCTGGGCGTGGCCATGGGCTGCAACATCCACACCTTTGCGGGTCTGGCCGGTATCGGCGACCTGATCGTGACGGCGACCAGTATGCACAGCCGCAACAATCGTGCGGGCATTCTGATCGGCAAGGGCAAAAGCCCGGAGCAGGCCGTGAAGGAGGTCGGCATGGTGGTGGAGGGAATCAATGCACTGCCTGCCGCTATGGAGCTGGCAGCAAAGTACAATGTGGAAATGCCCATTGTGCAGACGGTGAACGCCATCGTGAAGGAGGGCATGAGCGCCAGCGACGCGCTGCGCACCCTGATGGACCGCAACCGGAAGAACGAGATGCCGCAGGGCTACGAAAAAGTCTGAATTTTAAGGGAGAAGGCACAGCTGTCTGCAGATGGCTGTGCCTTTTTTGCTGCGCGGCCTGCCCACTGGCCGAAAACACAGAATAATTCAAATTTTTTACCAAAATCAGACGTAAAAGGGTAGAAGGTCGGGAAACTTTCTGCTATACTGAAACAGAACGCAAAAACCGGGGGACGTTTTGTGCACCCTGTCGGAGAGAAAGAGAGGAATCTGCCATGCCGTCAACTTATGCGCACCGCCGCTTTGGCACCAATGTGCTGGAACATCTGCCGGATGAACTGCGTGCTCAGCTGGAACAGAACCGTGAGCTTTATGATATCGGCCTGCATGGGCCGGACCTGCTGTTTTATTACCATGCTGCCAAGTCCAACCCGGTGGGTGCACTGGGCAATGCCATGCACGAGGAGCCGGGGCGGGTCTTTTTTGACCGGGCGCGCAGGGTGGTGCACTGCGAGGCAGACCGAGATGCTGCGCTGGCCTATGCACTGGGTTTTGTCTGCCACTTTGCGCTGGACAGCACCTGCCACCCGTATGTGGAGCAGTTCACCCGGGAAAGCGGCGTGACCCACTGCGAGATCGAGACCGAGTTTGACAACATGCTGCTGCGCCGGGACGGATACGACCCGCTGAAGTTTTTCACAGCCAGCCATATCCACCCGTCGGAACAGAATGCAAAGACGATCGCGCCCTTTTACGAGGGCATCTCGGAGCAGGTGGCGCTGGACTCGCTCAAGGGCATGATCTCAGTGCACAGGCTGCTGCAGGCGTCCAATCCTGTCAAGCGCTGGGTGGTGCTGACCGGCATGAAGGTGGTGGGCAAATACGACATGCTGCACGGCCTTGTGGCAGATCCGCAGCCGAACCCGAAGTGCGTGGAGAGCGGCAAGCGGCTGGAAGAACTGTATGCGCAGGCGCTTCCGCTGGCAGAAACGCTGATCCTGGAATTTGTGGCAAAGCTGGACACGGACCAGCCCCTGAGCAAGGCCTTTGACCACACCTTCGGGGAGTTTTGAGCGGGCACAAAAAATGAGGGTGCACCGCCCGGCGGTGCAGGGAGAGAGTAAAAATGCAAAGCGAAAAATTCAAGGTGACCCCGCTGGAGCGGTCATGGATCCTGTACGATGTGGGCAACTCGGCCTTTGTGCTGATGATCGCCACACTGGTGCCCATTTTCTTTAATGCGCTGGCCGAGGCCGGGGGATTGAGTCCGGTGAACTATCTGGCCTACTGGGGCTATGCAAGCTCGGTGGTCACGGTGATCACGGCAGTGCTGGGGCCGATTTTGGGCACGCTGGCCGATACCAGAGGCTTTAAAAAGCCCATCTTCATGCTCTGCCTGTTCGTGGGCGTGGCAGGCTGCTGTGCTATGGGCCTTGCCACTACATGGCTGCCGTTCCTGATCATCTTCATCCTTGCAAAGATCGGCTTTTCGGGCAGTCTGGTGTTCTACGATTCCATGCTGGGCGATGTGACCACACCGGAACGCATGGATGTTGTGTCTTCGCAGGGCTATGCATGGGGCTACATTGGCAGCTGCGTGCCCTTTGTGGTGTGTCTGGCGCTGGTGCTGGGCAGCGGGGCCATCGGCCTGAGCCAGATGACCGCCCTTTCCGTGGCGCTGCTCATCACCGCTGTGTGGTGGCTGGGCACCACCCTGCCGCTGCTGCGGAGCTATAAGCAGATCAACTATGTGGAGGTAGAGCAGCACGCCATCCGGCAGAGCTTTGTGCGCATCGGCCACACCCTCAAGCATCTGCGCGAGGATAAGCAGGTGTTCTGGTTCCTGCTGGCCTTCTTCTGCTACATCGACGGCGTGTATACCATCATCGATATGGCCACCGCCTACGGAACGGCACTGGGGCTGGAGACCACCGGCCTTTTGCTGGCCCTGCTGGTAACGCAGATCGTGGCCTTCCCTTCGGCGCTGATCTTTGGTCGGCTGAGTGCAAAATACCCGTCCAGCCAGCTTATCCCGGTCTGCATCGCGGCCTACACCGGCATTGCGGTGTTTGCCTTCTTCCTGACCAGCCAGTGGCAGTTCTGGGTACTGGCCGTGCTGGTGGGCATGTTCCAGGGCGGCGTGCAGGCACTGAGCCGCAGCCACTTCGCCAAGATCATCCCGGCTGAAAAATCCGGCGAATACTTTGGCCTGTTCGACATCTGCGGCAAGGGCGCGTCCTTCCTTGGCACCATGATCGTGAGCGTGGGCAGCCAGCTGACCGGCAGCGCCAATGTGGGCATTGGGATGCTGGCGCTGCTGTTTGCAGTGGGCTTTGTGCTGTTCCGGGTGTCCTGCCGGACTGAGGGCGCAAAACAGGTGTAAAAAATACGATTTAAAATTGCCGATGCTTTCGCTTTGGCAATATCAGAGGAAATATTATTTTATAATTTTGCAAACAAGCCAGCCCTGCGGGGCCGGCTTGTTTCCTTTTTCACGGGAAGGGCGCAATGGCAAACGGCATATTGCCGCTGTCAGCCGCGCAGCAGATAAAGCACAAACTTACCCGTACAGCTCGTCGCGTAAGCGACTCGAAATCGGCGGAACACAAAAAATCCTTTAGCGCAGCGATTTGGATTTTTTGTATGGAGCCTAACAGCTTTGGGGTCTAAAAGGGGCGAGTAGCCCCTTTTTCATGGATCCAGCGCGTTGAAATCGCTGTGACCTTGCTGTGCTGAACACACAGCATTTGCTGTGCAAACCGGTCTGCGGCTTAAAAGCCCCACTGGGGCTTTCATGCCCTGCGGGCACCGCCGTCCTTTCTGGTTCTCTTTTGGCACGCAAAAGAGAACTTATCCGGTGGAGAAGAATTGCATAAAAGTCAAGAAATCTGTTCCACTCGAATACGCTCTGTACGGGAAGCATTGCTCTAAAAAAAGAACCCCAAAAAATCCATAGATTTTCTGGAGTTCAAAAATTCATATAATGTGATCTCAGCCCTGTTTCTTCCAGCGGCGCATTACGCCCATGCCCAGCGCATAGGGGCCGGTGTGCACGGCAATGGTGCAGCCGATCTGCAGCAGGCCCACTTCGCACTGTGCGCCGGGGTACTTTGCACGCAGGGCCGCGCGGGTCTGCATCCACAGGCGCTTGCCTTCCTCTTCGTCGTAGCCGTAGCCTACGGTGATGCGGTAGTCGTCCGGGGTGCCGCCGTGGGCATCCAGATAGTTCATCAGCTGTTCCAGCGCTTTTTCAAAGCTCTTCTGTCGGCCGCGTGCCACGCCGCCGGAGAAGATCTCGCCATCCTTGAACAGGATCATCGGCTTGATGCCCAGCATGTTGGCTGCACGGCCCGTCACCTTGCCAATGCGGCCGCCCTTAATGAGATAGTCCAGATTGCCTACCGTGAAGAAGATCTGGTTGGTAGCTTTCTCTGCTTCCAGCCATGTCACAGTCTCGTCCAGCGTGCAGCCTGCGTCCCGCATGGCCACGGCGTTTTCCACCATGGTGGACTCGGTAACGGTAGCCGCCGCGCTGTCAATGACCTCAATGCGGGCATCGGGGAAATCTTCCAGCACCAGATCCCGGGCATTGCGGGCGCTGCCCACACAGCCGCTCATCTTGCTGGTGAACACCAGACACAGCACATCCCGGCCAGCAGCAGCATGGGCACGGAATGCCTGCTCAAAGTCCTCAATGGAAGCAAGGCTGGTTTTGGGGTAGGCCGAAGGGTTGTCCACCATGAACTGGTAGAAGTCCCGCACGGCGATCTCCTTGCCTTCTTTGCGGTAGTGCTCGCCGTCCAGCGAGACATAGAAGGGCACGACCTCGATTTGAAGCTGTTTGGCAGTGTCCAGCGTCAGGTCGCATGCGCTGTCGGTAATGATATCAAACATCTGTGACGCTTCCTTTTCTGAATCATTCAGGAGCTTTGCAGGGGATCATACGTGGTGGATATAAGCCTCACGCTCGGCACCCACAGAGATGTAGGTGATCTTGCAGCCGACAGCCTTTTCCAGATATTCCACGTAATCGCGTGCTTCCTTGGGCAGGTCTTCCCACTTGCGGGCTGCGGTGATATCACAGTGCCAGCCGGGCAGGTACTCCACCACGGGCTGTGCGGTGTCCAGAGCTTCGCCCATGGGGAAGCGGGTGGTGGTGCTGCCATCGGTCAGCTTGTAGGCAGTGACCATGGGGATCTTTTCCATGTAGTCCAGCACGTCCAGCAGGGTCAGAGCAACTTCATCGCAGCCCTGGCAGAACACGCCGTAGCGGCTTGCCACCAGATCGATGGGGCCAACGCGGCGGGGACGGCCGGTGGCTGCACCGTACTCGTGGCCAGCCTCACGCAGGTCGTGCTTTTCCTCTTCGGTCATAGCCAGCTCGGCAGTGAAGGGGCCGTCACCCACGCAGGAGGAGTAAGCCTTCATCACGCCGATGGAGTTGTGCAGCTTGTGGCCCGGGATGCCTGCGCCGATGGGAGCGTAAGCACCGATGACGTTGGAAGAGGTGGTATAGGGGTAAATGCCGAAATCGATGTCGCGCAGAGCGCCCAGCTGAGCCTCGAACAGGACCTTCTTGCCTGCAGCGTCTGCATCGGCCAGATACTGGCCCACATCGCAGATGTAATCCTTGAAGATGGCGGCATACTTTTCGAGCCATGCCCACATCTCATCCACGCTGATGGGAGCTGCGTTGTAGCTGCCCTCCATGACCAGATTCTTGGAATCCACCATGGTGACCAGGCGCTTCTTCACAGCGTCGTCCAGATGCAGCAGGTCGCCCATGCGCAGGGTCTTCTTCATGTACTTGTCGCCGTAAGCGTAGGCAATGCCGCGCTTGGTGGAGCCGAACTGTGCGCCGGTCTTGGACAGACGTGCTTCTTCCAGACCGTCCTGCTCCACATGGTAGGGCATGGTGATGGTTGCACGGTCGGAGATCTTCAGGTTTGCCGGGCTGATCTCAACGCCCTGCTCCCGCAGCTTGTTGATCTCGCCGTCCAGATGATGCGGGTCGATGACCATGCCGTTGCCCATAACGCAGACCACGTTCGGACGCAGGATGCCGGAGGGCAGCAAATTCAGCACGAACTTGCCGCGCTCGTTCTTGACCGTGTGACCGGCGTTGTTGCCGCCCTGATAACGTGCAACGATGTCATACTCCTGGCTGATGAGGTCGACCATGCGGCCCTTGCCTTCATCGCCCCAGTTGATACCCGTAATTGCAGTAAGCATAATAAATGACCTCTTTATCATTTTTTCAAAAGACAGCCTTTTCCGTGCACCTTGCCCGGGATACGCCACCTTGGGAAAACACATCAGCAGGCATACACAAAACACATACCAATGCAAGTATAGTATAGCACAGATCGCCGTGCAAAAAAAGAGGAAAACACAGCTTTTGGCTGCGTTTTCCTCCAAAAAAGTGTGCGCAAAATTGTGCGTTCAGCTGCGGGGGTTCTCAAGGTCGGCACGGCGGGTCACCTTGTGGATGGTGCCGTCCGGCTCCTGAATGGAGGTGTTGGCCAGCTGCGCGCGCAGGCTGGCCTTCATGTCGTCGATGTATTCGCGGCGCAGGGCCTGCTGCTCTGCCTTTTCGGCCTCGGTCAGGCCGGTGGTCTTGCTCTTTTTTGCCAGCTCGTTGATGCGGGCGATCTTTTCCTGTGTCATGGTGCCTCCTGTATTTTCAAGCGGAATATGTTATAATAAGAAAGCAAACCCTCTCAGTCATTGCTGTGCAATGCCAGCTTCCCCGAAAGGGCGAGCTTTTTAAGGAATTTTCTCAATCAGTATAGCAAAGGATGATAAAAATGGCAACTCAATTGAATTTTGCACAGCAGATGGATGCCGTGCTCAAAACGCTGGACGGCACCCGGCCGCGCCTTTTGCTCCACGCCTGCTGCGGCCCCTGCTCCAGCGCAGTGCTGGAACAGCTGTGCCAGTATTTTGAGATCACAGTGCTTTACTATAACCCCAACACATGGCCTGCAGAGGAATACCACCGCCGCGGCGAAGAGCTGAAGAAGTTCGTGGCGGCAGCCCATCCTCTGGGCGTGACCGTGGTGGAGGACCACTACGACCCGCAGGAGTTCTACTCTGCTGTCACCGGCCTTGAAAACGAGCCGGAGCGGGGCAGCCGGTGCACGATCTGCTACCGGCTGCGGATGCGCCGGGCGGCGCAATACGCCAGTGAGAACGGCTTCGACTGGTTCACCACCACACTGTCCATCAGCCCGCATAAAGATGCCAAGCGCATCAATGCCATCGGGCAGGAGCTGGAAACCGAGTTCGGCGTAAAGCATCTGCCTTCGGACTTTAAAAAGCACAACGGCTATCTGCGCAGCCTGCAGCTTTCGGAGGAATACGGCCTGTACCGGCAGGATTACTGCGGGTGCGAGTTCAGCGCGAAGGCCAGAGGCATTGAGAAATAACCCTCTCAGTCATTGCTGCGCAATGCCAGCTCTCCCGAAGGGGAGAGCTTTTGAATGCGCTGACTCTATAAAGAGCTCCCCCTTCGGGGGAGCTGGCGCGTTAGCGCCTGAGAGGGTTTTCCTTATTATACCATACCGTGCCTCAAAACGGTAGGATGCGAAAAAAACAGACCAAAGCAAATGAGGGTTTGTCACGAATAACTTTTTTCAAGAAAAGTGTTGACAACGGCCCACCGCTGTGGTAAGATACAGTCACGTTAGAAATAACTAACCGCAAGAAACAGATCGGCAGGCCGAAGCCTTGAATGCTCCGTGCAAAGCTGCTTCTTTTTTGGAATCAGGGTTAGGAATATCTAACTTATAACCACGGCGCATCCGGGGAACAATAGCCCGGAGAAACAAGGCGGGAGGGCGCAGACATGGAACGTAATTTTGAAACGGTCATGATCGAACAGTGTGCCCCGGTGCTGGCAAGCCTGAAACCGGCAGGCCTGTTCCGCTATGAGACCCGCGACTGCGCCGACCTTGCGCGCCGGGTGAAAAACTGGAACACTCAGCTGAACCCCAAGGGCCTGCGTGTGCGGGTGCTCAAGGGCTGCGTGCTCAACCACCGGTATCTTGTGTATGTCTACCGCGAAAGCAAGCTGGCTGCCGTGCTGGCAGATGAAAAGGTGCAGAGCTTTCTGCGGCAGGAGGGCTACCGCCTGCCGGAAGCGGGCGAAGCACCGGATGTGGGCAATATGCTCACTCAGCTTTCCCGCAAGCTGTGCTGTTCGGCAGAATTTCCGCATGAGATCGGGGTGTTCCTTGGCTATCCTCTGGGCGATGTTGTGGGCTTTATCGAGAACCGCGGCAAGAACTTTACCTGCTGCGGCTGCTGGAAGTCCTATGGCGACCCGGATGCAGCGCAGAAGCACTTTGACCAGCTGAGCAAGTGCACAGCAGTCTATCTGCGGCTGTTCCACAGCGGAACACCGATTCTCCGCCTTGCCGTGGCGGCTTAAAATTTGTCATTCTCTTTTCAAATACTCTCTTTTTATCCTGGCACCTGCTGGTGTCCACGCACTGGCAGGAAAGAAATCCTCCTTTTGACACGCGGCCGCGCGGTGCAGACTGACCACTGTACCGCGCGGCTGTGTCATTTGTAGCAAAAGAGCACAGCAGAGCAGAGAAAAAGCTTTGTGATAGTTTACAAGATGCCGCCAAAAAAGAACGAGAAAATGTAAACAATGGCTAACTTTGATTCAATAATTTGAGTTAGTTGTTGTTGATTGTGGTGAAAAAACGGAAAAAATCGGGCAGAAAAATTGTTTGTTCATATGAACTAACTTTTAATTGTGAAAAAACTATTGACATAAAAGGTTAGTGAGCGTAAACTATCCATGTTGGTAGTTGCGGCTGACTAACCGCAGCGATATCCCAGATTCAAACAGGAAGGGAAGCGGAAGTATGATGCCTTTGACAATGGCAAAAGCAGGGGAGACCGTCACCATCAAAAAGATCACCGGCAAGGACGAGATCCGGCTGCATCTGGCAGAGCTGGGTTTTGTGGTGGACAGTGAGGTAACGGTCGTCAACGAGATCGCAGGCAACCTGATCATTCAGGTCAAGGAGAGCCGCATCGCGCTGGACAAGACCATGGCAAACCGTATCATGATTGGCTGAACAGTGCCCCGGCGCTGTTTGGGAGCTGCTCCGAAACTGGAATAGTCTCTCTATAAAGACAAGCAGAGGAGGATGGTTAAGTATGAAAACTCTGAAAGACGTAAAGGTCGGCGAGACTGCTACTGTGGCAAAGCTGCACGGTGAAGGCCCGGTCAAGCGCCGCATCATGGACATGGGCATCACCAAGGGTGTTGAGATCTATGTCCGCAAGGTGGCACCTCTGGGCGACCCCATGGAGCTGACCGTGCGCAACTACGAGCTGAGCGTGCGCAAGGCCGATGCTGAAATGATCGAAGTAGTCTGATCCCAAAGGGAGGAAGGATTAAGCAATGAGCATTAAAATTGCACTTGCCGGCAACCCGAACTGCGGTAAAACGACCCTGTTCAACAATCTGACCGGCTCCAACCAGTATGTCGGCAACTGGCCCGGCGTTACGGTGGAAAAGAAGGAAGGCAAGCTGAAGGGCGATAAGGATGTTATCATTCAGGACCTGCCCGGTATCTACTCGCTGTCTCCGTACACGCTGGAAGAAGTGGTTTCCCGTACTTATCTGGTCAAGGAGAAGCCCGATGCCATCCTGAACATCATCGATGGTACCAACATTGAGCGTAACCTGTATCTGACCACCCAGCTGATCGAGCTGGGCATCCCGGTGGTCATGGCTGTGAACATGATTGATCTGGTGCGCAAGAACGGCGATAAGATCGACCTGAAGAAGCTGAGCGCAGAGCTGGGCTGTCAGGCGGTGGAGATCAGCGCACTGAAGGGCGAGGGCACCGAGGCTGCTGCAAAGGCTGCTGTGGCTGCTGCAAAGGCTACCAAGGCTGCTGAACTGCCCCATGTGTTCACCGGCAGCGTGGAGCACGCCATTGCCCACATCGAAGAGTCCATTCAGGGCAAGGTGGATGACCGCTTCCTGCGCTGGTATGCCGTCAAGCTGTTCGAGCGCGACGAGAAGGTCATGGACGAGCTGAAGCTCGACAAGAGCCTGACCGACCACATCGACCAGCACATCAAGGACTGCGAAGCTGAGATGGACGATGACGCTGAGAGCATCATCACCAACCAGCGCTATGCATATATCAACACCGTCGTGGGCAAAGCTGTTAAGAAGAAGGCCCGCGTGGAGCACCTGACTGTTTCCGATAAGATCGACCAGATCGTGACCAACCGTATTCTGGCTCTGCCCATCTTCGCGCTGGTCATGTTCCTGATGTACTCCCTGTCCATGGGCACCTCCATTGCAGACGGCGGCTGGGCCATTGGTACCTTTGCCACCGACTGGACCAACGATGTCCTGTTCGGTGAGATCGTGCCGGGTGCTCTGGGCGGCTTGCTGGAGAGCATCGGCGTGGCAGGCTGGCTGTACGGCCTGATCATGGACGGCATCGTTGCCGGTGTCGGCGCAGTTCTGGGCTTCGTTCCCCAGATGCTGGTGCTGTTCTTCCTGCTGTCCATTCTGGAGGATGTGGGCTATATGTCCCGTGTCGCCTTCATCATGGACCGTATCTTCCGTAAGTTCGGCCTGTCCGGCAAGAGCTTCATTCCCGTGCTGGTCGGCACTGGCTGCGGCGTCCCGGGCGTCATGGCTTCTCGTACCATCGAGAACGAGCGCGACCGCCGTATGACCATCATGACCACCTGCTTCATCCCCTGCGGCGCTAAGATGCCCATCATCGGCCTGATCGCAGGTGCAATGTTCGGTGGTTCCTCTCTGGTTGCTGTTTCCGCTTACTTCATCGGCATGGCTGCCATCATTTGCTCCGGTGTTATTCTGAAGAAGACCAAGCTCTTCGCTGGCGACCCCGCACCCTTCGTTATGGAGCTGCCCGCTTACCATGTGCCTGCATGGGGCAACGTTTTCCGTGCCACCTGGGAGCGCGGCTGGTCCTTCATCAAGCGTGCCGGTTCCGTCATTCTGGCAGCTACCGTTGTGCTGTGGTTCCTGCAGGGCTTTGGTTTCGAGAATGGTGCCTTCGGCATGGTCGAGGATCAGGACAACTCCGTCCTGGCCGCTATCGCTACCAAGATCGCCTGGATCTTCGCTCCTTTGGGCTTCGGCAACTGGCGTGCAACCGTTGCTTCCGTCTCTGGTCTGATCGCAAAGGAGAACGTGGTTGGCACCTTCGGCGTTCTGTATCACTTCGGCGGCGAGCTGTCTGAGAACGGTGATGAGATCTGGGCAGCAGTTGCGCAGGATTACACCGCTCTGTCCGCTTACGCATTTATGATCTTCAACCTGCTGTGCGCTCCCTGCTTCGCTGCTATGGGCGCGATCAAGCGTGAGATGAACAACGGCAAGTGGACTGCCATCGCCATCGGTTATATGTGCGCTCTGGCTTACTGCGCGGCTCTGGTCGTGTACCAGATCGGTGGTCTGATCACCGGTGAGGTTGGCTTCAACTTCTTCACCATCGTGGCAATCGTGATTTTTGCCGCGTTCCTGTACCTGATGTTCCGCCCCAACAAGTACGTTGGCGACAACGAGGTCAAGATCGACGTTTCCAAGATCAAGTAAAATCATCTGTCCAGTTTGAAAGGGTGTGTTCTGTATGATGGAATTCCTGGCCACGAACTTTAATCTGCCTACCATCATTGTAGGTGCTATCGTGTTTGGCGGTGTGGGCTGGGCCACATGGCACTCCCACAAGCATGGCGGCTGTGGGGGCTGCGGCGAAGGCGGCTGCAATGGGGCGGAACGCGGGCGCCCCCCGCGCCCCCCCCCCCCCCTGCCACTGATCGGTAAAAACCGCTGGGCGCGGGTCGAACATCCAATCGGCCCGCGCCCTTTTTTAGAATGAAAAAAGTTAGCTTTGGATAACACTGGAAGCGGCTTACATTATTATAGAAGAGAGTGATACTATGGAACTGACAGCAGCCCATCTGCGGTATCTCCTGGCCATCTATGAGGTCTCCCAGACGCATCTGGATATCTGCTCCCGCAGCATTGCCGAAAAGCTGAACGTGACCAAGCCCAGCGTGGTGCGCATTATGAACCTGCTGATGGATCGGGGAATGATCGTGAAGGAACACTATGGCAAGATCTATCTGACCGATCGGGGCATCTTTGTGGCAAAGGCGGTCAGGGCTCAACTGGAAACGGTGCTGACGCATTTTCCGCCCGTGCGCATCGACATGACCGAGGAGGAACGCTATAATGCCGCTTTGGCTCTGACTTCGGCCCTGCCCGAACGGGCTTTTACCGGCGAATATGACCGCCTGTTCGGCCCGGATGAATCTGAAAAGGAGAACGCTTCGTGATCAACAAGAAACTGCTTTCCTTCGATCGGAAGGCCCTGCGCTATGTGGGGCTGAATGTGCTGTTCCAGTGGCTGGGGATGCTGTGCAATGTGGTGCTGGTGATGACGGTATCCCGCCTCATCGGCGGTGTGTTTGCGGGCAGCCTGACCGGCAATGCCCTCTGGCAGGGGATGCTGCTCTGCCTGCTGACTGTGCCGGTGCGCTATGGCCTTGCCCTCTGCGCCTCCGATATGAGCGACCGGGCTTCCAAGGATGTCAAGCGCACCCTGCGCAGCAGCATCTATGCAAAGCTCACCCGGCTGGGGGCCGGTTACAGCGAGACGGTGGCCACCAGCGAAGCCGTGATGCTGGCCAGCGAGGGAGTAGAGCAGATCGACACCTACTTTGCAAAGTATCTGCCCCAGCTGTTTTACAGCCTGCTGGCCCCTGTGACCCTGTTTGTGCTGCTGGTGGGCGTGCACGCGCGCTCGGCCATCCTCCTGCTGTGCTGTGTGCCGCTCATCCCCCTGTCCATTGTGGCGGTGCAGAAGTTCGCCAAGAAGCTGCTGGCGAACTACTGGGGCGAGTACACCACCCTGGGCGACAGCTTTCTGGAGAATATCCAGGGGCTGACCACCCTGAAGATCTATCAGGCAGACGGCTGGAAGCACGAGGAGATGAATGCACAGGCCGAGCGGTTCCGCAAGATCACGATGAAGGTGCTGACCATGCAGCTGAACAGCGTGACCCTGATGGACCTGATGGCCTACGGCGGTGCGGGTCTTGGCATCATCAGCGCGGCATCGGCCTTTGCCAAGGGCCAGCTCAGCCTGACCAGCGCCCTGACCATCCTCCTGCTGGCGGCGGATTTCTTCCTGCCCCTGCGCCTGCTGGGCAGCTACTTCCACATTGCCATGAATGGCGCGGCTTCGGCTGAGAAGATCTTCAGGCTGCTCTCTGCCCAGGAGCCTGAAGATGGCGAAAAGACCGCCGACCCGGCCGACAGCACCCTTGCGCTGGAGCATGTCACTTTTGGCTACGAAAAGGAGCGCACCATCCTGCACAATGTGTCCCTGACCATCCCGCAGGGCAGCTTTGTCTCGCTGGTGGGTGAAAGCGGCTGCGGCAAGAGCACCCTGCTGAAGATTCTTCTGGGCTGGCTGCCCGGCTACCAGGGCAAGGTCCTTTATGACGAGAGAGACGTGCGGGATTACACGCCCGAGCAGCTCCAGCAGAAAATGAGCTACATCGAACAGAATGTGTTCCTGTTCAATACCACCATCCGTGAGAACATTACCCTGGGTGAGCACTTTACCGACGAGCAGATGGAAAAGGCACTGCGTGACAGCGCCCTGGCAGGCGACCTTGCCAATATGCCCAAGGGTCTGGATACGCCGGTGGGCGAGGAAGGCAACGCCCTCTCGGGCGGCCAGAAGCAGCGCGTGGCCATCGCCCGTGCTCTGATCCATAACCGCAGCATCCTGCTGGTGGATGAGGGCACCAGCGCCCTGGACCAGAAGAACGCCGACATCGTGGAGAAGAGCCTGCTGTCCAACCCTGACCTGACCCTGATCCTGATTAGCCATCACCTGAGCGACGAACGTAAAGCCCAGTTCGATCATGTGTACGAGTTGACGCCCGCATCTTCTATTGTCTGAAACCGGGAAGCAACGCAATAGCCGGAAGAATCCAAAGAAACCGTGCCGGGGTTTCGTGGCACACGACTTTGTTTGCAAAGTCTAGTGTGTTACACCTTGGTTCCGGCTGATGCGGAAAAGGGACTGCGAGCAGCTCCGGCAAGCACCTATTCTGCGGCAGAAGGATGCGCGGATGGGGATGGCAGCTAATGGTTTCTGCCCACCCAGCGCAGGCTTGCAGAGGAACCAATGGTGTACGTTCTCCTTCCTGCCGCAGCAGCGTTTTTCCCTATAAGCCGCAAGGTAAATAATCAGCGTCTGTATTTGCCCCGCATCCCGGCCTTTGTGCGGTGCTTTAACATAGAGGATTTATTGAACACTCGCAGCAAGGTCATCTGTTCTTCTTTCGTCAGCTTGGAATAGTCGATGCCGATCTGTCCCATCAGGACATTCATCTTCTTTTCCAACGGAGAACCTTCAAACTTCTGTGCATTTTCAAGCTGCTTCCTCGCTTGCTCGACCGCTGCGCCGTCCGACGTGGTCTTATCGGTCCCATGTGCCGCTTTGATCTGCTTCAGGATCGCCGCCAGCTCATCATAGAGGATCTGCCCGAAATATTCGTCCTCGTTGATCTGCGCCGCCTTCAGCGTCCGCATGGTCAGGTCCTCTGCATCGGCATGGTATCGCTTTTCCAGTTCCTGCCGGGTGGCTTCCACCATGGCATTCATATCCCGGATGCGGTCACTGACCAGACCGTCCACACAGATCTCAAGGTCGGTCATCCACCGGGAAAAATCGGGATGTTCCAAAAGTTCGCACAGCAGCCGATGATTGAATTTTCCATTCCGTAATACGTCCACTGCGCCATCGCTCAGATGCAAGTCCGAAAGGACTGCATCTGGGCGTTTTTTGTTTTCCGTCACACCCAGCAGGTAGTCGGTGGTCACACCATAAAACTCAGCCAGCGTTGTCACCGCATAAATGCTGAGGTCGGTCACATCGTCGCTCTCATACTTCGACAGCGCCGATTTGGACAGACCCGTCTGCTCTGCCAGAGCTTCTAGCTTCAGATTCCGCTCCACACGCAGGTCTTTGAGCCGTTCTCCCAGTGTCAGCTTGATGTTCATGGTCGCACCTCCGATGTTTTTTGCACAGTATACCACTTCCGGCGGTCCCTGTCCATAAGCGTGGAATTTTGCAGTTTCTGCACCTGTTTTCCGACATTATGGATATACGGCACAGTGGCCATGGAGGTGCTATTCTATAGACAGAAAGAAAACATATAACTCCCCAGCAGCGAACATATTAAGGGCTTCCCGCGAAAGCCCTCTGAAATATCTTTCATACCAGGACCTTGACAACAGAATGACCGTCCGAACTGCCCAGACCGCCAAGACCTCCCATCGGGGGAGCGAGCGCCCTGCATGGGGCCGACACAGAGTCCAAAAAGATTTCCTGTCGGGAGGCAGCAAGGGAGACCGGCTTTGAACGTGGCAGGGATCAAATTGATCCGTGCCAGAGCCTTTGACCAAAGGAGAAATTTTGAGTTTATATCAAAAGATCAAGTCCGCCATCACCGTTCGGCAGGTGGGAGAGATGTACGGCATGGAGCCCGACCGCCATGGCATGGTGTGCTGTCCGTTCCATTCTGACAGCGACCCCAGCATGAAGCTGAACGACACCTATTATTATTGCTTTGGCTGTGGAGCCAACGGCGATGCCATCGACCTCACCGCCAAGCTGTTCGACCTGAACCCCCGGCAAGCCGCCGAGAAGCTGATACACGACTTCGGGCTTGACCCGGACAAGCCGCCCGCCAATGCCATCGCCCTGCCGCCGCCCAAGCGTGGCCTGACGGACGAGCAGTGGGCAGACATCGCCTACTGCCTGCGGGTGCTGACCGATTATCTCGACCTGCTGCACGACTGGCAAGAGCGTTACAAGCCCGCCACCCCGGAGGAACCGCATGACCCACGGTTTGAAGAAGCCCTCCACATGACCGAGACCATCGAGCACCTGACGGACTGCGTTGCATTTG
>OGRI01001837.1_pt1 | contig 16639 bp, 9 predicted proteins | sample 1553391 | NCBI WGS metagenome assembly OGRI01 (sample SAMEA2580052, study PRJEB22360) | human gut metagenome | reverse complement strand
TGTTGCAGGCGGGGGCTATTCTGCTCCCCGTGAAGAGCGTCGGCGTGATGGGCGACGAGCGAACCTACGAGAGCTGCGTCGCACTGCGTGCCGTGACCTCGACCGACGGCATGACCGCCGACTGGGTGCACCTGCCCTACGAGTTCCTTGCCAATGTGTCGAACGACATCATCAATAAAGTCAAAGGGGTCAACCGCGTCGTCTACGACATCTCCTCGAAACCGCCCGCAACGATCGAGTGGGAATAGGGCGTGATCCCTGCGCGGCCGCTGTGTGGGATCGGCCGCTGTCGTATTGCAATCGTTGCCGAACCCGTTATTCGGCACGGCCAGCCCGGACGTTTACAGTCCGGGCTGGCTGCTTTTGCGGCCGGATGGTGTTGCCGACGGGCTTTGCCGGCTGATGCAACATGCGTGCAATGCCATATTCCCGGGATTGTTATGGGATTGTCGCAACTATGAAATAACCGCTGGGTAATTTTGCAGCGTCAGAAACGATGTCGATTTATGACCCCTGCCGATGCAATCCGCCAACCAGCCTTGAAACTTCGCCCGTCCCGGGTTTCCGGGGCGGAATTTTTTTTTGCCTGGCCGAAGGTGCGCCAGGGGGGCGGTTCCGGACGGAAGCCTCCGCCGATGCCTTGATTTGGGTGCTTGCGAGGCTGTATGCCGCACGGGTTGTCCTTTCCGAGGCAGCATGGAACGTTTTTTTGCTATGTAACGGAACCTTAACAGTAAATATATGCCGAAATCCTTTTGTATTTTTGAAATAAAAGTTATCTTTGTAATAGTTTCCCCTTTAAAAAACGGAAGAATCGTAAGTTATTTTTGCAAACGGATATTAGTTTATAATCACCTAATTAAAACTATTTTTATGAGTAAACATCTTTTTAGGTTGGTCTTCGGTGCATTTTTCCTTGTGGCTGCCACGGCATTTACGGGATGCTCCGACGACGATGACAAGTCGCTGACGCCGAAGTTGACGGCGGATCCGACGGCGCTTGATTTCACCGATGAGACGGCGACGACGCAGACCGTTGCCATCACGGCGAACTGCGAATGGACGGTTACTGCAAGTAACCTGGATTGGGCTACCATTTCCCCGATGAGCGGCAAAGGCAACGGAACGATCTCCGTTACGGTTTCCGAGCTGCCCGCCGGTACGAACCTGCGCGAAGGTAAGATCTCCTTCACGCTTATCCACCCCGAATTCGGCAAATGGGGCCAGGCCGAGTCGTCCGTAGCCGTGAAACAGTACGGCAGCGGGGTTACACCCCCCCCCACGGGCGATGCTATCTATGCTAACGATTTCGATAAGGAGCAGGCTCAAAAGGGGGCAGATGGTAAGTTCCCCTTCGCAGATGCATTCGAGGGCTGGAAGAATCAGACTGGTACGGGTGCCGACAATGTTGCTTATAAAACGAGCGGTATAAGTGTTCGTTCGAATTTGCCTTCGAACGATAGCCATTCGAAGTACAAGGACGACGCTTCCGGTGTCAACAATATGTTTTTCGGAACGAGCGGTGTTTTTGAGATTCAGAAAATCGCACTTGAATCTACCCAGAAGAACCTTCAACTTACGTTCGGTTCATACCGTAGTATTTTTGAAGATAAGGACAATGCCTTCAAGACTTCGGAGTTCCATGTATATCTGAGCAAAGACGGTGAAAACTGGGCGGAAATTACCTATGACCGCCCTGTCGGGGACGACGAGCACTCTAACTACGGTACCTGGGCTTTGGCGACGGCCAATTTCACGCTGAAACAGGTGCCTTCGGAACTTTACATTAAATTTACTTCGGATCTTACATCCGCACACCGTATCGACGACGTGAAACTTTTCGAGGGCATCGGTGGTACGGAGGTCGACCTGGACAATATTACTCCTCCTGTAACTGAAACGAAGACCATTGCTGAAGTCATTGCGGGTTCGGTAGGCGCGACCTATACTACGCAGGGACAAGTCGTGGCGATTAACGGACGTAGTTTCCTGATTCAGGACAATAGCGGGAAGATTCTGGTCTATCTTGGATGGAAAGATAATAAGCCTGTGGTAGATTATTCCGCTACGATTGGCCAGACTGTCAAGGTGACCGGCAAGACGACTACTTACAGTAAGTTGGTACAGTTCTCTGAAACCGACCTGGTAATAGAAAAGGTATCTGACGGTTCCTTCACACAGCCTACTCCCGAAAAGTTCGACGGAGCCGCTTTCGATGCCTATGCGGCAGCCACTCCCGTTATTAAATATATCGAATATTCGGGCACGCTTACGATAGACGGGTATTACTATAATATAGCTGTCGAAGGTACGGATCTGCAGGGCTCTCTGGCATATCCCGCCGATGGTTTTGTCGATGCTTCCCTTAATGGACAGGTTGTTATTGTCAAGGGTTATACGTTAGGTATGACCAACCAGAGTAAGATGCTTAGCACGATTGCCGTATCGGTCGAAAAGGATGGTGATGCACCCGCTGAACCGAAGATTACCAAGCTCGACCCGACGTCGCTTTCTTTCGCTGCGACGGACAATGCCAAGACCGTGACGGTCACGGCTGCCAATGCCGACGACTGCACGATCGAAGCCGCTACGGATAAATCGGAGCAGTTCACGACCTCCGTAAACGGGATGGTTGTAACTGTGACGCCCAAGGAAAACACGACGGAGCAGGCTATCACCGCCACGCTGACCATCAAACTGATGAAGGCCGGTGCCGCTGTGGATACCAAGACCGTTGCGATTTCGCAGGCCGGGAAATCCGTACCGGGCGGTAGCGGATATACGCGAGTCAATGCGATAGCAGCGGGTAAGAAGTATTTAGTCGTGGCTGAAGTCAATTCGAAATATGTTGTGATGCCCGCTGCAGCTGCGATGACTTCGAGTAAGTTCACTGGTGTCGATATCACGGTTTCGGGTGGTAAGATCGAATCGAATGAGGCAAATGATGCCTATGCTGTGACAATCGAAGCCAATGGCGATGCCTATGTGATTAAGAATAGTGCCGGTAAATATATTGAACACAACTCTGGTACCAATTTTAAACTGGCCGATACTTCGTCGAAGACTTGGACGATCACTTATGATAATGACAAGAATTGGTTTGCAATTATGGATGTAGCAACCTCTACGGAGAAGACAAAACGTCAATTGCTGTACCAGATTGAAGACGGTTCTACAAGTAATCGTTTCGGCCCATATGCTTCGTCGCACGCCGATGGCGTGAAGTATTCCGGTGTCGCCCTTTATGAATTGAGCGAATAGCAACTCTCTGATTCCGATAATCCATCCCCGGCGGATTGGCTTCCGCCGGGGATGATTGTCGGATTTTCTACCTGACATTTTTATTTGCAAATTCCCACATGATTTTGACAAAAGGGTTATTGAAACTTTTCGGACGGGCTATGGTGCTCGGGGCGCTCCTGCTGGTTTTCGGGCGGTGCGGTTCCTCCGACGACGGCACCCCGGCGAATATTTCCGCGGTGTTCATGGAAACCGAGACGACCACGCTCGACGCCAAAGGTTATGCGACCGATCCCCGGCTCGTGCTGACGGGGCCCGTGGGTACGGCTTATACCGTCACCGTGACCGAAGGCGGCAGTTGGTGCTGGACGTCGCGCAGGACGCAAGCCACGACCAAATCGGCGAAACTCGTTTCGGCGAACGATGTCGTGTACCTCTACCTGGACGATAATGAAACGGGCGCTTCGCGCCGTGCCGCGGTCGATGTCGTCTTCGACGGCGGACACGAATTCACGTTGACGATCGACCAGGCGGACTACTCGGTTCCGGCATCGATGGATCACGCGTGGGCGGAATTGCCCGCCTATGTCGAAGCCTCCGACTACTGTTACGTAACGCATTATGCGCCCCTTTCGGAAGGGAAGACGGCCCGCAACTTTACGATCTGCTACGACACGAAGAAACGTATCGCCAACTGGGTTGCCTATCCGATCCATTCCTGTTACCGGGTTGGAAAATATGAGCGTTCTAATGCATGGAAATACGATCCTGAAGTGCCGGAGGAATTTCAGGTCGATTTGAGCCGCGGTTCATATAATGGGCGGCCTATCCGCGGGCATCAGTGTATGTCCTACCATCGTTATGTCAGCTATTCTTCGCTATTGAATGAGCAGACGTTCTATTCGACCAATATTATGCCTCAGGATCCTGATTTTAATAGCGGGTCGTGGGGGGATTTGGAAGATCTTACCCTGAAATATATTTCATATCCCGATACCTTGTACAATGTTACGGGAACTTATGGGGTACAGGGATATACGACGGATAAAGGGGGGAATCGGGTCGCGATTCCACAGTATTGCTGGAAGGTGCTGCTACGTACCAAAAGCGGCAGGACGGGGAAGCGGATCGACCAGATTACCGATGCATCGCAATTGGCGGCAATCGGTTATTGGGCTGAAAATTCCTCAACCACGACCGGGAATATAAAACAATATATCACGAGCGTTGCCGACATCGAAGAGAAAACGGGTTATAAATTCTTTACGATGCTCGACGAGGCCATTGCCGCCGACGTGAAGGCACAGAACAATCCCTCGGACTGGGGTATAAATTAATCTGAACAATATGAAGAAACTGCTTTTTACCGGGCTTTTCGCAGCGCTGATCGTCGCCTGCTTCGCCCAGAAACCCTACAAGGTCGTTTTCTACAACTTCGAAAACCTCTTCGATACGATCCGCAACCCGGAGATTTACGACGAGGAGTTTACGCCCGAGGGGCCCAAGAAGTGGAATACGCCCAAGTACACCAAAAAGATCAATAACCTTTCGCGCGTGTTGTTCGACATCGCCGCCATCAACAAGGACTACCCGGTGGTGATCGGCGTTTCGGAGATCGAGAACCGCAATGTCATGGAAGACGTGATCGCTACGCCCAAACTCGCCCCGGCCAATTACCGCATCGTGCACTACGATTCGCCCGATGCCCGCGGCGTGGACGTGGCGTTCTACTACCGTCCCGACGTGTTCAAGCTCGAGGGCAGCGCCCCGATCCCGTTTACGATGGAGAGCCTGCCGAATTTCCGCACGCGCGACGTGGTGACGATGTGGGGGACGATCGACGGGGAACCGTTCTATTTCATGGTGGCCCACTGGCCTTCGCGCCTGGGCGGCAAGGAGGCTTCGGCACCCAAGCGCGAGCGCGCCGCCGAGATCATGCGCCATGCCGCCGATTCGGTGCTGGCGATCAACCCCGCGACCAAGGTCGTGATGATGGGTGACTTCAACGACGACGCCACCGACAAGAGCATCACCGAGGTGCTCGGCGCCGAAGGCAACATCCGCAAGCTCCAATCGGGCGGATACTACAATCCCTTTATCGACATGCTGAAGGCGGGCATCGGTTCGCTTGCCTACCGCGACCAGTGGAACCTGTTCGACAATATCGTCGTGTCGGAGAACCTCGCTACCGGCTCGACGGGTTCGCTCAAGCTGGAGCGTGCCCCCAAGGGGAAATATTACGGCAATATTTTCCGTGCCCCCTATCTGTTCCAGCAGGAAGGCCAATACAAGGGCTACCCGCTGCGTACGTTCGTGGGCAACAATTTCCAGGGGGGATACAGCGACCACCTTCCCGTATTCATTTACATCGGTAAATAACCCAACAAAGTAATTATGAAGATCAGAGCTTTACTTGTTATCCTGCTCACGCTGGCCTGTGCCGGGGCGTATGCCCAGGACGGGGGCGTCAAAGGCAAGGTCGTCTCGCGTGACGGCCGTGTCGCACTGAGCAATGTCAAGGTGGTTGTCGAACCGCTCGGCGTCACCGTCATGACCGACAACCACGGTAATTTCAATATCGACCAGTTGCCCAAAGGGGAATACCAGTTGAAATTCGAAGCCCCCGAGTTCGAGAACCTCGACCTGGCGATCCGTGTCGACAAGATGGTCAAGAACCTCAATTCGGTGGTGATGTCCCCCGATGTGCAGTATGTCATCGACGACGCCGTGTTCGCGGAGTTCGACTCCGATACGGCGGCCGACGGGCAGTCGCTGCCTTCGTCGCTTTCGTCGTCGAAGGATGTCTTCAACAACATCGCCTCGTATAAATTCAGCGAGATGCGTTTCAACGTGCGCGGTTACGATTCGCAGTATTCGAGCATCTACCTGAACGGCATCCGGTTCAATGACGCCATGACGGGCTATGGCCCCTGGTCGTTGTGGAGCGGCCTGAACGACGCCACGCGTAACCAGGAGAATACCGCCGGGCTGCGCTCGTCGGGCTACGGCATCGACGGCATCGGCGGTACGACCAATGTCAATGCGCGCGCTTCGCAGATGCGCAAGGGCTTCCGTGCCAGCGTCGTGAACGGCAACTCGATGTACCGCTTCCGCGCGATGGTTTCCTACGCTTCGGGCCTGCTCGACAACGGATGGTCGTACGCCTTCTCGTTCTCGACCCGCCAGGGCGGCAACTCCTATGTCGACGGGGTGTACTACAATGCCTACGGTTACTTCGCATCGGTCGAAAAGCGTTTCGGCGACGACCGCCACAACCTGGCGCTGACCATCCTGGGCGCACCGACCGAGCGCGGAGCGCAGCAGGCGTCGACGCAGGAGGCCTACGACCTGTTGAGTAACAACTATTACAACCCCAATGTGGGCAAGCAGGCCGGCAAGCTGCGCAACTCGCGCGTGCGCGATTACCACGAGCCGATCGTGATGCTCAACTACGGGTTCGACATTTCGTCGAATACCAAACTTGCTGCCGCGGCTTCGTTCCGCTTCGGCAAGAACGGCTATTCGGCCCTGACGTGGACGGACGGCCCCGACCCGCGCCCCGACTACTACCGTTACCTGCCCAGCTTCTACACGAACCGTATCCTCCAGTTGTCCGAGGGCATCGAGAGTTCGGATCTGGGGACGTACAACGACCTTGCGCTGCGTTCGATGCGCGAGTGGATCACCGACCCCAGCAAGAGCCAGATGGATTACGACAACATGTTCCGCATGAACTACAACCGCAACAAGTCCGGGGCTTCGGGCATCTACATGATCGAAGAACGCCATACCGACCAGCGCGATTTCAACTTCGCGGCCAACATCGCCCATACGTTCCGCAACCAGTCCGTGCTGCGCGGAGGCCTGACGGCGCGTGTCAACCGCACGGAGTACTACGACGAGGTGAAAGACCTGCTCGGTGCCGACTACTGGCTCGACGTGGATAAGTTCGCCCTGCGCGACAACGGCAACTACAACCCGCTGCTTTCGCAGAACGACCTGGATTATTACCTCAAGCACGGCGAGGCCCGCCGCGTCGGAGAAGGCGATAAGTTCAGCTACGATTACTACGCCAACCTGCGCCAGGCACAGGTCTGGGCGCAGTATTACGCCTCGTTCGGCGGTTTCACGATGAGCCTCGGCGGCGAGGTCGGCTATACGGCCATGTGGCGCGACGGCCGGCTGCGCAAGGGCCTCTTCGCGAACAACTCGCTCGGCAAATCGAAGACGCTCGACTACCTGACCTACAAGCTCAAGGGCGAGTTCTCGTACCGTTTCTCGGGTGCGCACGCCATCGACGCCAATGTGGCCTACATGGTCAATCCCCCGCAGTTCCGCGACGCTTTCGTTTCGGCGCGTACCCGCAATACGACTACGCCGGGCCTCGATTCCGAGAAGGTACTCGGCGTCGACCTGTCGTACAACCTCAATCTGCCGTGGATCACGGCGCGCGTTTCGGGTTACTATACCTCGGTCGCCGACCAGTCGAAGGTTATCTCGTACTATGACGATACGCAGTCGTCGTTCACCAACTTCGCCATGAGCGGCATCGACAAGCGTTACTACGGCCTCGAAGTGGGCGTCGTGGTTCCCATCTGGGGCGGCATCTCGTTCAACGGTGCCCTGAGCCTGGGCGACTACCGCTATACGTCGGACGCCAACTTCACACAGACGCGCGACAACAGCGAGGAGGTGCTCCGCGGCGACAAGGTGCTCTGGGACGACCTCTACGTCGAAAGCACGCCGCAGACGGCGCTCAACCTCGGTCTGAGCTACCGCGGCCCGCGCAACTGGTTCGCCTCGGTCGATTTCAACTACTACGACCGTATCTACCTCTCGATGAACCCCGCGCGCCGTACCCGTGCCGCTTATGCCACGGTACTGCGCCCCGACGAGGCGGCACAGCTTCCCGGCGCCGTGAAATACACGGCGCTGATGAACCTGCGCGAGCAGGAGAAATTCGACTCGGCCTATACACTCAACCTGAGCGTCGGCAAGAACTGGTACATCCACCGCATCTACCAGCTGGGCTTCAGCCTCGAGGTGAAGAATATCCTCAACGACCAGACGATCCGCACGGGCGGTTACGAACAGATGCGCCTTTCGCGCCGTACCTATGTGAACAAGGAGGGTGCGGCCGCCCAGCCGATCCAGTACTACGTACCGTTCGATTCGAAGTACTTTTACCTGCTGGGGACGACCTATTACCTGAATGTATATTTCCGCTTCTAATACGATATGACGATTATGAAAAAGATATTTCAGTTATGTGCCGTGCTGGCCGTGATGTTTGCGGTTACGGGGTGCTATAATGATTTCGATGCGCCGAAGCCCGCCAAAGTCTATACCGACGAGGATTTCGCGGGGATGAAGCATATCTCCATCGCCGATGTGAAACAGATGTTCCTCGATGAGCACAAGTCGCTCGGTGGTACGGGCAGCAACTCGAGCTGGGGCGATACGAAGTATGTACAGATCGGCCAGTCGTCCGACGGGCTGGATTACTACATCAAGGGCAAGGTGCAGTCGAGCGACGAGGAGGGCAACGTCTACAAGTCGCTCTACCTGGTGGACGATTCGGGTGCCATTGAGGTGAAGCTCACTACGGGGCTCTATTTTACCTATCCGATGGGGCGTTTCGACAAGGCCACGGGTACGATCCCCTCGAACTGGGTCTATGTCAAGGTCTCGGGCCTCTATATCGGCAACTACCGCATGATGCTGTCGCTGGGCGAGGGGCCTACCGATTCCTACAACAAGGTGGGCGAACATAAGTTCTATGCCAACTCGAACATCGAAGATCCGACGGAGATCCGCAAGCGCGTATTCCTCGGCGGGGAGACGCAGCTGGAGCTGGGCAAGGAGATCCTCGAGATCACCGAGGCCAACTGCGACGATTTCTTCGGCCAGAACGGGCAGCAGTATTTCGGGCGTCTGGTGATCCTGCGCGGCGTTACGTGTCGTTACGGGACGGTGGGGTCGAACATTTATCCCGCGTGGATGTATACCGACATCCGTCCGGTGATGAACAAGGTCTGGTACCGCTGGGCATTTAGCAACGACGGTACGAACCTCTACGGTTCGGTGCTTTTCACCTATGACAGCACCCTGCCTTCGACGACCAACAAGAAGGGTGTCTATACGGTGCGCACGAGCGGTTATTCGCGTTTCGCCCAGTATCCCGTCGTCCGCGACGGCGCGAAAGGCGATATCATGGCCATCTTCGGCATCTACTCCAAGGACTGGACATACAACTACGGCGCTTACCAGTGCACGGTCAACTATTTCGACGACATCATGTTCGACAAAGACGCCTTCCTGACGGAGGCGGAGGTCGAGGAGCTGACCCCGGCCGATTCATGGGTTACGCCCGACACGTCGGACGACGAGTATACCGAATAACCCGCTCCGGCAGAAACGACGGCCGCCCTCGGAAAGGCGGCCGTTTTTTCGTTGCCGGTGATACCGGGAAGCGTTAAAATCCGTATCTTTGCGAAGGATATTCACTCCTGACCGATGAAAGATTTTGCAGCCATAGATTTCGAGACGGCCAACGGCCGGCGTACGAGCGTTTGCTCGGTGGGCGTCGTCGTGGTGCGTGGCGGCGAGGTGGTCGACACGCTTTACAGCCTGATCCGCCCGCGTCCTAATTTTTACAGCCGTTTCACCACGGCCATCCACGGCCTCAGCTACGAGGATACGGCCCAGGCGCCCGATTTCGCCGACGTGTGGAAGCAGATTGCGCCCCGTATCGAGGGGCTGCCGCTCGTGGCGCACAACTCGCCCTTCGACGAGGGGTGCCTGCGCGCCGTGTTCGAGTTGTACGGGATGCCTTATCCCGGCTACCGGTTCTATTGTACGTGCCGTGCCTCGCGCAGGACGTTCGGCAGCAGCCTGCCCAACCACCAGCTCCATACCGTGTCGGCGGCGTGCGGTTTCGACCTTGCCAACCACCACCATGCCCTGGCCGATGCCGAGGCGTGCGCGCGGATCGCGCTGAAAATCCTGTAACGGGGTTCCTGTCCCGAAACAGAAACTCCCGGCAATAGCCGGGAGTTTTCGTATTTTCCTGTTGCCGGGTCAGAGCCCCAGCTCCAGCTGGAAGCGGATCTCCCAGCGGTTGTAATCGGGGTCAAACGATTCGCTGCGGTGGTTGTACGACATGTCTGCCTGTACCTTAAGGCTGTGGCCGATGATGTAACGGGTGACGCCTACGGTCGTCTGGTTCCAGCGTTTGTACCCCGCAAAGGGTTGTACTTCGTGCTCGGGGAAGAGCGTCGAATTACGCAGGGCGACCTCCCATTTCTTGTCGAACAGGTAGCTGGTCTGTATGTTGAGCCCCTGCCCGCTGTATACGAAGGCATTGCTCTGGGGGTCGAACAGCGGTCGGTCGCAGCTGCGTCCCATGAAATCGGTATAGAATGCGAATCCCCGGTACTTGAGGATGAAATCCGCAAAATAGGAGCCGATGTTGCGGGTCGCGTCGTCCGGCATGACGGCGCCGCGCTGGCCTTTCAGGCGCGATGCCTTGTGGTTGTAGGAGTAGGCTCCGGCCACGAGTATCTTGACCTGCTCCTCGCCTTCGAAATCTCCCTCCATCACGTCGCCTTTCGACTTGAACCGCCCCAGCGGGTAGAGCTCCAGCCGTCCCGTGTAGGCAAGCCCGCCGTTGGACGAACTGCCCCAGTTGCGGCCTTCGCCCAGCGTCACCGAACCTTTGGCCGAGAGGTTGAAGCCCTCGCCCCCGCGCATGTTGTATTCGCCGAAGAACCCGAAATCGCGGTCGAGGTTGAACTCGCTGTTGACGATGCTGCGGTCGACAAATTGCAGGGCGCTCGAAGAGTTAATGCGCGCCCGGTTGGCCTTGATCTTGGTCTGCCCGAACCCGATGTTCCACTTGGGGCTGGGGACGTAGTAGACGATTGCGTCGCGCACAATGTTCATATTGCCGTTGGGCAGCGGTTCCGTGTCGTAGGAGGTGAATCCCAGCTGAACCGAATAGACCAGTTTCGGGGAATAGATGTACCCGTCGAAGCGCAGGCGCAGGCGCTTGACCTGCGCATCGGTTTTCGTGAGCGTGAAATCCTTGTCGAACGAGAGTCCCACCATGTTCTGCATCCGGAAGCGCATCGTCAGTGAGAACCAGTTGCTTTTGGGACGGAACGTGATGCCCTTGCCGACTTCGAGGTTGGGCATGTTGCGTACGCGCTCCAACAGTTCGTGTTCGTCTTCGAGCGAATCGGCGGAGATGAATTCGGTTTGCCTCAGTGGCGAGCGTTCCTGTGCTGTAGCGATTGCGCAGCTGCACGTCAGCATGAGCAGAAGGAGTGTCTTTTTCATGTCGGTCTTGTCTGTCTGTTTGTTTCGTTTTGTTTCGTTTCGGCCGGGTTCGGGCAAAAATACAAAAAATATGCTCTTACCCGGTTAAGTCGCTGCAAAGTTGGGCGGTAAACCTGAAAAGAATATGAAATAGCCGTTGGAATCTTCCCGAAAAGGAACTAAATTTGTGGTGCGGCATCCGTGCACGGTTTCCGTTGGCGGCATGTCGCCTGCCGGACAATAAACCTGCCGGTTTTACGTTTTATGAAACGACAGAAAAATAAAAAGACGATGACAACGACAAAATTCAAGGGCACGCCCGTGCATATCGACGGCGAATTCATCCGGGCCGGCGCCCAGGCTCCCGATTTCGAATTGGTAAAGGGGGATCTCTCCCCGCTGAAACTCAGTGACCTGAAAGGCAAGCGCGTCGTGCTGAACATATTTCCCAGCCTCGATACGGGCGTCTGTGCGACTTCGGTGCGAAAATTCAATAAGCTGGCATCTTCGCTGCCCGACACGGTCGTCGTGGCCGTGTCGAAAGACCTGCCTTTCGCGCAGTCCCGGTTCTGTACGACCGAGGGTATCGCCAACGTCGTTCCCGCGTCGGATTTCCGTGCTGCGGGTTTTGCCGGCGCCTATGGCGTGCTGATGGCCGACGGCCCGCTGGCTGGGTTGCTCGCCCGTGCCGTGGTGGTGATCGACAAGGCGGGGAAGGTGGTCTACACCCAGCTCGTGCCCGAAATTACCGAGGAACCCGATTACGATGCGGCCGTCGAGGCCGTGAAAGCCTTTTAAACTTAATTAAATAGAACGAAATGATACGATTGAATGTTTTTATCCGTACGACGGATTCCAACCGCGAGGAAGTGGTAAATACGGCCAGGGAACTGGTGGCGGCTTCGCTCAAGGACGAAGGCTGCGTGGCCTATGACCTGTTCGAAAGCACTACGCGCAATGACGTGCTGATGATCTGCGAGACGTGGAGCGACGCCAAGGCGCTGGCCGCGCACGAGCAGGCGTCGCATTTCACGACCCTCGTACCGCGCCTGCACCAGCTCGGCGAGATGAAACTCGAAAAGTTCGTCTTCTGATTCGGTGTCCATGCGGCGGGAAATCCGTTCGCCTTAGAAGGAAAGACAGATATGGAACAGGCCGGCTGGTAATACCAGCCGGCCTGTTCGTATTCGTAAGGATGACCTGCCCGCACTTTAGAACGGATAGCCGATCGCCAGGTGGAACCCGAGCCCGTCCTTGAAACTGGAGATGTTGTAATACCCCGTCTTGTCGGGATTGGGGTAGGGGGTGTGGATGCCGATTCCGAGGTCGGCACGGATGACCAGGTAGCTGATGTCGTAACGCAACCCGAATCCGGTGCCCAGCGCGATTTCATTGAGCAGCCCTTTCCATTTCAGTTCCGCACCGGGGCGTTTGGGGTCTTTTTTCAGCAGCCAGATATTCCCGGCGTCGAGGAAAACGGCGCCGTTCAGGCGTCCCATGATGCCGAAGCGGTATTCGACGTTGGCCTCCAGCTTGAAATCGCCCGTCTGGTCGAGATAGCCGTTGCGGTCGTTGGCCGGGGGACGGTAGCTGCCCGGCCCGAGCGACCGGATCGTGAAGGCGCGGATGCTGTTGGCGCCCCCGATGTAGAACTGTTCGCTGTACGGCATCACCTCGGAATTCCCGTAGGCATATCCCACGCCGACGAGCAGCCGCGTCGCCAGCCAGTTGTTCCGGCGCCCGATGCGGTGGTAGAACTTCACTTCGCTCACCTCCTTGACAAACTGCGAAAAGCGGTTTCCGAACAGATGCTGGGGCTGTTTTTCGCCGAACAGGCTCAGGATGCCCGAGAGGAGGTTCCCGGCCGAGGTGACGCTGTTCTGCCAGTAGAAGCGGCGGTTGCCGGTGCTGCCGTAGGTCTTGTCGAACGTATAGGTATAGTTGATCGACGGTACGAACTGGTTGCGGAAACTCATGGCGATGGCCGGGTTCTCGTCCATCGTCTTGTCGAAGGCTTCGGTCGTGTGCAGCAGCTTGTTGTAGGTGAGTTTGAATACGGTCAGCGAATGGCGGCTGTAAGGCGAGGTCTGGAAATTGTATCCTGCCGAGCCGCTGAACGCGATCAGCCGGAAGAAGCTGGGGCGGTTCATCAGGTCGACCCCGAGTTGGAACGTCGTGCTCCCGGGGTATTTCAGCCTGCGCGTGATGAACGACGGCAGCAACAGCCGCGGAATGCTGAGGTTCGCATTCAGTCCCAGTTCATAGGAGTTGAGCCGTGAGGAACGGCCGCCGGAGTTTTTGTTGCCCGTCTGCCATTCGTACGAGCCGTTCAGTTTCAGGGCGAGGACTTCGCCGCCCCGGAACAGGTTGTTGTTGCTGACCTTGAAGGTGATGCCGGGGCCGATGAAGCTGTTCGACTTCGAGGTTACGTCCGTTTCCAGGGCGGCTTCCAGCGGATAGTCGAACTGCGCGTCGATGGCGACGTCCAGCGTGTCGGAGCCCCGCAGCGAGTCGAGCGGCGTGACGCTCAGGTTGACGGAACGGAAAATGCCCAGCTTGTTGAGGTCGGTCTGCGTGCGGTTTTGGGCATCTACCGTGAAGAGTTGCCCGCTTCGGAGTGTGAGGGCCCCGGACAGGATCCTGGGGCGGATTTTCATCGGCCGCTGGGCGATGACCGTCGCATTGGGCAGGCGGAGCGTGTCCGTCGGGCCGGGTTTGATGTTTGTCAGCCGCACCGTGATGCCGCCCACCCGGTAGGGCTTGAGCGCCACCTCCGGCAGGTTGGGCTTGAGGTTCAGGCGCAGGTCGACCTGCCGCAGACCGGAGGTCGTATCGGCCAGGTATTCCAGGTATTCGGGACGGAAATAGTAATATCCCCTGTTGCGCAGCAGCTGGGAGATTCGTTTGCGTTCGAGCGTGAGCGAGTCGAGGTTGTACTGCGCCCCGACGCGCAGCAGGGAGGTGGCTTGCAGGCTGTCGATCAGCTGTTTCAGACCCCCGACGGCCTGCGGATAGGCGATGGACGAATAGTGCCATGCGGGTGCGATGCCGAGCGTGTACCGGACTTTCGCCTTGCGGCCGCGCTTGCGGTAGAGCAGGGAGTCGGCGGCGCGGGAGCCGAAGTACCCGTAATTTTCGAGGACCTGCTCGGCGACCTTCGTGCGCAGCTGCGGCTGTACCTTGGAGATCAGCACCGGCTGTTTGGCCAGCCGCTTGTAGAACCAGTATTTGAATCCTTTCTCCTTCGGCGTATAGAGGTGGTTGTAGGCCCACAGCCCGACGGGCAGCGGGGTGCGGAGGTAGGGGCTGTAAAGCGGATTGTTCGGTGCGACCGACAGCGGTTCCTTCACCGCCGACTCGGCCGCCGGAGTGAGCACGACGCCCGAATCCGGCTCGATGAGGATCTTTTTCACGCCCGTATACAGCACCTCGTCGCTCCCCAGCCGCCGGGTGGTGGAGCAGGAGGCCGCCAGCAGCACGGCGCAGAGGGGCAGAACGATGTTTCGGATGCGCTGCGGACTCATTTTCTCGGTTTTTTGGTTTTGGGACGCATCGGCTTGAACAGGTCGCCCAGCCGCGACAGTTTCTTGCGGATGACGAAACCCACGCCCGTTTCGGTGATCTCGCCTTCGAGGATGCTCTCGTAGCCCGTGTGGCGGAAGACTTTCAGGTACATGTTGTCGCGTTTGGTGAGCATGTATTCCAGCGAAATGTCGTCGATCAGGTTCTCCTTGAGGTTCTGCGACGGGTCGGCGTCCGTGCTGAACTTGCCTCCGATGACGGCGCGCACGCGGTTGCTGAACAGGTTTTTGGACAACCGGTAGGAGTAGTCGGTGCGCTGGCCGTTGGGGTCGTCCTCGCCGTAGGAGTTGATGCCGAAGCTCAGGTCTACGCCCTTCAGGTTGTTCTGCGCCCACTGGTTCAGCTCCTTCTGGATAAACGAGTTGAGCGGGTTCTCAGAGCTGACCTTCGCCGTGGTTCCGGGGCCCGTGTAGGTGTTGTATATCAGCAGGTTCATAGCCTGGTTGGCGCGTTGCTCGGCCGTGAGCGAATTCAACTGGTTCTGCATGGTGAGGTCTTCGGGGGCAGAAAGTCCGAAGCTGACCTCCAGGTTGTCGAGCGAATTGCGGATGTTGATGGAGATGTCGAAATTCACCGCACGGTTGTCCTGCCCGTCCGAGGAGACGTTGGCACGTACGGTCTCCACGGCCGTGATGTTGAAAGCCGGGTCGGCGATGTTCCCTATCCATTCGACATAGCTGTCCGGCGTGATCTTGAAGATTTTTTGGGAGATGATGGGCGGATTGTAGCGTACGCTTCCGCCCGAGAGCACGTATTTCCCCGACAGGCGGACGTCGCCCAGCGGGTTCATGGTATAGGTCAGGTTGCCGCCTCCCTTCAGGTCGATCCGGTTGTTGCCGTCCGCCGAAAGGTCTACGGCCGCCTGTACGTCGTTGTTGATGTCGACATTCACCAGCACGTCCATGCCTCCGATGCGTATTGCCTGCGATGTTTCTTCCTGTCCCTGGGAATCCAGTTCCCGGAACGAGACGAACGTCACGATGTTTTGCGGACGTTCCTTCACGTCCATCGGGGAGTCCTGCATGACGTAGTTGATGTCCGTGCCGCCCAGCAGGGCTACGTTGCCGCGGACGACGAGTTCGTCCAGGGGGCCTTTGGCCGTCGCGTCCAGGTCGAGGTAGGCCTTTCCGTAGACGGCCGTACCATCCTTCCGGGCTACGTCGACTACCTGGAAATCCGACGCCCGGAGCGCGATATCGGCCGTCATGCGGCTGAAATCGGCCAGGTCGACCTCGCCGACGATCGTCAGCGGCTTGCTGTTCGGGGCGAGGAGCGTGTAGTCGTCGAATATGACGCGGCTGTCGTCGATGCGGATCGTGTCGGACGACAACCGGAACGACGTGCCGATCATCGGTACGCGGATTTCGGTCTGTGCGAAGTGCACGCCCCCGTCCAGCCTCGGCCGGTTAGCGGTGCCTCCTGCGTGGATTTTCGCCTGCAACCGGCCGGAGAGGCGGGTGAGGTCGGCGGGGAAGGACACATTTGGCCGCTGGGCATG
>OGRI01001823.1_pt1 | contig 16730 bp, 10 predicted proteins | sample 1553391 | NCBI WGS metagenome assembly OGRI01 (sample SAMEA2580052, study PRJEB22360) | human gut metagenome | reverse complement strand
CCACTTCCGTTGCCACCCACAAGACACGAAATGGTATTTGCCGCGAAACGCCCCTTTGTTTCCTTTAACACATCCGGTGATTTCTTCTCATAGCGAAACGATATATTTTTCAAAGAAAAGCCCTGTGAGGATGTTTGCTTTCTTTCAATTTTTTCTTCTTCCCCATCCGTAAACACTGCGCTTTCATAGTTTCCTTCAAACCAGATTCTCGCTTCCTTTTTTGTCAAAAGTCTATCTTCCAATTTCAGATATGACGGCAAAAATTCTTCGAAAATCGTTCCTTTTAACTGTGCCTGTATCGTCCTTGGCTCTCCTATTTTCTCAATTTTTCCGTGTGCCATACATAGCACTTCATCCACAAAGGCAACCAAATCTTCCAGCCGCTGCTCCGCAATTACAATCGTTACACCAAACTCCTCATTAATCTGTCGAATTAAATCATAGATTCTCCGCGCTGCAACCGGATCTAACTGGCTGGTCGGTTCATCCAATATCATAAGTTCCGGATTCATGGCAAGACCGGAAGCAATGTTTAAAAGCTGCTTCTCCCCACCACTTAAAGTCATCGTGTCCCGCATAACCAGATTTTCAAGCCCAAATGAACTAATCACTTCCGCTAACCGCCGTTTCATCTGCTGCTGTTCCATCCCGATATTTTCAAGTCCAAATACAATCTCATAAGAGACCCGGTCTGTCACAATCTGATTATCCGGGTTCTGCCACACATATGCACAGCCCTTCGCCTGATTGGTAAGGCTTCCTTCTTCTCTTCCGCGGATTCCCGTTTCACCGGCAAGTTTGCGTAATAAAGTTGTTTTTCCGCAGCCGGACGGACCGACAAGCAAAGTAATCGTTCCCTGTTTTATTTCCATCTGTTCCACAAAAACCGCCGGTTCTACTTCATCCGGGTAGAAAAACCGGTAATCTTTCGCTTCGATAAAAGCCATGCTGCTTCCTCCTTTCCGTACATCCAAATCGGGATGCCAAGATATAAAATCCAAATCAAAATCTCCCACGCCGGCAAAAATTCCATGTGTATACTTGGGAAAAACCAAACCGGCGCAGGTGCCATTATTTGTTTTCCAATCACAAAAACACTCATCATACATACAATCGCAAAAAATACATAATCTCCCATATTCCATTTACGTGCATAAAACGATGTGCGCCCATTTTTTCCATACGACTTCGCTTTCATTGCCATACTTCGTTCTACCGAATCTTCCATCGTTTTACCAAGTAATGCGGACCACACATGCGGACGATTTCCATGCAGTGAAATCATCTGTGAAAAATCTTTTTTTGCCTTTGGCACCATACGAAGAATCATGGAAAAAAGCAGTGAAAAAGAAGGAAATCTTTTTCCTGACATCGTCATAATCTTTTCTGAAGTCATCACATGTGAAAAATCGGAAAACAGAAAAATAGTTCCTAACAAAACAACTGCCATATAACAGCCATACAGCACCGCTTCCTTTGTCACGGCGTTCTCATTCAAATAGAAAAGTACCGTCATACCACGGTGATTGAGCAGTGGATTCACAACCACACAAAGTGCCACCACCGTAAGACTTCCCACAAAGGATTTAAGCATTTTCAGAAATCCTCTATTTAGCGAAACATCAATTCCCATCAGTAGCAAAAGCAATCCATATAAAAGCGGATGTCCTGCCACAATCAAAAGAACCAGTGTCATAACATAATATACAAACAAAACGACCGGATGCCTTCGCGTCATCGCATTCATGGTTTCCTCCTCTATTATTCATACTCGCAAACATAATAAAATACAATTACATCGCCATTTGATACCTGATAATTGCTCGCTCCCACATTCGGCGTCATGCCATTGACCGAATACATCCAGCCACTCTCGCTGCCACAGTCAAACTGATACAGACCGCCAATTCCCTTCACATAATAGGTGCCATACATCGGAGTGAACTCGCTATCTAGGGCGATGTTGTTCTCTTTTGTAATTCGCTTCAATATATCATACACGGACTCTTCTGCCGTGAAGGAACATTTACCGGAATAATAAATTCCGGATGCCGGAATCACCTCTTCTAACCCATTTTTCCATAACTCTTTTTTCTTTAAAATCTTCTTACATTCGATTTCAAAAGAAACTTCATTTTTGGGTTTTTCCGTTTGCTTTTCGGTCGGTTTTACAGTTACAGGTTTTTCGGTCGAAACCGGTTTTTTTGTAACATTTTCCCCGGATTTTTTTTCTGTTTTATTTCCTTTATCCTTCTTTGGTGCAGTCACAGCCGCCGGCTTAGCAGTCGGTTTTTCTGTATTTTTCCCTTTAATTTTCTCTTTTGGTGTACTTGTGCTTACTGCCGTTTTCTGCTTGGGAGTCTTTGTTGGTTCTACCGATTTTGTTGATTCCGGTTTTGCCGTCTCCTTTTTTTCCACAGAAACTACATCTTCTTCGGAAGCATAGTGTGGGTTTACTTCTTTATTCGGTTTTTGTATGCCCTGTATCACTAACGCCCCGATGATAACGAAAAACAGTACCACGCAGGCGATAATTCCTTTTTGATTCCACTTCATCTGAAAGCCTCCAAAAAAACTTCTTATATGACAGAGTAACAAACAATGGACAAATCTGTCAAGCGTTGGTATAATATCTTGCGATGGTATAAATAATATTAGTAACCATGAGGTTCTTTTAAGATTAATAGGGAAGACGGTGTGAATCCGCCGCAGCCCCCGCTGCCGTATTAGGGGATGGCTTGTACATAAATGTCACTGGCATATGCCGGGAAGGCGTACAAGATTGGTTAAACCTTCCAGATGAACCTTAAGTCGGAAGACCTGCCTTATGGTGTGAAATGTAACCTTTCGGAGGGAGAGGAAATGTTTTGACTATTCATTCTAGTCATCACAGGTCCTTGTATGCCCTTTTTTCGGGAATACAGGACTTTTCTTATGTTATCGCAATACCAGAACAAAAATACGCGATACGCGAGAAAGAAGGTTTTTCTATGAAAAACAAAAAGAAACTTTTATCCGTTCTTTTAGTCTTTGTTATGACGGTAAGCGTCTTTCATGGCTATGCAGCAAAAGCAGCGGATACAGTCAAAGTAACACTTCGCCTTGAGCAGGATAATAAAACACTTGTTACACCGGTCGAAGTTACTCTGACTGATGAAGACAAAAAAGATTACGGCATCGGCCTCAGTACCGAAACACTTACCCCGCTTCATGCACTGGCTAAGTATCTTACTGAGAAAAAAGGTGCCACAACAGAAACAATGAAAAATTATATTATGGCAAGTAAAAGCCAGTACGGTTTGTATGTTACCGGTATTAGTATCGACGGCAAATCCGACGGCAGTGCTTCCTCTGACGCTTTGGACGGCGTAAACTGGGGATATGCTGTAAATAATACAGACCCGGGTGTTGGTATGGGATCCTATTCTTTAAAAAATAATGATGCAGTCACCATCTATGGACTTTGGGGCGGCGGCACATGGCCAAATAACGTAGAAACAAATTACAGTTATTTTGAAAACAGCACCTTGAACACAACAGTTTCCAACAAAACTACTGTATCACTGAAAGGTGTAGGCTACGACGAGAATTACACTCCGATTGTTAAATCAATTAGTAACGCAACTGTTGTAGCAGCAAAATATGAAAACGAAGCCAGCACAGCAACAAAGGATACTGCGGTTGCCACAGCACAGACAGATGATAACGGTGTTGCTACTCTTTCCTTTGATAAAGCAGGTACTTATGTACTCTCCGCTTACCGTTTGGACAGCGACGGCAAACACTCCAACATTTCCAGACCATACGGAATTGTTAAAGTGCTTGCTGCAGTTACCGCACCAACAGCTACTCCGACCGTTACACCAACAGCTGCTCCAACCGTTACACCAACAACTACTCCGGCAGGAGATTCTCTTGGCAAACCGGTTCCAACAAAAACTCCGACTGCCACACCAACTCCGGCATCGGATGACAAGGGTATTAAAAAAGTTGCAAAAAAACCTACTAAGGTAAAAGTTGTTGTTAAAAAGTCAAAGAAAAAGAAAAAATCCGTAACTGTTTCCTGGAAAAAGGCAGCAAACGCAAAAGGATACCGCATCGCACTTTCCAAGAAAAAGAACGGTAAATACAAAAAAGTAACCGATACGAAAAAAACAAAATACACCTTTAAGAAAACAAAGGGAACGTATTATGTAAAACTGACCGCTTATGTTGTAAAATCTGACAAAGCTACTTTCAGTAAAGCAACAAAACCGGTAAAATTCAAGGTAAAATAAGATGAAGAAAAAGACATTTTTATGTCTCATACTCACCGCTGCCATCTTCCTTAGTGCATTTTCGACTTTTCGTAAGGAGCAGGGAATGGATGGTGCCAACGTGGTATCCTCTGTAACACCGGAGGATACCGCTGACTGCGGTGCTATTTGGACAAACAAATTTTCCACAAAGGGAATCTCATACAACTCTATTCCGATTATGGGAACAAACGGCATCTATGTCGTAAATTCGAATATCCTTTATGAACTGTCTTATGCAAATGGACAGGTTCTCAGACAAACTACTTTAAAAGAAAAAATGAACAGCGTCTGCAACATGCTTCTTGAGGAGCATTTTTTATATATTCCGCTGGCAAATGGCACGATGCAATGTGTTGACATCACTTCAATGACAAGTCTATGGCAGAGCGAGTCGTTTGGCGGACAGTCTCTTTCGACTACCTTTTGTCAGGACGGCTATCTCTATGCCGGCACGACAAATGTTTTGTCAAATGGTACAACCACCGGTCTCTTCTACTGCCTGAATGCAAAAGATGGCTCAACCGTCTGGACTTATGAAGATAAAGACCATCCGGGCGGTTACTATTGGAGCGGTGCCATTGTCTATGAGGATGCACTTTATTTCACCGGTGATAACGGCATTTTAGTAAGCCACAGTCTCACGGAACCGGTTGTATATGATACCGCTGTTCTGACTACGGCAAACATCCGCGCCGGACTGACCTATCACAAAGGAACCGATGCCCTTTATACCGTAGCAAAAGACGGTACATTATTTCAGATTCAATGCGGGAATCAAAAGATTACGAAGGTTTCCTCCGGTAAAATTATGAATGGTGCCAAATTTATTACCTGCACCAGCACACCAACTATTTATAACAATCGTTTATATGTTGGATGTATGGCAGACCAATATGGTTATGTCTGTGTCATGGATGCCCTGACTTTAAAACCTATTTATCAAGTAAAGGGATTTCAAAATGCTGAAGTCAAATCTTCTCCTCTTGTTTCAACCCGTGGTTCTTCCACCGGAGAAGTAACGGTCTATTTCTCCATGAATGCTTTGCCGGGTGGTTTGTACGCTTTTAAAGATACAGAAGGAAAAACAAGTGCCTCACTTCACACTTTGTATATTCCACAGGCAAAACAATACTGCCTGTCCAGTATTACAGCCGATGACAAGGGGCTTTTATACTATTCCAACGACAGTGGAACCCTGTTTTGTGTTACGCTTGCCAAAGATATCCCTGCCACAAGCACACCGACAGTCACAAGCATACCGGCTGCGACAAGTACGCCGACTGTTTCTAATTCGCTTGCACCGGCGGCTAAAAATTCTGTGTCAAAACCGAAGAAACCATATAGCGTTAAGGTAAAGATAAGCAAGAAAAAATACAAAGTCACCTGGAAAAAAAAGAGCAATAAATACCAGACAATTATCTCCTACCGATATGGTAAGGGAAAATGGAAAAAGAAAACAATCAAAAAAAATACGGCAGCAACGATAAAAAAAGGCAAAAAAAGACTGCAAATCCGACTGAGATGTAAAATCAAAAAACAGTCCAAATGGATTTACTCCTCTTATACGAAAACCTTTTCATTTCGCCCCTAATATGCTAAGATAAAAATAGTCATTGGATTTACAAAAGGGAGGTTTATAGTATGAGTAAAGAACAAGAACAACTACTGCAATGGATTGATGAATCCGATAATATTGTGTTTTTTGGCGGTGCCGGTGTCTCAACAGAAAGTAAAATTCCGGATTTTAGAAGTGTTGATGGATTATATAAACAGAACTACGATTATCCACCGGAAACGATTCTGTCCCATAGTTTTTATATCCGTAACCCGGAAGAATTTTACCGTTTTTACCGGGATAAAATGCTGTTTCCTGACGCCGATCCTAATGCCGCTCACATTGCTCTTGCCAATTTGGAAAAGCAGGGCAAATTAAAAGCAGTTATTACACAAAACATTGATGGTCTGCACCAAAAGGCAGGAAGCAAGGAAGTATTAGAACTCCACGGCTCTGTTTTGCGAAATCACTGCACACACTGTCATAAATTTTATTCTTTAGAAGATATTTTAGCTATGGACGGTGTTCCTCACTGCGAATGTGGCGGCATCATAAAACCGGATGTCGTTCTCTATGAAGAAGGACTTGATATGCCGCTTATGGAACGTGCCATTTCCTATATCCGCGATGCTGATTTGCTGATTATCGGCGGCACATCTTTGGTTGTTTATCCGGCCGCCGGGTTAATTGACTACTATCAGGGCGATAAGCTGGTACTCATTAATAAGGATAAAACTTCAAAGGATAATCGTGCAAATCTTATCCTGCACGAACCAATTGGTGAGGTCTTAAAACCGCTCGCCTGACAAATTATTTCTTAATCTGCATGAAATTGATTTTTGCGGATGCCAGTACATTGCGTGGAAACATCTGGTTTACACCACTTGTTCCACCGTTACCGGTATCTGTTATTTTTTTCGGATAAAGGACAAGAGAAATCTTCTTTTCTTCCTTTCGTTTTTCCTCCATCGCCTCTCCTGCAAGTACAATACTTGGCTTTTCTTTATTGATTAGAGATAAGGTATATGACATCGGCTTTTTCGTTTTGCCATCTGCACGGCAGCCAACAAGTTGAAGCCCATTATGTAAAACTGCACTCTCATCCAAAAGCAGATGCACACCTGCACCGGAGATTTTTTCTTTCTTTTCCTCCACAAGGACAGAATCTGCACTTCCTTCCACCATATAAATGCCCAATGCCGCCTTCATTTTTTTGATACTTGCAAGAGTCTTATCTACCGTTACCTCTTTTGTATGTCTGCCGAATAAATTTCCTCCAAATAAAATAACATCCGGCTTTTTCTCATTCACCTTTTCCACCAGAGAATCAAACGCATGAGCAGTCATATCACTTCCTACAAAGCAATTGGAAATATAAACAATGGAAGTATCCTTAACCGGCTCCTTCTTATTCTCCTGTGAAATCACAGTCTCCTCCCACGATATGCACCGGCTTTTCCAAAAAATAACAGCACCGACACACATGGTAACAACAAAAAAGCCAAGAATCAATTTGGTCGGATGATTGAAAAAGCGGTATACTTTCCCGCTGTATCCTGCTTTTTTTCCGATAAAACGAACAATGCCACGCACAAAACACAAAATAGGTGTGAGTATCATAACACTGCCATATATTACAGAATATGCATGCATAATGACGGAAACTACATCCGAAATCATTGCAGATATTCCGGTTTCAAAAAGAAACACAACTATTAAAGAAAAAACATGTAAAAACGCGAAAAAGACCACCGGTACTTTCCCGCGTTTCCACAAATCATAATATCGCAAAATAGAATAAAACCATGCTCCTAATGCATAGCACAACGCAATCACAACTTCTATCATAAAAGCACCCCTTGTCGTATGTTTTACTACACGGGTAGTGTATAATAGAACTACTTATTTGTCAACCATTATTTGGTTTTGAATTTCTTTGTTTTGCTCCATTTTGAAACGGTTTTCTTTCCGTTTATTACCTGATACGTTCGGATTCGTATATAGTATTTCTTTTTCGTTTTTAACTTTTTAATCGTCCGGCTTTGTTTCTTCTTACCGGAAATCGTAATCGTCTTTTTCCCTTTTTTGAAAGATGCAGACGTACTATATTGAATCTGATATCCGGTAATTGACTGTGCTGACTTCTTCCAGCTTACCGATACTTTTTTCTTGCCTGCTTTCACCTTTTTGATAACCGGTGCTTTCAGAACAGCCTGCTTTGGATTCTTGTTTGTATTTGCCGGTGCTGTCGTCGGTTTTGCGTTGGAAGCCGACGTTTTCACAGGTGTTCCCGAAGTTTTCTGTGTCGGCGTTGGAATTGGTGTTGGTGTTGTCTTTGGTACCGGAGTAGGGGGAGGTGTTACCAGCGGCGTCGGCGTTGGTTTCGGTGTTGGAATCACAAGATTTTCCGGCACTTTTCCTACTTTTACATCCGTGTAATCACTGTACAAATACCGGTCTGTTTTATTTGCTGTTAACCAGTCTGCCTGCTCTTTTGTTGCCGTATAAATCGTCGATGGATTGTGCATTTCATAGAAGATGTAAGTATCCCATGTTTCCAGTTTTGTTCCATCAAAGCCGGTTCCAAGTCCAATCGCCACTAAATTTGTACAATTATAAAATGCCTGCCCGCCAATCGTTTGTATCCGGTCCGGAACTTCCACCTTCACAAGTCCGGTACAGTACGAAAATGTATATTCCGGTATGGAGGTCATCGATTTCAAATCTGGTAATTCGGTAAATGACGTACAACCGGAAAATACTGAGCCTGCCATTGATTGTAAATTCTCTGACATCGTAACTTTATCCGCTTTCAGACTGGTACAATTACTAAATGCCCCATATCCGATTTTCTTAATCTGAGACGGAATTACAATCTGCTCTAAAGCAGAACAACCACTGAACGTATATGGCGGAATTTCTTCTATATTAACCGCCTTTGATAAATCAACAGAAACCAACGAAGTACAATTTTGGAATTCACTACCGCCAAGTTTTTGTAAGCCTGCTCCGAGAACAACCGATGTCAGTTTTTCACAATCCTCGAAAGCTCCTTCTGTTGCCAAATTGGTTATTCCAAGGATTTTAACAGAATCCGGAATCACAACCTGTTCCAATTCACTTCCCTGAAAAGCCTGATACCCAATCTGCGTCAAACCGTTCGGAAGTGATATACTCCGAATGGCACATCCCTTAAATGCCTGCCCATCAATACAAATTAATTTCGACGGAAGTGAAATTGATGTTAAATTTGTTGTTTCTCCAAATGCACTGTTTCCAATAAATGTTACGTTATCCGGAATATGAACTGAAGTTAATGCACTGCAGTCCTTAAACATAGTCCCCGGAACTGCCGTCCAGCTATCCGGAATCGTAAATGAACGTAAAGACTTACATCCCCAGAACAAACCGCCGGAATACTTATCCTCATCATTCTCATAACGGTTTGTGCCATCATAATCTGCTGCGGATACTATAAATTTCCCATCTTCCGGGAACACAACATGGTCTAACTTTTCACAGTCCATAAACGCATTCGATGCAATATGCTGTACAGATTTTGGAATATTAATACTTTTTAAATTTTTACATCCTGCAAATGCACTGCAGCCAATAAAGGTTAAGCCCTCCGGAAGTGTTACCGTATCAATCGTACACTCACGGAATGCCCTCGAACCAATATAGGTAAGATTTGGTGTCTTATCTTTTCCAATCGGCAGTTCAGTCAACTCCGAACAGTTTGCAAATACATCTTTATATACGGTTTTTAATTCCTCCGGATATTTTAGCGTAAACTTAGACATTTTAGAACAATTATTAAATGCCATTTCTCCCAAATAAGTTAATTTTCCTTTTATCGTAACACTTGTAAGGGCTTTACAACCGCCAAATGCCAGTCGCGGTAATGTTGTAATCTTCTCCGGAAGTTCAATCGTGGTTAAACTTTCGCAGCGGTTAAACGCATGATATCCCAGTGACGCAACATTGCCCCATTCAATTGTTTTTAGCTGGGTCAACCCCTCACACAAATGTGAGGGTACTTTTGTAACGCCGGACTCAAATGTAATTTTTTCAATTGCACCTCCGGCAAGACAGGCACCATCATTTTTCTGGTCCACTTCTTTGTCATCATCCAGTGGATATGTGTCGTAAATCGATGTTGTACCTTCTGGAATTGATATCTCATTTAATGAATCACACTCATAGAAAATGTATTTCCCAAGCTGGCAATTTGTGGGAAGTTTCACTGAAGAAAGCGCACTGCATCCATAAAAAGCATAATTATCAATCTCCAAAACACCTTTCGGAATATTTATGGACGTAATTGTCGTGTTATCCCGAAACGCATTCTGTCCAATAACAGTAACATTATAACTTGCCCCATCCCAATCAATCCGAGAAGGTATTGTTACACTTTGTGATATTCCTGTATACTTTTGCAATGTTGCTGTTTTTGTTTCCTGTGTTAATTGATAGGAAAAATCACCTTCTGAATAATTAACTGTGTCTGCTTTTGATGACTGCTCCATAAACCCTATGGAGAAAAAGAATGTCAGCATAAAAAGCATGCTAACGATGAAACATTTCCTTCCTTTACAAATTTTATCATTCACCTTAACCATCTCCTTTCTTAATTTCATATAAATCCGTTTCATTATACTGAATTAAGCATAAAATGGTAAGGTTACAAATGTCTCATGTTCGCTTTTTTGCTGACATTCCTGTGATTTTAGTTATAGTTAAATTTCAATTTATTTAATGATACATATTTGGTCTGACTCCGCTCGCCATTCAGAATCTGAATGTTAAAGCCGACGCCCTCTTCCAGTTTGTGTGGCATGGAACCATTATATTCTGTTAAATCAAATACCGTGTGTTTCTTCGAACCAATCAACTTATAGTTTCCTTTATCTAAAATATCGGAATCACTGTAGCCATTCAGCGCCTCAGCAGAAACAAAGGCACATTTCTGATAATCCCCCTCAAAATCAAGTTCTGTTCCGGAAGCATCATATACACCAAATTGAATCTCAAATGAGGTGACATCCTGTATACGAATTCCCTTTTTTAACAAATACCGGCTGAAATCAATCGCAATCATACAACTAACTTCCTCATCGTATTCATTTTCAAAAAGCATCAGACCATCGAGTTTATTTACGCCACTCTCGACAAGACCACTGCCAAGATTCATGTAACCAATAATGTCTTTATCCTCCAAATCCGCAACCAATACTTTCGGTTCCGCAACCGTTTCCTGTCTAACCGTTTTTTCCCGGAAATGCTCCGGCCATTCATCTTCCGGCAGTAGCAACTCAATTTTTAAAAGAATCAATTTACGAATCCTGCTAAATTCGCCATTTATAAACTGAATGTTAATCCCCACTGCATCGTGAAGCTCATGATCCGAAAGAGAAACTCCATCTGCTTTGTATCCATTGAAATCCGTAAGCTTGATTTTTGTAATTTCCTTTGAACCAATAACCTTATAATTTGTCGTTGGTAAAATGTCCGAATTACTGTAACCATTTAATTCGTCCTCAGAAACAAGTGCACATTTTTCATACTCAATGGAAAAATCAATTTCTTCCTCATTTTCATCATACGCAGCCGCCACCAAATGAATTTCCTGAACATCCTCAATTGCAATTCCCATATGTTCCACATACTCTCTTAATTCAATCGCATACATCGGATACAGGCCAGGTTCAAATTCTGCCAAAAACTCAATGCCTTTTGCCGTCACCGAAACGCCGTCCTCCTCAAGCCCATGTCCATAATTAATATACGCTTTCAGCATAGGATCTGCCAAATCAACAACCCACTTTTTCACTTTATCCATAGCAACCTCCGTTCTGAAGCCCCTGCTCCTATCAAAATAATGTTACTATTATCATACCACATTATAGCTAAAGAAACAAAGTTTTTCTGCCTTACCAGACAGCTAAATCACTTTACTTTCATCGTCTTTTTAAATCCGGTCTTTTTCTTCTTAATCAGCTTTTTGTACTTCTTTAACTGCTTCTTCGGCACCTTGAATGTAGCTTTCTTATAAATTCCTTTGAAAGCATTCTTTCCGATGCTCTTCAGTTTTGTTGCCTTAATGGTTACTTTCTTCAGCTTCTTGCAGCCTTTGAAAGCATTTTTCGCAATCGAAGTAACGGTATACGTCTTTTTGCCAATCTTTACTTTATTCAAGATGGTAACGCTTTTTGCTTTCTTCGATGTGCATTTCTTAACAACCGCATACTTTCCGGAAATAGCATATACTACTTTTCCTTTTGTTGCGGAAGTAACTGCTTTACTTTTTTTTGGAGCCGTTTGACTGTTATTCGGGGTCGGATTTACCGGCTCCACATAATCTTCTTTAGAGAGCGTTGGCACTGAATAATTAGCGTAATCTTTTATTCCATTTCCCTGACAATCACTAAAAAACATTGATGTAACAATATGATGTTCATCAATTACCGACTTTGCTCCTTTTAAGAAATATGTATAAACAACCGGTTCCTCATCATCCCACGTAGCATCCAGCAGATACCACTGGTTTCCAATTTTCACCTGATTCCACATGTGCGTCAAACTGTAAACAGTAACACAAGGAATTTGATAATAATCACAAAGTATTTTTATCATTTTCGCATACGACTCACAACACCCTTCTTTATGCGTCATCAGATACCCAACCGAACGTGTTTCATTTGTTGCTGCTGCACTTAAAATATGAGAATTGTTACGGTAACTGTATGTTTTCACAACATAGTCATGAATTAATTTCAGTTTCTTCGCAGTCGAAACTTTTTGAACACCGGAATTATTAAGCGATTTAATAATCTCTTGTAAAAATCCACCATATTCTAAAGCATCAGCCTGAAATGCTGTTTTATAATAAGCAAGCACCGGATGGATTGTTCCGGTATAAACACCATCTTTTTCTTTCATTTGTGTGTGGTTAAAATACCGAATCCAAAATATAGACGGATTGTCTAAAACGACTGCTGTACTTGCTTGATACATGTTAGCAATGGTAATTTTATCTTTCGTTACAACTTTCACATTCTCCATTCTGCACTCGCCTTTATCCATGTCAAATTTATAATAATTATAAATTGTCGTATAGATTTTCTTCTCCACATCTGTAAGCCGGTTGTAATACCATTGATTACTTTCCATTGGTTTTTCTGCGTATGGAATTTCTTTTTCTGTTCCATCACTTTCTACCATTCCGGCTATTTTTGTCGTACTCGCATTTGAGCTCCACAACGCACGCAAATGGTAATCCATCGCTTTTGTTGTATCGATGCGGGTCACAATAACATCTTCATCTTCTAAGTACCATCCGGCAAAGGAATGGCCCTGCTTTGTGACATCCTGCGGTAGTACAATGTTGCTCTGTTTGTACTTATACTCAGTCGGAATTGTCACTCCATCCGGAAGTGTTCCGCCGTCTAAGTCAGTTGTTACATGATATACAGTGCTTTCATAAATTGCCTGTAAGGAAAGTTCTCCGGATGTCGTTGCGTCTACTTTGGTCATCACCTTATTGTTCAAGGTGTTCCGCCATCCGCAGACATGCAATCCGGCTTTCTTTACGTTGGTTGGCAGGTCAAATTCATCACCGTAGGAGTAAGTTTTCGGATATTCACCGATAAACTCACCGCCAAGGGTATCATAAGTGATGCCGTAAGTACGGTTTGCTGCTTCCACATAGACTTTTAAGTTGTTCTTCAATGTATAATTGGACGGGAAAGGAATGGTTACGGTCGAATTCTTGTCTTCACAAGTCCCAGCACTTACCTCTGTTCCGTCTGCTGTTTCTACACGATAGCTCTGAATATAACGGTTTGTATTGCATTTCATAATCAGCGAACTGATTCTTTCACCATACTCATACGTTACTTCGTTTGTTTTGTCCAGCTCACGGTCGCCAAGGAAAGCGGTTGTATCACTGTACTTTGTACTGAATGTTACCGATGGCTTTTTGTACCATGCTGCATAAAGTGTGGTATCTTTTGCAATATCCCACTTATTCTTTCCGGAACTGTAGTTGATTACAGCCGTTTCACGTTCCGTTACCGGAATCGTTTTTGTCCGATCAGTTACCCATCCGGCAAAGTCATAAAATTTGGAATACAGATATGGGAAGTCTTCCCATGCATCATAAGTAAACTTGTACTCTGTTTTCGACTGTGAATTCGTCACAAACGTTACTTTGTACGTGTTTGGTTTCCAAATAGCATATACAATTACAGTATCTACCTTTCCACTCAAATCATCCACTACATCTCCATCTTTTGCATATGACCATCCAGTAAAGGAATAGCCGGTCTTCTCAAAACGGCATGTTGGATTGGCTTTTGTGTCATAGGTCACATCCAAGTCATCCATACTGCCGGAAGTGGCACCGTTCCCATCGAATACTACTTTGTGGGATTTTGCCGTCCAATGTGCATAGAGCGTATGGTTTTCCGCGCGGGTCATCTGTGTATCTTCCGTTACTTTTGTGCCGCCGTTTTTTGCCGTGTACCATCCGTCAAAGGTGTAACCGTATCGGGATGCCGTTGTTAAGGAATAATCCTTATCGAACGTGTTTGGCAGTTCAGCGTCTTTTACCTCTCCTCCATTAGCATCAAAAGATACTGTATAGGTGATTGGTTCCAGAATTGCCTTGAAGATAGAGTTGCAATCCACTGTCATGGTGGTTTCCGGTTCTAATTTCTCCGGCTCTCCTACTGCTTCTCCATTTGCATTCATTGAATACTTTTCCCAACGAATCAGCTTATATCCTACGGTCGGATAAAAGTTTTCCGGCAGATTTGGTGAAAAAACTTCCTGATAGGAATGTTCTTCATTCTGCACGTTGGTATTCTGATTGTTTCGGAAAGAGACCTGATAGACTTCCGGTGTCCATTTGGCATATACGTCCGTTCCATCCGAAACTTTCAATAAAACGCCGTCTTTGTCGAAAATCTGAGTGTTTTTCTCAAAATATCCTTCAAATACATAGTGCTCCTTTTTCGGTGGATGGACGTTGCCGAAACTACGGCTTTTCTCATCTTCCTTTCCTTCAAACACATATACCGAGTCATATTTCAAACCACTGCCCCCGCGGTTTACTTCACCGCCATCCGGAGCATCTGCATGAAGTGTAACTTCTTTTGCGGCTGCGCCAATGTAAGGGAACTTGTCCGGGTCTTTTAAGATGGCCGGGATGTTGGTTCTGTACTTTGCTTTATATGTTGTCTGTAAGGAATTTTCCGGAGTAGTTACCGGACCAAAAAAAGCAAATCCACTAGATGTGTTGTCTGTTCCGTCCAATGCAATGTTTGGAGAATTGCAATAGACAAGATTTTGGTTAAAGCAGTTTTGTCCAATTTTTTCTAAAGAATCTGGCAAATAAATAGTTACATCTCCTCTATATCCATCAACTTTACTTCCATATCCATCCTGACTAAACGCCCAATCATTAACCGTTTTCAGCCCCGTACAAGCCGTGGCGTCAACGACAATGCCTGAACTGGTGACGTTGAAGGAACTTTCTGTCTCATAGAAAAAACCATCCTGATTAACTGCATTAGTCGCACCCAATGATTCCACTTTATGATAAGCAATTATATTGCCTTTTTTATCACACTCTGGGACTTTATCTGGGATGATAATATCCTGCATAATATCAGTAGTAAATTCTCCATTTTGATACATTCCTACAACTCTTACATTGAGCGCAGGGCTATCACTATTTCCAGTTTCAGTTTCATACGCCCACTTAATTTGTCCTTGTTCCTTTCCTGCGTACCCACTCACCGCATTCTGTTTTCCCTCTTTAATATAACAAGAACCGGCTAATAGGCCGGCAACAAACAATGCGCAGATAGCAAAGGATATAATATTTCTTTTTCTTGCTTTCATAAATAATCTCCTTTCTTAAAGCGATTCAGTTGTACGGCAGTTAATTACTACCGAACTCCTGTTGTTTTTAGTATAGTATTAATATGTCTGTTAAGTGGAGCTAATTATATTAGCCCCACTCAAATACAGATATTATGTGTTAAATTAAATTTTTATCTTGTAATTTATCTAAAATGTTCTTAAAAATTGACAAATCTGTATAAGCATCAAATCGTAAATCATTTAATCCTTTTGGAAATTCAAAAGTTTCAGTATTTATAAATTGTTTGCATCTATCAACAAGATTTATGTCTTTAGATGATTCAAATGCTTTATAATATCTTTCGGTTTATCACTAATAGTATCCTTTATTCTTAATTCAATTAAATTTGCATCAAACATATATATTGTAAAGCATAAATCAATTTGCGTTACAATTAGAGTTATTTTGTCTTTTATAAATTCGTTTACAGAACGAAAATTTTTTCTATTATTTTCTCCATTCTCTTCTCCATAAAAAAAAGCTATTTACTCGCAAGCAAATAGCTCATATTTTGAATCGTCCACTAAAGCAAGACCTCTCTTTACTATATTATAACCCATTTCATAGAAATCACAATATCATTTTTGTAATCACATGTCATAATCTTAGATTATGTGCTATTGATTTCCCAATTATATTCAAAATATTACATAGCAATGTGCCTTTGTCGCTTATATATGTTTTATGGTAACATATTTCCAATTGGAAATCAATTGTTTTTTTATTATTATACACAAGTTTGCAAATGTCAAGTAGTTCTGCAAATTTAATTTTGATTTTTTTGTTCATTAAAATCATCATAAAGCAGACCTATTGAATTTAAAATATGGCAACATAAAAAGGCTGTCAACTTCAACCGGCAGCCTAATTAGTTATTCACTCCCACATTAGTGCAGGAGTACCGCTTCTGGTTCTCCACGAATCTTTTCCAGTGCGCTTTCACCAT
>OGRI01001818.1_pt1 | contig 16744 bp, 15 predicted proteins | sample 1553391 | NCBI WGS metagenome assembly OGRI01 (sample SAMEA2580052, study PRJEB22360) | human gut metagenome | reverse complement strand
TGCGGGACGTGAATTGGCGGCAACCGAAGGTTTGCTCGCCGGGATTTCTTCGGGAGCGGCAGTACATGCGGCCCGTTTGTTGGCGGGACGTCCCGAATTCAAGAACAAAAAAATCGTAGCGTTGTTACCTGACACGGGAGAGCGTTATTTGTCAACAGAGTTGTTCGCATTTGATGCGTATCCGTTGGACTAAGTTATTCATTAAACCTGAACCGTATGGTAAGAATTATTATAGCGTTGCTGTTCTGTTTTCCGGTTGCGTTGAGTGCGCAAACCTATCAGCAGTTGTCCGAGAAAGCGATAGAGTGTATTGAGAAGGACAGTTTTCACCGGGCGGAAGAACTGTTGCTCCAGGCATTGAAACTGGAACCGAAGAATGCGAAAAATGCGTTGCTCTTTTCCAATCTGGGCTTGGTGCAGCGTCGTCTGGGCGAGTATGACAAGGCACTCGAATCCTATTCTTTTGCATTGAACTTCGCTCCGTTGGCAGTCCCGATTCTGCTCGACCGTGCCGCTATCTACATGGAAACGGGGCGGACGGACCGTGCTTATACTGACTATTGTCGAGTGCTTGATGAAGACAAGCAGAATAAAGAGGCTTTGCTGATGCGTGCCTATATCTACATCCTCCGTAGAGATTATCCTGCTGCACGGATTGATTATAACCGTTTGCTGGAACTTGACCCGCAGAGTTACAGCGGCCGTCTCGGACTGGCTACTCTGGAACAGAAAGAGGAGAAATTCCGTGAGTCGCTCGACATCCTGAATAAGATGATCGTAGAGACTCCGGAGGACGCTACGCTCTACGTTGCCCGCGCCGATGTGGAACGGGAAATGAAGCATGAAGACCTGGCACTGGTCGATTTGGAAGAAGCTATTCGCCTGAATGCTTCTTTGGCTGACGCATATTTGTTGCGCGGTAACATTTACCTGATGCAGAAAAAGAAAGCGCTGGCGAAAGCCGATTTTGAGAAAGCTATTTCTTTGGGCGTACCGCCTGCCGATCTGCACGAACAACTTCAGCAATGTAAGTAATGTGCAGTTTATGCCAAATGCCTTTTGAAAGTAAACGGATGAAAATAATGCCTTAAAAACTTGACTTTGGCTTTTGGATATAGTATCTTTGTATAAGTAATAATAAGATATCATTTGATTTTAATTGAGATAGAATAGGGGGGCGATTGCCTCCCTATTTTTGTATCTGCCCGTTTCTACTCTGCCGGATAGAGCCTCTGTTTCTCCTTATCAGAGCCTCTATTTTATAGAAACGGAGGCTCTGTTTACCGGAAATAGAGGCTCTGTTTAAACCGTTCACAAGGCACCTCATTACCTTTTACCCCTAGGCAGACCGTTGCTCGTCTTCCTTCTTATGCCTATACACCCCGGGGATGAGGGGGAGAACAGATGAGAGGAGCTGATTCCTTCACTGTCCTTTCGTTTCCTCCCCTTCCTTGTTAATAATATGTAAACTTGCTCTTGACAAGAAATGGATTTTTTTCAACGGATTGTCAGACGAACTGCCGAATCAGATTTACGAAGTCCTTTCCGTATTTTTTCTTTTTGTATTCACCGATACCACTGATCGAACCGAATTCTTCAATGGTGGTGGGGCGGGAAATACAAAGCAAATGTAATACTTTGTCTGACAGAACAATGTAAGCGGGAAGTGCTTCCTGGTCGGCAAGCTGCTTTCTTAATCCGCGCAACGCTTCAAACAGATCTTCGCTCTCTGTCCCCGGCAAACCGAGTGGTAGTTCTTTTGTAACCACTATTTTTTTCTTTTTCCCTTTGCTTGTTGAAACTTCTTCACGATGAATGACGACGAGCATGGCTTTTGTTCTTCCGAATAAAATATCGCTTCCGCTTGGCGTAATTTTGAGATGATTGTTCTCATTATACGCAATTTCGAAATAACCGAGTTGCAGCATTTGAAGCAGGTAATCCTGCCAGTCGCGTGGTGGAATCTCCCGTCCGGCACCGAAAGTCTTTAGTTCCTGATACCCTTTTCCGGTCACTTCCGCCGAATAACTTCCACGAAGAATGTCAATCAATACGCCTGTACCGATCTGCTGTTCAGTGCGTGCAATGGCGCTCAATGCCTTTTGTACAATGACAGTCCCGTCGAACCGTTGCGGAGGGTTCTTGCAGACGTCACAATTGCCGCAGTCCTCCGTCGCCGTTTCACCGAAATAGCTCAATAAGATTCTTCTCCGGCAGATATCGGCTTCTGCGTACTGTTGCATCCGTTGGAGCTTTTCCAGGTTAATGCTTTGCTGGTTGCTTTCCGTGGCAAACTTGGTCAGTAGGATCAGGTCGCCCAGCGAATAGAACAGAACCGTGTCGCTCGGCAACCCATCACGTCCGGCACGCCCGATCTCCTGATAAAAACTTTCGATACTTTTGGGCAGATTATAATGAATGACCCAACGCACATTTGATTTGTCGATTCCCATACCAAAAGCAATCGTGGCGCATACCACCTGAATGCGGTCGTTGATAAAATCATCCTGTGTCTCGTCCCGTTTCTGTGCGGACAATCCGGCATGATAGACTCCGCACCGGATTCCCTGCTTTTGCAACATCTGCGCCACGGTCTCCGTTTTGCTCCGGCTCATGCAGTAAATAATCCCGCTTTCTCCGCTGTGTCGGTTGATAAACTCCAGAATCGCCTTGTTCTTTTCTTTTGCCTGAAAGCCTCGTTTGACAGTCAGGCTGATGTTCGGCCGGTCGAAAGAAGAAATAAAGGTACGGGGGTGAGCCAGATGCAGTTGGCGGACAATGTCTTCGCGGGTGATTTTATCCGCAGTAGCGGTTAATGCAACGATCGGTACTTGCGGGAATTGTTGGTGGAGCATTCCCATTTGCGTATATTCCGGACGGAAGTCGTGTCCCCATTGGGAAATGCAATGAGCCTCGTCAATAGCGAACAGTGAGATATGCATATCCCGCAGGAGATAGTCTTTTTCTGCCAGTAACTTTTCCGGTGATATATAAAGCAGTTTCAGGCGGCCTTCGATACAGGCGCGGCGCAGGTTGGCGTTTTCCGTTTCATCGTTGCTGCTGTTCAGCGCTCCGGCGGCAATGCCGTTGGCCTGCAATGCTTCCACCTGGTCCTTCATCAGTGAAATGAGGGGAGAAACCACGACAGCCGTGCCTTCGCAAAGCAGTGCCGGCAGTTGGTAACAGATGGACTTTCCTCCGCCGGTGGGCATTAATACCAGTGCATCCTGCCTGCTCATAATATGACGGATAATTTCTTCTTGCAAGGGACGGAAACTATCGTAACCGAAATATGTTTTTAGAGTTTCTCTCATTGACGATTATTTAAATTTGCTGCAAAGGTACGTTTTTCTTTCACAACTTGCGTTATGTATAGATTTCAGTTTCTAAGATGAATTATATAAAGGTTAAAGTTTCTTATTAATCAAACCAAATCTCTCTTTTTCAAGGTTTTTGATTGTTTATTTAGAAAAAAAATGCACAAAATAATTGTGTGTTTAAAAAAAAAGTAAGACATTTGTAACATCTAAGGTTGCAAATGAGCAATTATTAACAAAAAGAACAAACCCTAACCAGTTAATTCAATGAGTGATTTAGAGAACAAAAAAACGGAGGAAACTCCTAAAAAACGTCCCTACAATTTGAGGGAAAAGAAAGAAAAGAAGGCTGCTTACAGGTCTTTAATCAGACCGGAATTGGCAGATGAGTTGTATGACAAGATATTGAATATCATTGTTGTACAGAAAAAGTACAAGGATCCTGACTATTCAGCAAAGGATTTGGCGAAAGAATTGAAAACGAATACTCGTTATCTTTCTGCAGTAGTTAACTCTCGCTTTGGCATGAACTATTCTTGTCTGTTAAATGAATACAGAGTAAAAGATGCTTTGCATTTATTGACGGATAAACGTTATGCCGACAAAAATGTGGAAGAAATTAGCGCTATGGTTGGCTTTGCAAATCGTCAATCTTTTTACGCTGCATTTTACAAAAACATAGGTGAGACTCCTAACGGTTATCGCAAAAGACATTTGGAAGATAAAAAGTAATTGCGCTTTCCGAAACTGACCAAAAGGAATTACCTCTGAATGAAAGATTTTGGAGATAATTCCTTTTCTCATTTTAATGAATCAATATCAGCATTATGAAAAAACATCTTATTTCAATGGCGGTGACCGCTGCGCTTTTATCATCGTGCGGAGGAGCCAAAACAACAACTGCTGAGGCAGATAAATTTGATTATACAGTGGAACAATTTGCAGACTTACAAATATTGCGGTACAAGGTTCCCGAATTCGAAACCTTGACGCTGAAACAGAAAGAACTGGTTTATTACTTGACTCAGGCTGCGCTGGAAGGACGCGACATCCTGTTTGATCAGAACGGAAAGTATAACCTGAGAATCCGTCGGATGCTCGAAGCCGTTTACACCAATTATAAAGGAGACAAGTCGGCTCCCGACTTCAAAAATATGGAAGTGTACCTCAAACGGGTATGGTTCTCCAATGGTATTCATCATCATTACGGCATGGAAAAGTTTGTGCCCGGTTTCTCGCAGGACTTCTTGAAACAGGCAGTGCTCGGAACGGACGCCCAATTACTTCCGTTATCAGAAGGACAGACTGCCGAACAACTCTGTGATGAGCTCTTCCCGGTTATGTTTGATCCGGCTATCCTGGCAAAGCGTGTAAATCAGGCGGACGGTGAAGACTTGGTGCTGACTTCTGCCTGCAATTATTACGACGGAGTCACTCAGCAGGAAGCGGAAAGCTTCTACGGAGCAATGAAAGACCCAAAAGATGAAACTCCGGTTTCTTACGGACTCAACAGCCGATTAGTGAAAGAAGATGGGAAAATACAGGAAAAAGTCTGGAAGGTAGGCGGACTTTATACTCAGGCGATTGAAAAGATTGTGTACTGGTTGAAGAAAGCGGAAACTGTTGCCGAAAATGATGCACAGAAAGCTGTGATCAGCAAACTGATTCAATTTTACGAAACAGGCAGCCTGAAAGACTTCGATGAATATGCTATCCTTTGGGTGAAAGACCTTGATTCAAGAATTGACTTCGTTAATGGCTTTATAGAAAGTTACGGCGATCCGCTGGGAGTGAAGGCCAGCTGGGAATCACTGGTCAACTTCAAAGACTTGGATGCTACGCACCGCACAGAGATTATCAGCAGCAATGCGCAATGGTTCGAAGATCATTCGCCGGTTGATAAATCTTTCAAAAAGGAAAAGGTAAAAGGGGTATCTGCCAAGGTGATCACTGCCGCTATTCTTGCCGGCGACTTATATCCTGCAACTGCCATCGGTATCAATCTTCCGAACGCTAACTGGATTCGTGCCCATCACGGCTCTAAGTCAGTTACTATCGGCAATATCACAGATGCTTATAATAAAGCTGCCCACGGTAACGGATTCAATGAAGAGTTTGTCTGCAATGACGAAGAGAGACAGCGGATCGACCAATATGGCGACCTGACAGGTGAACTTCATACAGACTTACATGAATGTCTGGGACATGGTTCGGGCAAATTGCTTCCGGGAGTAGACCCTGACGCTTTGAAAGCGTATGGTTCCACTATAGAAGAAGCACGTGCCGACCTGTTCGGATTGTATTATGTGGCCGACCCGAAACTGGTGGAACTGAAACTTGTTCCGGATGCGGAGGCTTATAAAGCTGAATATTATACTTTCCTGATGAACGGTCTGATGACTCAGCTTGTACGTATCGAACCGGGAAATAATATCGAAGAAGCTCATATGCGCAACCGTCAGCTGATTGCCCGCTGGGTATTTGAAAAAGGTGCTCCCGACAAAGTGGTCGAAATGGTGAAGAGGGACGGAAAGACCTATGTTGTAGTCAATGATTATGAGAAAGTCCGTCAGTTGTTTGGTGAACTGCTGGCTGAAATCCAGCGAATCAAATCGACCGGTGATTTTGAGGGTGCCCGTACATTGGTCGAAAATTATGCCGTGAAGGTTGATCCTGCTTTGCACGCCGAAGTGTTGGCACGCTATAAGAAACTGAATCTGGCTCCTTACAAAGGTTTTATAAATCCGGTTTATGAACTGGTGACTGACAAGGATGGAAATATCACGGACGTTACCGTGTCTTATGATGAAGACTATGTAGAACAAATGTTGCGCTACAGCAAAGATTATTCTCCGTTGCCTTCCGTAAATAATTAATATTGAAAATGGATATAAAAGAACAACTGAAGGATATCAAAACACAGCTCCGTCTCTCTATGAACGGGGCTGTGTCCCAAAGTATGCGTGAGAAGGGATTGGTATACAAACTCAATTTCGGAGTCGAAATCCCCCGCATAAAGATGATTGCCGAAGGGTATGAAAAGAACCATGACCTGGCGCAGGCATTGTGGAAAGAAGACATTCGCGAATGCAAAATCATGGCAGCCATGTTGCAGCCTGTGGATACCTTTTATCCCGAAATAGCTGATATCTGGGTAGAAAGTATCCGTAACATAGAGATTGCGGAACTGACCTGTATGAATCTTTTCCAGCATTTGCCGTATGCCCCTGCTAAATCTTTTCATTGGATGGCTGATGAACAGGAATATGTGCAGACTTGCGGTTTCCTGACGGCTGCCCGTCTTTTGATGAAAAAGGGAGATATGACAGAAAGAGCCTCCGGCGAATTGCTCGATCAGGCACTTTGCGCTGTTCATTCAGAAAGCTATCATGTGCGGAATGCAGCTCTTCTGGCTATCCGTAAGTATATGCAGCATAACGAAGAACACGCTTTCCGTGTTTGCCGGATGGTTGAAGGAATGGCAGATTCCACAGTGGAAGCGGAGCAGATGCTCTATAATATGGTAAAAGAAGAAGTGGAGAATAAGTAATAGGTAATAAGTAATAGGTAATACCATGCGGGCATTCGCCGGATGGAATTTTAAGTAACTACGGTTATTACCTATTACCTATTACTTATTACTTATTTCTCAGAAATTCTTTTGCTTTCCACAAAAAAGGCTTAACTTTGTTCGCGCTAATTTTGTGCTGATGATGGAAACTCAAAATGTGAAAGATACAGTAAGGCAGATATTCACAGAATATCTCACGGCGAACGGGCATCGGAAGACTCCCGAACGTTACGCCATACTCGAAACTATCTATTCCATCGACGGACACTTCGATATCGATATGCTCTATTCACGGATGATGGATCAGGAGAATTTCCGGGTGAGCCGGGCGACTCTTTATAATACTATCATTCTGCTGATCAATGCACGGCTGATCATCAAGCATCAGTTCGGCACTTCCTCCCAATACGAAAAATCATACAATCGCGAGACGCATCATCATCAGATATGTACTCAATGTGGTAAAGTGACTGAGTTTCAGAACGAGGAATTGCAGCATGCCATCGAAAATACAAAATTAAGCCGCTTTCAACTTTCGCATTACTCCTTATATATATATGGTATATGCAGCAAGTGCGACAGAGCTAACAAACGGAAAAAAGTAAATAACAACAATAAAAAAGAAAAATGAAAGTAGATGTTCTATTAGGATTACAATGGGGCGACGAAGGTAAAGGCAAAGTAGTCGACGTATTAACACCTAAGTACGATGTGGTCGCTCGTTTTCAGGGCGGTCCGAATGCCGGTCATACACTTGAGTTCGAAGGACAGAAGTATGTACTTCGTTCTATTCCTTCCGGTATTTTTCAGGGAGATAAGGTAAATATTATCGGTAACGGTGTAGTGCTCGATCCGGCATTGTTCAAAGCGGAAGCTGAGGCACTCGAAGCATCGGGACACCCATTGAAAGAGCGTTTGCACATTTCTAAGAAAGCTCATCTCATCCTTCCGACACACCGCATACTGGACGCTGCTTACGAAGCAGCCAAGGGAGATGCGAAAGTAGGAACAACCGGTAAAGGCATTGGCCCTACTTATACGGATAAAGTTAGCCGTAACGGTGTTCGTGTAGGTGATATCCTTCATAATTTCGAACAGAAATACGGTGCGGCGAAAGCTCGTCACGAACAAATACTGAAGAGTCTGAACTACGAATATGACCTCACAGAACTGGAAAAAGCATGGATGGAAGGTATCGAATATCTGAAACAGTTCCATTTTGTAGACAGTGAGCATGAGGTTAACAATTATCTGAAAGACGGCAAGAGCGTTCTTTGCGAAGGTGCTCAGGGAACGATGCTTGATATCGATTTCGGTTCGTATCCGTTTGTTACTTCTTCCAATACGGTTTGTGCAGGTGCCTGCACCGGTCTGGGAGTAGCTCCGAACCGTATTGGCGAAGTGTTCGGTATCTTCAAGGCATACTGTACTCGTGTAGGTGCCGGTCCGTTCCCGACAGAACTGTTCGACGAGACTGGTGACAAGATGTGTACATTGGGACATGAATTCGGCTCTGTAACAGGACGTAAACGCCGTTGCGGATGGATTGACCTGGTAGCTCTGAAATATTCCGTTATGATAAACGGTGTTACCAAACTGATCATGATGAAGAGCGACGTGCTCGATACATTCGATACCATCAAGGCTTGTGTTGCTTATAAGGTAGATGGCGAGGAAATTGATTATTTCCCATATGATATCACTGAAGGTGTGGAGCCTGTATATGCAGAACTGCCGGGCTGGAAGACAGATATGACAAAGATGCAGAGCGAAGATGAATTCCCGGAAGAATTCAATGCTTATCTGACTTTCCTGGAAGAACAACTTGGTGTGGAAATCAAGATTGTATCTGTCGGACCGGACAGAGCCCAGACAATCGAACGTTATACTGAAGAATAAGAAATGTTATTCTATTCCTAGAATAACTTTGTTCTATAACTTAATGAGAGGCGGAGAAATGGAAATGACTCCGCCTTTTTGTTTTCTCTTTACCCCCAATATTAACTATAACGCATTATGAAAACACATTTCATCACTTTCCTATTATTAGTAGGTATGAGTCTGGGAATCTCCTCCCGGCTCCACGCACAGTCTTCTTACCAGCCTGGTGAAGAAAACCTCAAAGCCCGTGAAGAATTTCAGGATAATAAATTCGGTATTTTCCTTCATTGGGGACTGTATGCCATGCTTGCCACCGGTGAGTGGACTATGACAAATAATAATCTGAATTATAAAGAGTATGCCAAACTGGCAGGCGGTTTCTATCCCTCCAAGTTTGATGCGGATAAGTGGGTGGCTGCCATCAAAGCATCGGGAGCTAAATATATCTGTCTGACTTCCCGCCATCATGACGGCTTCTCCATGTTCGATACCCAATATTCGGACTTCAATATCGTGAAGGCAACTCCCTTTAAGCGGGATATCATCAAGGAGCTGGCAGCAGCCTGTAGCAAACAGGGAATCAAACTTCATTTCTATTATTCTCATCTTGACTGGACGCGGGAAGATTATCCTTGGGGACGTACAGGACGGGGTACAGGACGTTCGAATCCGCAAGGAGACTGGAAAAGCTATTATCAGTTCATGAACAATCAGTTGACGGAACTGCTGACTAATTATGGTCCGGTAGGAGCCATTTGGTTTGACGGATGGTGGGATCAGGATGGAAACCCCGGCTTTAACTGGGAATTGCCGGAACAATATGCCATGATCCATAAACTACAGCCGGGCTGCCTGATAGGAAATAACCATCATCAGACTCCTTTTGCCGGTGAAGACATTCAGATATTCGAACGTGACCTGCCCGGAGAAAATACCGCAGGACTTTCCGGACAAAGTGTAAGTCACCTGCCCTTGGAAACCTGCGAAACGATGAATGGTATGTGGGGATATAAGATTACGGATCAGAATTATAAATCAACGAAGACACTGATTCATTATCTGGTAAAGGCAGCCGGAAAGAATGCGAACCTGTTGATGAATATCGGCCCTCAGCCCGACGGAGAGCTTCCGGAAGTAGCCGTACAGCGGTTGAAAGAAATGGGAGAGTGGATGAATCAATATGGTCAAACGATTTATGGAACCCGTGGCGGTGCGGTTGCTCCGCATGATTGGGGAGTGACGACGCAGAAAGGAAACAAGCTGTATGTGCATATTCTGAATTTGCAGGATAAAGCCCTGTTCCTGCCTTTGGCAGATAAGAAGGTGAAGAAGGCAGTACTGTTTAAGAACGGCACACCTGTCCGATTCACTAAAAATAAAGAAGGCGTGTTGCTGGAGTTTACAGAGATACCAAAAGATATTGATTACGTTGTAGAACTTACAATTGACTAATTTTTAGCTAATTCTTCATAAAAGCATAGGGAAACTATCGTTACATACGTAGTTTCCCTTTATTTTTGGCAAACAATTTGTTTATATAGATATAGAGTAATAATTAAAATGAAAAGTATATGATGTCTTATTGGGTATTATTTATTGGTATTGCCGTAGCAAGTTGGTTGGTACAGATGAATTTGCAGAACAAATTCAAGAAGTATTCCAAAATTCCGACAGGAAACGGTATGACAGGACGCGACGTAGCTCTGAAGATGCTGCACGACAATGGAATTTACGATGTACAAGTAACTCATACACCCGGTCAGCTGACCGACCACTACAATCCTGCTAACAAAACAGTGAATCTGAGTGAAGGTGTATACGAAAGTAATAGTATCATGGCGGCTGCCGTAGCGGCACACGAATGTGGACACGCTGTTCAGCATGCACGTATGTATGCTCCGTTGAAAATGCGCAGCGCCTTGGTGCCGGTAGTGAATTTTTCGTCCTCTATCATGACTTGGGTATTGCTGGGCGGTATTCTGCTGTTCAACTCCTTCCCGCAATTATTGTGGATCGGTATCATTCTGTTTGCTACCACTACTTTGTTCAGCTTTATCACCTTGCCGGTGGAAATCAATGCAAGTAAGCGCGCGCTTGTGTGGCTGAGTTCATCCGGCATTACTAATTCATACAATCATACGCAAGCCGAAGACGCTCTTCGCTCTGCTGCATACACCTATGTAGTTGCTGCACTGGGTTCATTGGCTACGCTGATCTATTACATTATGATTGCTATGGGCAGAAGAGACTAAGAGATAAGATTAATCGTTTTGACGCCTCCATCGTTTTCAAAGACTATGGAGGCGTTCTTTTTTTATTGATGTTTTTTTTAGATATATGCAAGCGTTGCTCGGAAATTTGCAGTAAATTTGCGCAATTAAAATACTAAACAGTAATTATATCATGGCAGCAAAACCAAGTATTCCTAAAGGAACTCGTGACTTTTCGCCGGTAGAAATGGCGAAGCGTAATTATATATTCAATACGATTCGTGACGTATATCATCTGTATGGTTTCCAGCAGATAGAAACTCCGTCGATGGAGATGCTTTCTACACTGATGGGGAAATATGGCGATGAGGGTGACAAACTTCTATTTAAGATTCAGAACTCAGGAGATTATTTTTCCGGCATCACAGATGAAGAGTTATTGAGTCGTAATGCTGTTAAGCTGGCAAGCAAATTCTGTGAGAAAGGTTTGCGCTATGACTTGACAGTGCCTTTTGCCCGTTACGTGGTGATGCACCGCGATGAAATAACTTTCCCGTTCAAGCGTTATCAGATACAGCCGGTATGGCGTGCAGACCGTCCGCAGAAAGGACGTTACCGTGAGTTCTATCAATGCGACGCTGATGTTGTCGGCAGCGATTCACTGCTGAATGAAGTAGAACTGATGCAGATTGTCGATACAGTATTCAGCCGTTTCAACATCCGTGTGTGTATTAAGATCAATAACCGCAAGATTCTTTCCGGTATCGCTGAGATTATCGGTGAAGCGGATAAGATTGTAGATATCACAGTGGCTATTGACAAACTGGATAAGATTGGTCTGGAGAACGTCAATGCGGAACTGAAAGAGAAAGGGATCAGTGATGAGGCGATTGCCAAATTGCAGCCGATCATTCTGCTGAGCGGAACCAATACTGAAAAGCTGGCTACACTAAAGAGCGTGCTGGCAGCCAGTGAGACAGGCATGAAAGGAGTCGAAGAAAGCGAATTTATTCTGGGCACATTGGAAACAATGGGCTTGAAAAATGAAATCGAACTTGACTTGACGCTGGCTCGCGGATTGAATTATTATACCGGTGCTATCTTCGAAGTGAAAGCGTTGGATGTCCAGATCGGAAGTATCACGGGGGGGGGACGCTATGACAATTTGACCGGTGTGTTTGGTATGGACGGTATGTCAGGTGTCGGAATTTCCTTCGGTGCCGATCGTATTTTCGATGTTCTAAACCAGTTGGAACTTTATCCGGTTGATTCTTTGAAGACCACGCAACTGTTGTTCGTGAATTTCGGCGAGAAGGAAGAAAACTATTTATTGCCTCTGATCTCGAAAGTGCGTGCTGCCGGTATCCGTACGGAGTTGTATCCTGAATCAGCCAAAATGAAGAAGCAGATGGGATATGCCGATACGAAAAAGATCCCGTTTGTGGCGATTGTCGGTGAAAACGAAATAAATGAAGGCAAGATCAATCTGAAAAACATGTTGACAGGCGAACAATCTCTTGTCACATTAGAAGAACTGATCGAAAGATTCTAGCTGCAATTTCAATTTTGTGCCTTTAGGTACACCCGTTTCTACTATAAATAGACTGATAATTGAACTTCCCCATTCATTTTCTTGTTGTAATGGGGAAGTTTTTTTGTAACAGGATGGTCATCCTGTCAGATATATTTGCATTGTCTGTCTTTCTAAAATGCAAAATTGTCAGTCTTTTTCCTGACAACAGTTTTGGCACAATATTCGCATAGACGTTTATGTGCGATAAGAAAGCACAAGATTAACGTAATATTATTAACAACTAAAAAATATACAACGATGAACATTAGACCATTAGCAGACAGAGTGCTGATTAAGCCTGCTGCAGCAGAAGAAAAGACACTTGGCGGAATCATTATTCCCGATTCAGCAAAAGAAAAACCTTTAAAAGGTGAAGTTGTCGCCGTAGGTAACGGAACAAAGGATGAAGAAATGGTTGTAAAGAATGGCGACACTGTACTGTACGGCAAGTATGCAGGTACGGAAATCGAACTGGACGGTGAAAAATATCTTATCATGCGTCAGTCTGATATTTTGGCTATTATCTAAACAATTGACAATTGATAGTGGATAATTGACAATTAAGAAATATTTATACATTTATATAAAACGATAGAAATCATGGCAAAAGAAATTAAATACGATATGGATGCCCGCGACCTTCTGAAGAAAGGTGTGGATGAATTGGCTAACGCAGTAAAAGTAACACTGGGTCCGAAGGGACGTAATGTGATCATCGAAAAGAAATTCGGTGCTCCGCACATTACAAAAGACGGTGTAACGGTAGCTAAAGAAGTTGAAGTTGCTTGCCCATTTGAAAACATGGGTGCTCAGCTGGTTAAGGAAGTTGCTTCCAAGACTAACGACAATGCCGGTGACGGTACGACAACTGCAACAGTTCTGGCACAGTCTATTATCGGTGTCGGTCTGAAGAATGTAACGGCGGGTGCCAACCCTATGGACTTGAAACGTGGTATCGACAAAGCGGTGGCTAAAGTCGTAGAAAGCATCGCTGCCCAGTCTGAAGCTGTTGGTGACCAGTTCGAAAAGATCGAGCATGTTGCCAAGATTTCTGCTAACGGTGACGAAGCGATCGGTAAACTGATCGCTGAAGCTATGCAGAGAGTAAAAACTGAAGGTGTTATCACTGTAGAAGAAGCTAAAGGCACGGAAACAACAGTAGACGTGGTAGAAGGTATGCAGTTCGACCGTGGTTATTTATCTGCTTACTTTGTAACCAATACAGAGAAGATGGAATGTGAAATGGAGAAACCATACATTCTGATCTATGACAAGAAAATCTCTAATCTGAAAGATTTCTTGCCTATTTTGGAACCTGCTGTACAGACAGGACGTCCTTTATTGGTGATTGCAGAAGATGTTGACAGTGAAGCATTGACCACATTGGTTGTAAACCGTTTGCGTTCTCAGTTGAAGATTTGTGCAGTGAAAGCTCCGGGCTTCGGTGACCGCAGAAAAGAAATGCTGGAAGATATCGCTATCTTGACAGGCGGTGTGGTTATCAGCGAAGAAAAAGGATTGAAACTGGAACAGGCTACTATCGAAATGTTGGGTACTGCCGATAAGGTAACAGTTTCTAAAGATTATACTACAATCGTAAACGGTGCCGGTGCAAAAGAAAACATCAAGGAACGTTGCGACCAGATCAAAGCTCAAATCGTTGCTACTAAATCAGACTACGACCGTGAAAAATTGCAGGAACGTCTGGCTAAGTTGTCAGGTGGTGTAGCTGTTCTTTACGTAGGTGCTGCTTCTGAAGTAGAAATGAAGGAAAAGAAAGACCGAGTAGACGATGCATTGCGTGCAACTCGTGCTGCTATCGAAGAAGGTATTATCCCGGGTGGTGGCGTAGCTTATATCCGTGCTATCGATTCTCTCGAAGGCTTGACGGGTGACAATGCTGACGAAACAACAGGTATCGGTATTATCAAACGTGCTATTGAAGAACCGCTTCGCGAAATTGTAGCAAATGCCGGTAAAGAAGGTGCGGTAGTTGTTCAGAAAGTAAAAGAAGGTAAGGGTGACTTTGGTTACAATGCCCGTACAGACAAGTATGAAAACTTGTGTGCAGCCGGTGTAATCGACCCTGCTAAGGTAACACGTGTAGCTTTGGAAAATGCCGCTTCTATTGCTGGTATGTTCCTGACTACGGAATGTGTGATCGCTGAAAAGAAAGAAGAAGCTCCGGCAGCTCCTGCCATGAACCCGGGTATGGGTGGCATGGGCGGTATGATGTAATTCTTCCCATAAGCATAAAATCTGAAACGGCTGCTTCCCGAAAGGGAGGTGGCCGTTTTTTTATTTAAAAAGTATGGTTACAGTTTGGCAGTTTCAAAAAAGTTGCTACCTTTGCAACCGCAATCAAGAGAGATTGATTCACTGAAAAGTGCTGAATTGCCCAGGTGGCGGAATTGGTAGACGCGCACGTTTCAGGTGCGTGTGTCGAGAGGCATGCAGGTTCGAGTCCTGTTCTGGGCACTTCAAAGCGGATGACTTATATGGTTGTCCGCTTTTTTTATATTCCCTTATGAGGTTCGATTAAACTTTGAACCATTATTTCCGTCTCTTATAGAAGGGGAACGGAAGGAGATAATGATTATTTTCTTATATTTACCCCAAATTAGTGAGTAGGAATGCAACAATATATAGAGGAAGAGATAATAAAACAATTACGTGATCCGGCGCATCAACGTGATGCCTTCGCGCAGGTTGTCAATTTCTACGGGGAGAAGTTGTATTGGCAGATACGAAAGATGGTGTTGGACCATGACGATGCCAACGACTTATTGCAGAATACATTCCTGAAAGCCTGGATGAATATCGACTATTTTCGGGGAGAGGCGAAGTTGTCGACTTGGTTGTATAAGATTGCGATAAACGAATGTATAACCTTTCTGAACCGCCAGCGTGTGCAGAACAATGTCTCGATTGACGATACGGACGTGTTTTTGCTGGAGCGCCTGAAAGGAGACGAATATTTCGACGGGGATGCCGCACAGATGAAACTGCAGAAAGCCATCCTGACATTGCCGGAGAAACAGCGTGCCGTTTTTAATATGAAATATTTTGACGATATGAAATATGAAGATATGTCTGAGATTTTCGGAACTTCCGTAGGCGCTTTAAAAGCTTCCTATCATCATGCGGTGAAGAAAGTAGAGGAGTTTTTAACAAAAGACATTTAAACCTTTCGTGTTACCATTTGTCAAAAGAACATAAAAGAGAGATGATATGAAAACAGAACAAAACAATCTGGACCGTCTTAAAGGGAAAAATCCTTTTACTGTACCTGAGGGGTATATGGAGGGATTGACGGCAAACATTATGAGTCAGCTTCCCGAAAGAGAGCCTGAAGAGGAGGTGAAAAAGGTTTCCTTGATGGATCGTGTTCGTCCCTGGTTATATATGGCAGCCGTTTTTGCCGGATTGGGGTTGTTTTTTAAAGTTTTGGTCGGATCCGAAGATAAAGCGGCGAAAACCGACTCGCTACTCGTAAAAACAGAAGTGTCTCCAGCCTCAGTTTCTGCTTTGCAAGCGGCCGAGGATGAAGAATACTTGGAGTACCTGGAAGAGCAATATGCCGGTTATATATTGGCAGAAGAAATAGGGGAAACCGAATAAATTGAAAAAAAATAAAGTTTGACAAAATATTTTTGAAAGAATGCTTGTATGAATAAAATATTTTTTATTACATTTGTGGCGTGTTCAGTTGTGTTCTCATTCAGTGCTCACGCTCAAAGTGGGAAACAGCATCGTAATTTTGATAGAGAAGCGTTCTTTGCTAAGAAGAATGCTTTTATTACGGCAGAGATGGGGTTAACCCCGGAAGAGGCAGCATCATTTATACCTCTTTGTAACGAACTGCAAGAAAAGATGTTTGAGGCCGGTCGTGAATGTCGTAAACTATCCAAAGATTTAAAGCATAATGAAAATGCAACCGATGCTGATTACCTGAAGGTGATTGATGAGTGTGTGAGCGTGAACATGAGGCAGGCACAGTTGGAAAAGGAGTATTATGAAAAGTTTAAAAAGATATTGTCTCCAAAGAAACTTTATAGATATAAACGTGCGGAAGGAAAGTTTGCGCGGGAATTTATGAGAGGAGGAGACGATAGAAAAGAAGAGAATAGAAAGAAATAAAATATTATCATTATTTGTGTTTTTTGTTTAGATTTAGTTTTGGCGTTTAAGT